>ENA-OFCF01000773-OFCF01000773.1-metagenomes-genome-assembly--contig:-NODE-773-length-13453-cov-4.509778_pt1 | contig 13453 bp, 10 predicted proteins | sample MGYA00153387_OFCF01 | MGnify analysis MGYA00153387
ACGGCGTCACGGCCCGCCTGAGCCTGGCGTACATGGGTGTGCGGCATGCGTTCACCACGCGCAACGTGCAGGTGGCCGACGCGTCGGTGGCGGTCAGCCTGGTCGATGAGCATGGCATCCGGGGCCGTATCTCCGAGCCGACTGTCAAAACGGGGGATCCGGATGCGCTTGCGCAGCAGGTCCTGCGCCTGCTCGGCGAAAGCTGCACCGCCGCGCAGATTGCCCATGGGCAGATTGCCGCTGTTGGCGTTGCATCCTGCGGCCCGTTTGTGCTGAACAGTGGCCTGGTTGAACTGGCGGCGCCCAACATCTGCGGCGGCCTGGCGGGGGCTGCGCGCGGTTTGCCCAACAACTGGACCAGCGCCTTGCTGGAGGCGCCGCTGCGCGCGGTGTTTGCCGATGTGCGGGTAGAAAACGACGGCATCGCGGCGCTGCAGGCCGAGCGCCGCTGGGGCGCCTTGCAGGACATGGACCACTGCGCCTACGTCACCTGGAGCACCGGCATTGGGGTGGGTCTGTGTGTCGATGGCCGCTTGTTGCGCGGAAAAAACGGCAACGCTGGCCATGCGGGTCACATGTTTGTCAGCGACAACAACGACGCCCTGTGTGGTTGCGGCAATATCGGCGACGTGGAAGCGCTGGTGTCTGGCAACGCCTTGCCGCGGCGTTTTCCGGCGCTGGGTTACGCGGATTCTGCTAGCATTTTAATAGCTGCTTGAACAGGTTCTTCGGAGCCTACAGGGCTAACTTCTTTATTGTTTTCATTGTCTTTGTAAATCACAGTCAGTTCACGGCGCGTGGCCAGTGTCAGCGCGCGGAACTGCCGGCGTCGCTGGTCAAAGACGGCGTAATCGCTTTGCGCGTCGGCATTGCCCCGCGCAGACTCGCTCGCCAGCCAGCGCTGGCCGCCCAGGCGCTCGACGGCAGTGGCAAACGATTCGTTAAACATCGTATCGTCCTGCGCGTACACCACCTGATGCGCCAGCTCATGAAAAATCAGCCGGGCCAGCTCGCCCTCGGGGTAATGAATAAAAGTGTTGAGCAATGGATCGCCGCCTAACCAGTCCAGCTTGCCCAGTGTTGAATACGCGGGCACACCGTATACGTTGACCTCCAGATCTTCGCTTTTGAGCTGCTCGGCCAACTGGCGCGCCTCGGCTTCACTGAAGTAACCCCGGTAGCCGACACAACCCGCTACCGGAAAGCACCAGGTTTTAAGCGTCAATGAAAACTCCGGGGCGGCCACCACGTTCCACACCACGGCGCTGCGACGCAGGTCGGCGTAGCGCTTGTAGCTGGCGTTGTCAGGCAGTTTTAACTCGCTGGCGGCAAAGCTGCGGATGCGCTGCGCCAGCTCAAGCCGCGCTTTTAAAGCGGCTGGCGTTTGCGCGTCTGCCAACACTTCAGCCACAGGCCGTGCCGCGTTGAGCATTTGCATGTGGCCGCTGACGGATTGCCAGTAGTAACCCACGGTAGTGCAACCGCTTAAAAGAAGCGTTGCCCATCCAATCAACCAGACTTTCATGTCAGGCTGACCTCCACCAGGCAGTCGTAAAACACCGGGCCACGGCCCATGTCGGTCAGATGCTGGCTGGTGAGTTGGTTGACGTTGGTGCCGTCCAGGCCCATCTTGCGCCACCAGATGCCCATGCCATTGACCACCCCAGGCCGCGCGCGACTGGACACTTCAGCCTTGACCCGATAACTGCCGCGCTGGTTGAAAACGGTGACGATTGCACCGCTGGTGATGCCGCGTTTGTCAGCATCGTCAGTGTGCATTTCCAGCACGGGTTCGCCTTCAATGGCCCGCAGGCTTTTAACGTTGACGAAGGTGGAGTTTAAAAAGTTGCGAGCTGGTGGCGAGATCATGGCCAGCGGGAATTCTGTTGACGTACCTGGCAGCTCGTAGTTAGGTACATGGTCGGGCAGGCCGTCCAGGCCTTGGCTTTGAAGTCGCGCACTGAAAAACTCGCATTTACCTGACGGCGTGGGGAAGTTGCCATCGGCAAACGGAGCATCTGGCAGCTTGAGCGTGGCAAAACCGTTGGCCAGCAGTTCATCAAAGTCAATTTGTTGGCCATAGGCCGCGCGACACAGCGTTTCGTCATCGTCAGTAAAACACGGTTCGTCGAATCCCATGTGCGCAGCCAGTTCACGAAAGATTTGCGTATTGGTTTTGGCCTGGCCTATTGGGGCAATAGCAGCTCTGTTCAGCAGCACATCGGTGTGGCCGTAAGACAGGTGAATGTCCCAGTGTTCCAGCTGGGTGGTGGCGGGCAGGATGTAGTCGGCATGGTCAGCAGTGTCGGTTTGAAAGTGCTCCAGCACCACGGTGAACAGGTCCGCGCGTGTAAAGCCTTTGACGACTTTGCCTGACTCAGGTGCGACGGCGACCGGGTTGCTGTTGTAGACGATGAGGGCTTCGATTTTCGGGCCGAAATCATTGGAGGTTTCTTTTAAAAGCGCATCGCCAATCGTGCTCATGTTGATCGTGCGGGGCGTGCGCCCGGCGAGCAAATCGGGGCGCTGCAATGCGGCTTTGTCGATGGGGAACAGACCAGAACTGCTCATCAGCAAACCACCCGCCCGATGGCGCCACGCGCCAATCAGTGCGGGCAAGCAAGCCACAGCGCGTGTCGCGTTGCCGCCGCCCTTCACCCGCTGCATACCGTAGTTCAGCCTGATTGCGGCGGGTTGTTGGTTAACAAAGCACTGACCATACTCTCGGGCCAGGTTTTTGATTTGTAGTGCGGGCACGCCGCAAACTGCCGCAGCGCGATCAGCAGGCCACTGCAATGCACGTTCTTCAAGCGCTGACCAACCCACCGTGTGCTGAGCAATGTAGTCGTGGTCCAGCCAATCATGGGTGATCAGTTCATGCATCACGGCCAAGGCCAGCGCCGCATCGGTACCCGGTAGCAGGGCGATGTGCTCGTGGCATTTTTCAGCGGTTTCGCTTTTTCGCGGATCTATGCAAATCAGCCTGGCACCGTCACGCTTGGCCTGTTGGGCGTAGCGCCAAAAGTGCAAATTGCTGCCAATCGAGTTGCTGCCCCAAATAATGATCAGTTTGGACTCCGCAAAAAACTCCACCCGCATACCAACCTTGCCTCCCAGCGTTTGCGCCAAGCCCTCGCCGCCTGCGGATGAGCAAATGGTGCGGTCCAGCAACGACGCACCGAGCCGGTTAAAAAACCGGCCCGCCATCGCCTCGCCCTGCACCAGGCCCATCGTGCCTGCATAGCTGTAAGGTGCGATGGCTTCGGGGTTGCGTGCGGCAATGGTTTTGAGCTTGCTGGCAATGTCACTGAGCGCGGCAACCCACGAAACAGCTTCAAATTGCCCAGAGCCTTGAACACCAGTTTTTGGCCCGATGCGCCTGAGCGGTGTGAGCAGTCGCTCCGGGTGATGGGTTCGCTCGGCATAGCGCGAGACTTTGTTGCACAGCACGCCGTCAGTTTGTGGATGGGCAGGGTTACCCTGGACTTTGGTGGCCACGCCGTTTTCAACCGTGGTGAGCAGCGCGCAGGTATCTGGGCAGTCATGCGGGCAAGCGCCGCGCACTTGGGTTGATGGCGCAGCTTTCACTTGTCTGACAACTATTGGTATGACAGGGCTAGTGCTGATGGTTTTTTGCATGGGCAGACCCTATATTGGCGAAAGATAAAAAACATTGCAGGAGACAAACATGACTCACACTGAAAAAATCAGACCTAGCCCCGCCAGCCTTGTCAAAACCTTCATGGTAGCGGCATTGGCGTTTTCTGCGCTGGCCAGTTATGCCCAGGACGGCATCAGCAAAAGCGCCGTGACTTTGGGCCAGTCTGCCGCCCTGACCGGGCCGTCAGCCACGCTGGGCCTGCCCTTTACGCAAGGCGCCAAGCTGTATTTTGACCGCTTGAACAATGCGGGAGGCATTAACGGTCGCAGGGTTGAACTGGTCAGTCTGGACGACATGGGCAGCCCGGAACAAGCCGCCGCCAACACCAAAAAATTGTTGTCACAAGGGGTGTTTTCACTCTTTGGCTATGTCGGCTCACCGCAGGTCACGGCAATCAATGCCCAGCTCAACAGTGCTGATGTTTTGTTGTTCGGCGCCATGGCGGGGGCTGACGAGTTGCGCGGCTCGCTGTACCCGAATGTTTATTCAATCCGCCCTGGCTATTCTGAAGAAGCAGCGGTGATCACCCGGCATGCTGAAACGTTGGGCATGCGCAAGCTGGCCATCGTGCATGCCAAAGACGCGGAATCCATGGCCGCACTGGATTCAGCCGAGCGCACCATGACCAGTCTGGGTGCCAACCTGCTGATCAAAACACCGCTAGAAAGCCTGGACAAAGCCCTTGCTGTCAAGCCGCAGTCAGTGCTGGTGATCAGTGATCCGAAAGGTGCCGCAACCAGCATTCGTGATCTGCGCAACAAGGGCTACAAAGGCCCGATTTACGGCTTTTCAAACACTGGTGAAAGCCTGCTGGCCGAACAGCTTGGCACCACAGGCGCGGGCGTGGTGCTGGTGCGCGTCACGCCACGTTCAGACAACGCCAAAAGCACGCTGGTGCGCGAGCTGCTGGCAGACACGGCGGCGGCCAAATTGGGCAAGCCCAATGTTTACATGCTCGAAGGCTACATTGCCGCATGGGCTTACACCGAAGCCTTGCGCAAGGCAGGCAAAGAGCCAACACGCGCCAGGCTGCGCAAGGCGCTCGATGGCTTGCAGGAAATGAACCTGGGCGGCTTTAGAGTCCACTTTGACGGCGACCGGGTCGGCTCCAAGCTGGTGGAGTTGAGCCTGATTGATGGGACGGGTCGGGTGCGGGAGTAGGGCATTCGTCGGGGTCAGTTATGCTAGTCATCGCCCCCTGATCAGTCCCTGATCAGCCTCTGATTATTGCTGCCCACCATGCCTTTGTTTTCCCCTTCAGCCCTCATCAGACTCCTTCGCCCGCACCAGTGGCTTAAAAATGGCTTTGTGTTTGCCGGGCTGCTGTTTAGCCAGCTCTGGAGCAACACGGTTTTTGTTGAGCGTGTGTTGCTGGCTTTTGCTGCGTTCTGCTGTGCATCCAGCCTGGTGTATCTGATCAACGACTGGCATGACCGCAAGCAAGATGCGTTGCACCCCACCAAGCGCAACCGGCCCTTTGCCAGTGGTGCGGTTACTGCGCCAGCTGGTTTGGCACTGGCTGCTTTGCTGCTGGCGGGTGCTGTTTGGCTGGCGCTGGGCAACCCTGTTTTGCTGGCATTGCTGGCGATTTATTTGTTGCTCAATTTGGCGTATTCACTGCGCCTTAAACAAGTACCTGTGGTGGATGTGTTCATCATTGCATCGGGCTTTATGCTGCGCCTGCTGGCGGGTACGGTGGCTGTGGGTATTGCACCGTCGCACTGGCTGCTGTTGACGGGCATGTTCATCGCGTTGTTTTTGGGCTTTGCCAAACGCAAGGCCGAGAGCTTTCATGCCCCTGCCAGCCAGCGCCAGGTGCTGGCGCATTACCCGCCCGCACTGCTCGACACCTTCATCGCCATGACCATGACGGCGATGCTGATCACTTATTGCCTGTTTGCCATCAGTACCGAGTCGCAGTTTCGCCATGGTGAGCGACTGATCTACACCGCGCCGCTGGTGATTTTTGGCATGCTGCGCTATACCTACCAGGTGCATCGGGGCCGGGGAGAGGACGTGGCGCGTGACCTGTTGCGTGACCCGTGGATTGTGGTCACGGGCATCTGCTGGGTCGGGTTTTTTGTTTTGAGCCGATTCTGGAACCAGTTGCTGTGAACAGCTCTTCGGCCGTCACGCGCTGGCTGGTGCTGGCCGGGCTGGGCTCTTTGCTGCTGCGGCTTTATATTGCCAACACCTTTCCCATCACTGGGGATGAAGCTTTTTTCTATTGGTGGGGCGTTTACCCCGACTGGGGCTATTACGACCACCCGCCCATGGTCGGCTGGCTGATAGCTGCCATGCGGGCGACGTTGGGCGACAGCATCTGGTCTGTTCGGCTGCCTGTGGTGTTGCTGCCGCTGGGCATTGGCGCGGCGCTGTGGTGGGCCTTGTCTGCGTTTGACCGCGTGCGTGCTGCATGGGCAGTGGCCTTCTTTTGGCTGGCGCCCATCAATTGGCTCAACACGCTGATCACCACCGATACGCCGCTGATTTTTTGGTCGGTGTTGTCTGTTGCCGCTTTGATGCGTGCCGAGCGACGACAAACGGTAGATCGCCCGGCTTATGGCTTGTATGCGTTGTCGGGTGTGTTTTTAGGCTGTGCGTTTTTGTCCAAGTATTTTGCAGTGGTACTGGGGCTGACCTACATCATCTACTTTGCGCTGTACAGGCGTGACCGCCTGGCTGGCTTTGCGCTGTTGGTGGCGTGCTCGTTGCCGTTTGCCATGGTCAACATCGGCTACAACGCCTCGCACGGCTGGCCCAACATCATGTTCAACGTGTACAACCGCAATGAGGGTTCCAGGTTTGAATGGCGCAAACCACTGATGTACATCGGCATGATGGCCTACCTCGTCACGCCTGCTGCCCTGTGGCTGATCATTAAATATCGTCAAAGCATCGCTGGTATTGCCTCAAGTTCCAGCACGCACCGCTTGCTCGCTTGCCTGGTCGTCGTGCCGCTGATTTTCTTTGCACTTCTATCGGGCAAAAAAGTCATTGGTCTGCACTGGGTACTGTCCTTTTACCCATTTGGCTTTGCGTTATTGGCGTTTGCGCTACCGCTTGAAAAACTCAAAACAGCGGCGGCTGGTTTTGCTGTTTTTGCTGGCTTGCACGTTGCCGTGGTGGCTGGGCTGTACATGACCACGCTGGACACATGGCGAACAGTCACGCCGCTATCAAAAATCTACCCACAAGTCATTCGCAGCTACAAAACTGCTGACATTCTCAAACAGGCTGGCAGCCCAGGCGCTGTGCTGATGGCCGATGCCTACACCGCCGCATCGATCTACGGTTTTGAGCGCCGCCAGTACATGCCAGTGTTTGGCGTCGGGCGATTTCATGCGCGGCAAGACGACATGCTGGTGGACTTTTCGGTTTACCAGGGCAAAACGATTCGTGTCATCTCGGGCGCAGCGCCTCATCTGGATGATTTCAAACCGTATTTTCAGAGCGTCTCTTCAATCATGGTGCTGCAAGACAGCGTGCCTTTTTATGTTGTCGAAGGCGTTGGCTTTGATTATTCGGCCTACCAACAAGGTGTGCTCGGCGACATTTTCAAGCGCTGGTACAACATCCCCAAATGGCTACCCATGGCAGGTTGTCCGTTTTGTGAGCGTTACTGCGGGCAAGTCAGATGCCCGTAGATCAACCCATTACTCAACCGATTGTCATTGCGGCTTTTGACTTCGACGGCACGCTGACGAAGCGCGACACTTTCATGCCGTTTTTGGCGCGTGGCCTAGGCTGGCCCCGGTTTTTGCTTGCTTTTGTGCTGTGTTCGCCCTGGCTGGCAGCGTTTGTATTGCGGTTGATCCCAAACCACGTCGCCAAGCAAAAGCTGATGCTGGCCACGCTTAAAAACCGGACCACCGCCGAGATGGACGACTGGACAAATCGCTGGCTGGCCAACGACTTCCCCGGCCAATTACAAAGCTGGACGATGGCTCGACTAGCCGAGCACCAGCAAGCTGGCCACTGCTGCGTGATGGTCAGCGCGTCGCCTGATATTTATTTGGAACGAGTCGCAAAACAACTGGGTTTTGATGCGCTGCTGTGTACCGAGATGGCGGTTGTGGACGGGCAACTGACAGGCCAGATGAAAACGCCCAATTGCCATGGCGAACAAAAAGTGCTGCGCCTGAAAGCCTGGATGGCTGGGCGATTTGGCGCAGACAGAGATACACAAGTCATGTACGCCTACGGAGACACATCAGGCGACAAACCCATGCTGCGGCTGGCGGCGCATGCTTTTTACCGTGGAAAGCCCTGGAAAAGCTAAAAAGTAGCTAAAAAAACCCCAAAAACAGCCTTTTTCAGGTATGTTTTAGGCCGCTAGCCCAATGAATACCGGCGCAAGCAGCTATTAAAAGTATAGCGATTGATTGCTAAGTTGCTCAATCTTCCAGCTCCGCCTTGGCCATCTCAACATCCAGCCGCTCGGTCGCGTCCAGTGGTTTGCTGGCGGCGGCCTGCTCATACAGCTGGGTCGCTTCTTTCATCTTTTTGTCGCCTTCCAGCATGACCATGCCATTGGCTTGCTCGATCATGGCGATTGCTGAGATGGGGTTCAGCTCAAGCGCTTTTTTGAACAAGCTGAGTCCCACGTCTTTTTTGGCGCCGTAGGTCATGCCGCCAATCAGCGAGCCGACTTTATCAATCACTTCAGCATGAAATGCGGCCAGCGCAATGTGGGCATCGGCGTGTTTGGGTTGCAGCTTAATAGTGTGCTCCAGCGCCTGCTTGACCTTACCTCCCAGCCCCTGCGCCAGCGCCTTGGCCACGCTGATGCCCTGGCCGTAGCGTCCCAGCGCGTAGGCTTGCCAGTAAAAAGCGTTGGCATTTTTGGGGTCAGCTTTTTGCAGGGCTTCGGCGCGCTCGGCTGCCTCCATGAACATGTCGAGTTTTGGCTTTTCCTTGGTTTCCAGGTAATTGGCGTAAATGCAGGCTGCCTTGTTGGCTACTGTCATGCCGTCACCACCTGCTTTAATTCCTGCGTCAAAGGCTTTTTGAAATTCGCCGTTGTGAAACAGCACCCAGGCGTTCAGCACCGCTGCGTCTTTGGGCAGGGGCTCGCAGTCGCCCTGGTGCAGGCGTGCCCAGTTCTTTTTAACGCTGCCTGCGTCAAAACCGTAGTCACCTGCGTGGGGGAAAGCTGTCCATTTGGCCATTTTTGTCTCCTGTGTTGATATTTTTAATGTTACTCAAGTTGTGTGACTGTATGCCCCGACCAGGGCTTGCAAATGCGCACGCTGGCCTTGCTCCAGGTACGGCACAAGCAAATTCAGCACATGGTGCGCACCGCGCAGCAGAGCGGCCTGGGCGTTCTCAGGCTCCAGCGCCTTGCGTGGGTCGCGCACGTACTCAAAGCTCAGCCAATACGTCAGCACCACCACCATGCTGGTGGCGGTGGCTTCTACTTCGCGTGAATCAATCGACACTGCGCCCGCGCGGCTCATGCCGTCTAACAGGGCTTTGACAGAGCGGGTTTTGTTTTTAAGCACCCACTGGAAATGCGTTTCTAACCGGCGGTTTTTGCTCAGTAAGTCGTTCAAATCGCGATACAAAAAGCGGTATTGCCAGATCAGCTCAAACAGCGTGTGCATGAAAAACCAGGCGTCTTCCACATTGCGCACACCGTCGCTGGCGTTGAGCAGTTCGCTGAGTGACTTTTCATAGCGGTCAAACAGCGAATTGATCAGCTCGTCTTTAGCCGGGTAGTGGTAGTACAGGTTGCCGGGGCTGATGGACAGCTCCGCCGAAATCAGCGTGGTTGACACGTTGGGCTCGCCAAAGCGGTTGAACAGCTCCAGCGTGACTTCGAGAATGCGTTCAGCAGTGCGGCGCGGCGCTTTTTTCGCCATGGGATCTACCTCGTAATTTGCCCTACTCTAACCCAGTCGCCCAAGGCGCGAAATTAGGGAAGTCCTCAAGCTAAACACTTGGACGCATGGATGGCTTCAGCGAATGGCTCAGGTCTTCCATGATTTCTTCTAGCGACGCAATCGCCCGGCCCACGCGCGTCGCGGCGGGTTGTGGTGCCACCAGGTGGCGTTTAGGGTCATCCAGGGCATCCATGTTCAAACTGATGCCGTGCCGTGCCAACTGCGCAGACAGCGCTGTTTTGCGGGAACGCAGCATTTGACGCGTGCTCTGGTAGGCGTGCTCGGCCATCTGGCTGCGCTGCCGGTAGCTGAAGGTGTTGGCCAAAAACATGGCGGTGTCGCGGTGGTCAGGCTCCAGCAGCACGATGTCGGTGTGTGGGTAGGCGCGTTCGTAGTGCTTCATGCCCAGCTCCAGCCTTGAATGGATCATGGCCCGAAAGGTCTGGCTCATGACCGCCGGCAAACCACCGTCAATGATGCGCGGAATGCGCCTGCCCACAGCGAATTTTTGGGCAAGTCTTTGCGGCTGGGTGGCATCAAATGGCACCAGCGGGTTCAGGCAAAACATCAGGTCAATGCCTTCGTCCATGGCCACGCCAGCGTGCATGGTTTTTTTCAAGGCTCCGTCGACGAAATACTGGTTGTCAATTTCGACGGGCGGGAAAAGTCCTGGCAGCGCCGAGCTGGCCTGCACGGCTTTGGAAATCGGCACATGGTCCCAGCCGGGCTGGCCGAAAGGTGCGGCGTCGCCACTGTCAAGGTTGGTGGCCACCAGCGTCAGCCTGGCTTTGAGCTGCCTAAAGTCATTGGTGCGGCCTGGTTTGGTAAAAAACCGTGTCAATCGCACGTCAATCTCGTCGTTTGAAAAGATGCCGGTAGGCAGTGCCGGGCCCAACGCCTCCAGGGCGCTGAGCAGCGTTTTGCCACCAAAAGTAGCCCGCCACAGGCTGGAGGCAACCAGGCCGGGCAACATGATGCTGCGGCGCAAAAATTCGCCATAAGCTGGCACCATCAGCCAGGCGGGGTCAAACACTTCAGACGGTTCAGCATCGGTTTCAATGAAGGCGGCGCACAACTCGCGCGGGGTCATGCCATTGGCCAGCCCTGCGGCAATAAAACCGCCTGCAGATACGCCAACGTAATGGTGCAGGTTGGTGAAAGTAATGCCCTCTAAAGACTCATCAAGAGCGCACAACGCACCGATTTCGTAAATCGCGCCCAAAGGTCCGCCGCCAGCCAGAGCCAAACCAATACGCGGCTTGCTTGCGGCGGGCTGTTTCGTCATTTTTGCCGATACGGCTAGCTGCGCAGCAGCTAGATGTCCGCCGCCAGCCAAGGCCAGGCCGATGCGGGGAGTCTTTACAGTTTCTTTGGTTTTTACAAGGGTCGCCATGGGCATTCGTTAAAAAGTGAAAACGAAAAAAAAGGGACAGCACGCCCCTTTTGTGAAGAACTCAAACCATCAAGCTGATTTGCGTGCGGCAGGACGCTTTGCAGCGGTGCTGGCGGCTTTTTTCGCGGCTGGTTTGGCTGCAGCTTTTGCAGCAGGCGCTTTGGCGCTCATTTTTTGCACGCTTTTGTTCAGCTCGTCGATGCGGGCTATCAGCGCTTCAACATCTTTGGCTGATGGCACGCCCAGTTTGTTCAGCGCTTTGGCCACGCGGTCTTCAAAAATGTTCTCCAGCTTGTCCCACTGCTGGCCAGCTTTTGACTGGATGTCGCCCGCCATATTGGCCATTTTGCTGGTGGCTTCAGAGATTTTTTCTTCAGCTGCGGCTTGGGTCTTGCGCTGGATAGACAGGCCTTCCTTCATGAGTGATTCGTACACCTTGCCGCCGCCTTCTTGTGCCTTGGCAAATGCACCCAATCCTGCCAGCCAGATTTGCTGCGCTGATTCCTTCACCGCGCCAGCCAGGTGCGGGCCAGACTGTTTGTCTGCGCTCATTTTTTGCAATTTCTTGACCATGGGGTGCTCCGTTGGGTTTGAATCATTGATGTGCATTAATGTAAGTCCCAAGCAGCTACTTGAGTAGGCTTGTGCTTCTAGAAAACTAGGGCGTGCTGTCTATTGCGCATCACTGGCTGCTTTATCGCGGGTTTTCGCTGAATAGGAAAACCCGCGATTCGGGCAAGAATCACGTTCTGAACCGATTGCAGCTATCAATACAAGGAAACACAAAATGCACTATTTCGTCACCGGGGCCACAGGCTTTATCGGCAAACGCCTGGTTAAAAAACTGCTGGAGCGAAAAGGCAGCACGGTTTACTTCCTGCTGCGCAAAGAGAGCGCGGGCAAAGCCGCTGCGCTGCGCGAATACTGGGGAGTGAGCGGCACGCGCGCGGTGGCCGTGCATGGTGACTTGACGACCAAAAAACTGGGCGTGAGCGCGGACGACATCAAAAAACTCAAAGGCCAGGTCGATCATTTTTACCACCTGGCAGCGGTATATGACTTGGGCGCTGATGAGGAAAGCCAGATTGCCGTCAACATTGATGGCACACGCAACACAGTTGAGTTTGCCAAGGCGATTGAGGCTGGGCACTTCCACCATGTGTCGTCTATTGCAGCGGCAGGCCTGTATGAAGGCGTGTTCCGCGAAGACATGTTTGAAGAGGCCGAAAATTACGAGCACCCGTACTTCAGAACCAAGCACGAGAGCGAAAAAATCGTCCGCAAGGAATGCAAGGTGCCGTGGACAGTTTTCCGCCCAGCAATGGTGGTGGGCGACAGTACCACGGGTGAGATGGACAAGATCGACGGCCCGTATTATTTCTTCAAATTAATCCAGCGCATGCGTCAGTTGTTGCCGCCGTGGATGCCGTCGGTGGGCCTTGAAGGTGGCCGCGTCAACATTGTGCCGGTTGACTTTGTCGTTGATGCGCTTGACCACATCAGCCATCAGGCCAACGTGACCAAAAAATGTTACCACCTGGTTGACCCGGTGGGCTACCGCGTGGGCGATGTGCTGGACATTTTCAGCAAGGCCGCCCATGCGCCCAAGATGAACTTGTTCATCAATGCGGCGCTGCTAGGGTTCATCCCGAAAAGCGTGAAAAAAGGCTTGATGGCGCTGGCGCCAGTGCGCCGTATTCGTTCAGCCGTCATGAAGGACCTGGGTGTGCCCGAGGACATGATGACCTTCATCAACTACCCGACACGCTTTGACAGCCGCGACATGACAGCAGCGCTGAAGGGCTCGAACATTTCATGCCCCAACTTGCGTGACTACGCTTGGCGCTTGTGGGACTACTGGGAGCGCCACCTGGACCCAGCGCTGCACATTGACCGATCACTCAAAGGCACAGTTGGCGGCAAAGTGGTGCTGGTCACCGGTGGTTCGTCAGGCATTGGCCTGTCTGCTTCCTGCAAATTTGCCGAGGCGGGCGCCATCACCATCATTTGCGGCCGGGGTGAAGACAAGCTGGCCGAGGCCAAAAAAGAAATCATGGCTTTTGCTGGCAAAGACGCCAAAGTGTTCACTTACTCGGTCGACATTGCCGATGCCGCCAGTTGCAGTGAATTTGTCAAAACCCTGGAAGAAGTTCACGGCGGCGTTGACTTTTTGATCAACAACGCAGGCCGCTCGATTCGCCGTGCGATTGAGGCCAGCTACGACCGCTTTCACGACTACGAGCGCACCATGCAGCTGAACTACTTTGGCTCGCTGCGCGTGACGATGGGCTTGTTGCCTGGCATGGTTGCCAAGCGCAAAGGCCATGTGGTTAATTTGAGCTCCATCAGTGTGCTGGTCAATGCGCCTCGTTTTTCAGCCTATGTGGCATCCAAGGCGGCGCTTGACGCCTGGACAGCCTGCGCTGCCAGCGAGTTTCAGGATCAGGGCATCACATTCACCACCGTCAACATGCCGTTGGTACGCACGCCCATGACAGCGCCTACCAAGATCTA
>ENA-OFCF01000775-OFCF01000775.1-metagenomes-genome-assembly--contig:-NODE-775-length-13432-cov-2.996636_pt1 | contig 13432 bp, 14 predicted proteins | sample MGYA00153387_OFCF01 | MGnify analysis MGYA00153387
GGTCGGGCTGGCGGGATTCGAACCCACGACCCCCTGCCCCCCAGGCAGGTGCGCTACCAGACTGCGCTACAGCCCGTCTCTTCAACGGAGTGGGAACAAAACAGGCGGAACGCGGGTTGGCAAGCACTGAAAATAATCAGTCCAACTGGAATTTTCGGAAAAACTTTTGCGTGATTTCAGCTCGTTCGGGCGCGCACCGCGGAGTCGGCAATGCGCGCACATCCGCCTCATAGCCCGCCCAGAATAATCTGTGGGAAGTTTGTAATTCTCTTCGTTTCGTTGATATATGTAGGCGGGATTTCTACATGCTATTGGTATGGGTGAGCTGGGCGTAAAGCAGTGCCACGTCATGACCCTACGAGCTGAAGGTGCGGGCTTGCTTGTCGATGCTATACTGGCACAGCTACCCAGCACGACGGCGTTGCCCGTCTAGCGACGACAAGATCCTCCACGTCGATCTGTGCAAATGATCGGCCGCAGATGGATTTAAAAAAGGATAGTGGTTCATCAATGTTAGTTCTGGACCGTTACTATTGGAGTGGCAGGGAACTACCCGTTTTTTATGGCCGCCACCATGTCCGCAGCAGCGATCGTATCGCTTTCCCGAGCCATCAGCACATTTCGAGATGCAACAAAAAAGACTACGCGGGCACTCTGTTCTTCATGCATTTCGCTGACCGCAAGCATTTGTATGCTACCGGCTTCAGCCTCGGATCCGCTTTGCCGAGCGTCGCGCCCTGAATCAGATCCGGATTGGCAAGACGGCGGAATCCTGCGATGTCCGGCGCATGAATCGCGTCAAGACCGCCATCGTTGGTGCCAGCGGCTACACCGGGATGGAGCTACTGCGCTTGTTGCTGGTCCACCCCGGCGTCGAGCTGGTGGCTGTCACCTCACGCGCGGAGGCCGGGAAATCCTTGGATGTGGTTTTCCCGCGATTCGCCAAGGCACCTGGCGGGGAGTTGACCTTCATCGAGCCGGATCCTGACGCCATTGCGGCTACCGGTGCCCGGGTCGCCTTCCTCGCACTGCCTCATGGCGTCGCTGCGGAGATTGCCCGCGCCTTGCTGGACCGCGGGCTGAGAGTCATCGATCTCAGCGCGGATTTCCGCCTGCGTGATGCGGCGGTTTATGAGGAATTCTATCAACACCCGCATCCTGCACCCGACCTGCTTGCGGAGGCGGTCTATGGTTTGCCGGAAATCCGCGCCGGGGAAATCCAGGCCGCGCGCTTGATCGCCGCGCCGGGGTGTTATCCCACGAGCATCCTGCTGCCGTTGCTGCCGTTGTTGCGTGCAAATCTTATCGATCCGACCACCATCGTCGCCAGTTCCATGAGCGGCGTCAGCGGTGCGGGACGCAAGGCAGACCTGACGTTGTTGTTCTGCGAATGCAATGAGAGTGCCCGCGCTTACGGCGTCCCCAAGCACCGCCATCTATCGGAAATCGAGCAGGAACTGACGCTTGCCGCCGGGGAGAAGGTGATGATCAGCTTCATTCCCCACCTCATTCCGGTGAATTCCGGCATCGTCACCACCACCACCGCGAAACTGCGCGACGGCAGCTCGCCCGAGTCCATTGGCGCAGCGCTCGAAACTGCCTACAGCAGCGCAAGTTTCGTCCGTCTCCTCGGCCGCGGCGGCTGTGCGGATACCAAGAACGTCACCCGCACCAACTTCATCGACATTGGCTGGCAGCACGACCCGCGAACCGGCCGCGTGATCCTGATGAGCGCCGAGGACAACCTCGGCAAAGGTGCCGGTGGGCAGGCCGTGCAGTGCTTGAACCTGCTCTTCGGCTTTCCTCCCACTGCTGGATTGCAAAATTTTTAGGGCGGCCACAATCTGCGTCGCTGTTTCCCTCACATCTTCATGGATATTCCCTACACCCGGATCAAGGGAGGCGTCGGCGCGCCCCTCGGATTTCTAACCAGCGCCACCAACTGCGGTATCAAGACGCCCGGGAGCGACCGTCTCGACCTTGCCCTGATCTACTCGGAACGGCCGTGCAGCTCCGCTGGCACCTTCACCACGAACCGCGTCAAGGCTGCGCCGGTCCGCGTTTCCCAGTCGCATCTCCGCAAGGGAAATCTCCGCGCCATCATCGCCAATTCCGGTAACGCCAATGCTTGCACCGGCGTCCAAGGCATCCACGACGCGAACTCGATGTGCGACGCGGTGGCCAAGCCGCTGCGCTTGAAGCGGTCGGAAATCGGCGTCGCCTCTACCGGCGTCATCGGCCTGCCGATGCCCATGGCCCGCTTCGAGCCGAAATACGACGAACTGCTCGAGCGGCTCGGCCCTCGCAATGGCTCCGACGTCGCCGCTGCCATCATCACCAGTGACACCCACGCCAAGGAGTTCGCCATTTCCTTCGATCTCGGCGAGCACCGCGTCCGCCTCGGCGGCTGCGTCAAGGGTGCCGGCATGATTTCCCCGAGCATGGCCACCATGCTCTGCTTCATCACCACCGATGCCCACCTCCCGGTGGAAAACCTCCGCAAGATCGTCCTCGAATGCGTGGAGGAAAGTTTCAACCGCATCACCATCGATGGTGATATGTCCACTAACGACACCGTCATCGTCCTCGCCAACGGCGCGTCCGGCATGCCGTCCATCCGGAGGAACAGCGCGAACTGCAAGCTCTTCCGCCAAGCGCTTCGCTGGTTAATGTTAGAGCTGGCCAAGGCCGTCGTCCGGGATGGCGAGCGGGTGACGAAGTTTGTCACGGTTAGAGTCGAGGGCGCGCGCACCTACCTCGATGCGAAAAAGGTCGCCGAGGCGGTCTGCAAGTCCGCCCTCGTCAAATCTTCATGGAACGGCGGAGATCCCAACTGGGGCCGCATCATCCATGCCGTCGGCTATTCGCGCGCGCGGATCCGCGAGGAGTTGGTCGATATCCACATCGGCGGCAAGCCCGCCTGCATCGGTGGCCTCCAGGCGGACACGCCGATGGAGGATCTCCGCGAGACCGTCGCCAAACCCGAGTTCGGGATCTGCATCAACCTCAATCAAGGCAGCGCCGACTATATCATGTATTCCAGCGACCTTTCTCCGGAGTATATCGATTTCAATCGTTCCGAGTACGCTTACTGGAAACAGGCCCGCGAGGACGGACTGGTCTAGCCGACCGGCGGGATCACCATGGTCCGGAAGGTCAGGTTGATCCGCGGGGTGGTGACCTTCTTGGTTTTCGGGATGCTGTGCAGCCAATGGGTCTGGGTGGCATCCTTCATCACGAGGAGGCTTCCGCTTTCTAACGTTACGGAAACCTTCTCATCCTGCCGCTTGTGCTTGAGCCGGAATTCGCGTTCCGCGCCGAGGCTGACGGAGGCGATGGTCGAGTCCCTGCCAAGCGAGCGCTCGTCATCGCTGTGCCAGCCCATTCCCTGGCTGCCGTCCTGATAGAGATTGAGCAGGCAGGAGTTGAAGGTGGTGGCGGTGAGTTTCTCGACGATGGATCGGAGCTCGGCGAGCTCGGCGGTCCAGATGAGCGCGGTCTTGGTGGTGCCCGAATAGGTGTAGGAAAAACCCGAATCGCCATACCAGGCGACCTTGCGCGCGGTGACGATGCGTTTGCCGAAAATGACCGCTTCGTCATGTTTCCACGGGATGTCGTGCAACAGCGTCTCGTAAAAGCGCCGGGTCGCGGCGGGATTCAGGATCGGGCCGTGGTAGTGCGCGGTGCCATGGCATGGCAGGAGATTGGCGGTCGGGTCGTGGCCGAAAAGGTTCATGATTCAATCTGCCGGGCCTTCCCGGTCAAGCAAGGTGCGCTTGCGCTCGACCCCCCAACGGTAACCCGAGATCCCGCCGCCGGTGCGGACGACGCGGTGGCACGGGATGGCAACGGCGATCGAGTTCGCGGCGCAAGCTCCCGCGACGGCGCGGACGGAGTTCGGGCTGCCGATCCGTGCCGCGATCTGCGCGTAGCTGACCGTGTGGCCGGGCGGAATTTCGCGCAGCGCCTGCCAGACGCGTTGCTGGAAGGCGGTGCCGCGGATGTCCAGCGGGAGCTGGAGGCCGAGTCGGGGTGCTTCCACGAAGCCGACAACCGTGGCGACGGTTTCCTCGTAATCCCTGTCACCCCCGACGAGCTCAGCTTGGCGGAAGCGGTTCTGCAGATCGGCTAACAGGAACTCCGGATCGTCGCCGAGCGTTATACAGCACACGCCCATTGCCGACGAGGCGACGAGGATCGCGCCGAGCGAACATTGGCCGATGGCGAAGCGGATGCGCTCGCCAGTGCCGCCGCTGCGGAAGGTTTTCGGGGCCATGCCTAACATCCTGCCGGAGGTCGCGTAGAAGCGGCCGTTCGAGTTGAAGCCGGCTTCATAGATCGCCTCGGTGACGGTGGCGCTCGCCAGCAGCTGTGCCCGGACCTTACCGGAGCGCCGGGCACTGGCATATTCCAGCGGTGTCACGCCGGTGAGCTTCTTGAAGACGCGGTGGAAGTGGAACGCGCTCATGCCTGCTCCCGCGGCGAGCTCGGCGAGGGACGGCACTTCCTCGGCGGACTCGATTTTCCGGCACGCGGCGGTGACGGCGGCGACGTGATGGTCGGAAGTCATGCGGCGAAGCATAGCGGCCGGTGACCGGGCCGACACTCCGGTTCTTGCGATCTTGCGAGAAAATCACCCAGGGGCTGCGCACCAGGAGCTGACCACGGGTTTTTCAAGACGCACGCAACCGTTGCCGGGCTGCGGTTTCTCGTTTATATCCGCCGTGATTATGAGTTCTTCCGCACCCCTGCGCTACTGCCCTGACCTGCTGCACTACGCCCGCCGGGCGACCCGTGAGGTGATGGTGGGAAATGTAGGCGTGGGCGGTAACAACCCGATCCGCGTACAGTCGATGATCACCTCGGACACCCGCGACACGCCCGCCTGCGTGGCGGAGGTGCTGGGGCTGGCGGAAGTGGGATGTGAAATCGTGCGGATCACGGCGCAGACGAAAATTTACGCGGCGAATCTGGAAAACATCGCTCGCGAAGTGCGCGCCGCCGGCTGCCAGGTGCCGTTGGTGGCGGACATTCATTTCAAACCGGACGCCGCGATGGAAGCTGCGAAATGGGTGGAGAAAGTCCGGGTGAATCCGGGGAATTTCGTCGATAAGAAAAAGTTCGAGATCCGCGAGTATAGCGACGCCCAATACGCTGAGGAGCTGGACCGGATCCGCGCGGAATTCACGCCGCTGGTCCATCTTTGCAAGGATCTCAACCGTGCGATGCGGATCGGCACCAACCACGGCTCGCTCTCCGACCGCATCATGAATCGTTACGGCGACACGCCGTTAGGGATGTGTGAGAGCGCGCTCGAATTCGCACGCATCGCGCGGGATCACGACTATCACAATTTCGTGTTCTCGATGAAGGCGTCGAATCCGAAGGTGATGATCGAGGCGTACCGCTTGCTGGTCGCGCGGCTGGATGCGGAGGGCGCGGATTGGAATTACCCGATTCACCTCGGTGTGACCGAAGCCGGCGATGGCGAGGACGGGAGAATCAAGAGTGCGATCGGCATCGGCTCGTTGTTAGCGGATGGCATCGGGGATACGATCCGCGTGTCGCTCACGGAAGATTCAATCTACGAAATTCCGGTGGCCCAGGCACTCGCGGAGCCCTTCAATGGTTGGGCCTTTTCAGAAATTGTAGAAAGGGAGGATGACCTTGTTTCCACTTACGACCCGTTCTCCTACGAGAGACGCCGTAGTTCGACCCTCACCTGTATGGGCCATGAGCTCGGCGGGGAAAAAACCGTGCGCGTCTTCACCACCCAGGAACGTTGGAACGCGATCGCCCACAAGATTTCCGGCATGGGCGATTTCAAGCCTGAGATCATTTTTGAAAAATCCGGTGTTGTGGAGATCGACCCGCGCGACGAGGCCGCCATTTCCGCATTCAATTCTTACAAGGAACCCCGCCTTGTCACCGTCGCGGACGGTCTCGATCTGGAGGTCATCCACGCCTTTCGCGAGCTTGCGTTCCGTGTCGATCCGCGGCATCCGATCCTGCTCAAGGACACACTCCACCCGCCGGAGGGCGAGACGGATTTCATCCAAGCCTTACTCCCAGCGGCGCGAAATATCGGCTCGCTGCTCTGCGATGGCATCGGCGATGCGATCCTCGTCCGCGGCGAGACCGCCCCCGGCCAGTCGCTGCGGCTTGCCTATAATATCCTGCAGGCCGCCGGCACCCGTATCTTCAAGACCGACTATGTCGCCTGCCCGAGCTGCGGCCGTACGCTCTTCAATCTCCAGCACACCACCCAGAAGATCCGCGCCGCTACCGGCCACCTCAAGGGCGTGCGGATCGCGGTGATGGGCTGCATCGTCAACGGCCCCGGGGAAATGGCGGACGCGGACTTCGGCTACGTCGGCGGCGCGCCTAACAAGATCAACCTCTACGTCGGCAAGACCGCCGTGAAATTCAACATCCCGGAGTCCGAAGCCGTCGAGCGGCTCACCGACCTCATCCGTGAGCATGGCAAATGGGTGGACGCGCCCGCACCCGCCACCGCCGCCGTCTAACTCCATGTCCGATACCGACACCCTCACCCGCACCGACGAGGAAACCTCGCTCGATGTCCCTTGGAACGTCGTCGTGCACGACGATCCCGTAAACCTGATGCAATACGTCACTTTCGTGTTGATGAAGATTTTCGGTTACGACGAGAAGCGTTCGACCGTGCTGATGATGCAGGTCCATAAGCTGGGTCGCTCCATCGTCTGGACCGGTGAGCGGGAGAAGGCCGAGTTCTACGTCCAGCAGTTGCAGGCCCAGCAATTGAAAACCACATTGGAGAAAGTCGGATGAAAGCGATGCCCACGCTGGAAGGCGGACTCCGGGTCGATACCGAGGACGCCAGCGACTGGGAGCTGCTGCGCTCCATCCTGACGGACGCGAATGGCGGCACCGTCGATCTCGCCAGCCTCCTCGGCGGAGTCATCAGCGAGGAGGCCGGCGCCGAGGATTGGCAGGAATATGTCGTCCCGGATTTGCGCGAAGGGTTCCAGGACGAGCTCGCCCAGGTCGGTGCCGCCATCGAGTCCGCGATCTTCCAGGCGGAGGGCGGACCGGGGCCGATCTGGATCACCCGGGAGGACGCCGGGCCTTGGTATAGCGCGCTTAACCAGGCGCGACTGGCGATCGAGAGTCACTTCAAGTTCGGCCCGAGCGAGACCATCCAGCTCAAGGGAATCACGCCCGAGCGACGGGCCGCTTTTGTAAGGACGAAGACCTTCTGCGCGATTCAAAGCATGCTGTTGGAGTACGTGATGAAGTGAATCCTATTCCGCGATTCCCGGCGGTGTCCCATAGCCCATGAATACCGCCCTGCCCTCCTTTTTCGGCAGCCGGAAATCGTAAACGCCATAGCCGTTCGCCTGCGTGCCGCGGTAGGAGCGGCCATCCGTGGCATTGATCATCACCGCCCGGCCGTCGGATTTTTCATGGCCCAGGAAAAGGGCGACATGGGTGATGTTGATGGGCCGGCCATCCGTCGGCGCGTAGGTATTGCCCCAGAAAAGCAGATCACCGGGCCGGAGCTTCTGCATGGCAAGGTCCCCGTCCGTCAGGCCCGCAGGAGTTTCGGTCAGCCGGCTCTTTTCCCTGAGCCAGAGGAACTGGGCCGCCGAGCTGCGGGGAGGTTCCAGGCCGGCCTTGCGTAGCACGAAATACATCGCGCCGGAGCAATCGAAGCCGCCAGCCTTGGGGTCTGAGCCGCCGAACAGGTAGGGGAGCCACGGTGAGTCTTGGGCCACCGCGAGCGCGCCGGAGATGAGCTTGCGCCGGTCCTCCGGCAGCGTGTCATACTCCTTCAACTGCTCCGTGCCGATCACCGCCGGCCGGCCGTGGGCGACTTTTTCCTCCACAGGCGGCTGCGCGAGGACGGTGGCGGAGAGCAGCAGGAAAACTAAACGAACCATCCGGCCAAGCTACGCGGCGTGGCGGTGGTTTACAACCGCCAGCCCGTCACATCCGATTAGGCCTGGCCGTTGGAAATCACCGCCAGGGCCTCGAACACCGCTTCCGGCGTCAAATCCGCGAGCCTGCCGCCCGGCGCGACGATCGACGCAGTGCGCGGCGAGCCCGGCGGCCACGGGCCGAATCGCGCCGGTGAGGTCGGGCCGAAGATCGCCAGCACCCGGTTCCCGACGGCGGCGGAGAGATGCATCGGCCCGCTGTCATTACCGATGAAGACCGACGGCTGGCGGGCGAGCGCGATCATTTCATTAAACGGGCAACCGGTGAGATTGAGGAAGCGGCCCTCCGGCACGGCGAAGTCCGGCACCACCGGCGCTCCGGCGCACCACGCGACCCGGCTGTCCGGGAAATTCTCAAAAATCAGCCGGGTGAGCGCATCGAATTTCGGCCACTCCTTTTCCGCCCCGCGGCTGTCGGTGAAGATGACGAATCTCCGCCGCGGATCGCCCTCGAAGAACGAGGTCCACGGGAAATCCGGACCGGGTCGCAGCTCCAACGGGATCTCGACTCCGCCACCGATCCCCAGCGTACGGGCGAATTCCAGCAACACGGGAAGGGCATGATGCGGACCCTCGCCGACCGGCCACGCGACCTTCCGGGAGAATAGCGCCGCACCTTCCCGCGCATCGTGGCGGCCCCGTTTCTCCGGGCTGCAGGCGGCGGCCGTCATCAGCCCGGAGCGCAGCAGACCCTGCATGTCCCAGACCGCGTCGAAGCGCCGGCCACGCAGCGTTTTCATCACCTCCACGATGCCGCGCCAGCCCTGTTTCCGCCGGAAATGGATGACCTCATGGATGAAGGGCGCCATCTCCACCAGCGGCGCGAACCGGTCGCGGGCGACCCACGTGATCCGGCAGTCAGGCCGCTCGCGGGCCACCGTCTGGAGCACCTGCAGGCCGTGAACAATATCGCCCAGCGAGGACGGTTTGATCACCAGCAGGCTGCGCACATTCACCATGGGCGAGGCTTGCCCGCCCCTTTTTTTACTGCAACCGTAAATGCCTTCCCGAACTGCTGATGCTTCTCGACCCGCACGCCACCGCCGCCCTCCAGCACGATCTAACCGCCCGCTGGCACGGTGCGCCGCCGGCCGCGGGTGGCACCGGATTCGAGAACCTCGTGGAGGAAAACCACCTGCGGAATTTCCAGCTCTGGCATGAGGAGGACATCGCCCGCCGGGACGACCTCGGCCCGGAGCGCGTCCAGCAAGCCAAGCGCGCGATCGACGGCTTTAATCAGCAGCGGAACAACTTCATCGAGGAGATGGACAAACTTCTCGTCGCTGCGCTAACCCCGGCGGAGGACGGCTGCCCGAAGAATTCCGAGACTCCCGGCATGATCATTGACCGGCTCTCGATCCTCGCCCTCAAGGAATTTCACATGCGGGAGGAAACCGTCCGCACCGACGTGGGCGATGGCCACCGCCAGACCTGCGCCGAGAAGCTCGCGCGCATCTCGCGCCAGCGTGCGGACCTCACGCGCTCGCTGGCGGAGCTGCTGGATGACGTGACGGCCGGCCGCCGGACCTTCGCGGTTTACTATCAGTTCAAAATGTATAACGACCCGGCGCTCAATCCGCAGCTCTACGCGGCGAAGAAGTAGAATCACCATGGCATCCAAGCCCGAAAGCATCCTCGTGACCGGCGGAGCCGGATTCATCGCTTCCCACCTCTGTGAAGCGCTGCTTTCCGAAGGCGCGAACCTCGTCGTGATCGACGACTTCAACGACTTCTACGATCCCGCGATCAAGCGTTCCAACATTGCGGGCTTCCGCGATCGCATCCAGCTGGTCGAGGGGGACATCCGGGATGAAGTGCTGGTGAATGCGCTCTTCGCAGCACATCGCTTCGAAAAAGTTTTCCACTTCGCGGCCCGCGCCGGGGTGCGCCCGTCCATCGAAGATCCGCGGCTGTATTTCACCACCAACATCGACGGCACGTTCAACCTGCTCGACGCGTGCCGTCACCACGGTTCCCCGCGGTTCATCTTCGCTTCGTCGTCGTCGGTGTACGGCATCAATAGGAAAGTGCCCTTCGCCGAAAGTGACGCCATCGAACGGACGATTTCCCCCTATGCCGCGACCAAGATCGCAGGCGAGCAGATCTGCTCGAACTACGCCCACCTCTTCGGCGTCCGCTGCGCCTGCCTGCGCTTTTTCACCGTCTATGGCCCGCGGCAGCGGCCGGACCTTGCGATCGCCAAGTTCACCCGCGCCATCCGCGAGGGTGAAGCCATCGACCGCTACGGTGACGGCAGCACGGCGCGGGATTACACCTATGTGGATGACATCATCCAGGGTGTGCTGGCCGCCGCGCGCTACACCGACTTGTCGCCATTTGAAATTTTCAATCTCGGCGGCTCCGCCACCACCACGCTCGATGAGCTCATCGCCCTGGTCGGCCGGACTGTCGGCCGCGAACCGGTGATCCGCCAGCTTCCCGACCAGCCCGGCGACGTGCCGCGGACCTTCGCGGACGTGGACAAGGCGCGCCGTTTGTTAGGCTACGAGCCGCGCACCGCGATCGCCGAGGGACTGGCGAAATACGCGGCCTGGCTTCCCGGGTAAGACTACGCGCGGCCGGTGAGTTTCCGCAGCAAGCCGCCCAGCGTCCGGCGCGGCGGGGAGTTTGGCTCCGGCAAGACGGAGGTTTTCAAGCGCCCGGGGGAATAAGTCGCATCGAAATAACCCACGGTGGACGGTTCCGGTTTGCCGGAATCGATGAGCTGGCGCACACAGTTCGCCATGTGGGTTTTCAGCTCGGCCATGGCGGGGGCAGCGGGTGACCAGTCGATGGATTTGAAAATTTCAGGAACATAAACCGGGGTCAGCCGGTCGATGGATGTGAAGCGATCGTCCATTCCCTTGCGGGCAAGAATGACAGGCACGCCCATCCCGAGACATGGGCTGGCGACATGCAGCAAGGGCGTGACCACGAGTGACGCATTCCGGTAGCGGTCTAAATACCGGGCCGCGGTTTCGTCCGCCGCGGCGACCTCCAGTTCGCCAAGCGGGGCCATTCGCACGGTTTGCCGCTGGTAGATGAACTCCGCCCCGGACAACAAGGACGGCGGCATGGATTCGAGCAAGGCGCCGGGAAATTCCCCGGAACCCTTGCCATGCGAAATGATGACACCGCTCCCGCCGGCAGCGCCGGACCGGGTGTCCAACGTGAGCGTGGAGCAGCCGGTGACGTAGGCGGAGATCCGGTGTTTTCGGAACAACATCATGGTCGCGGTGTCCCGGCAGCCGATCGGCTGATGTTTTTCGAACAGCGCGCGGTGCTTTCGAATCACGGTCCCGTTGGGCGTGTTGAAGCCGAAAAAGAGCGGCGTAACCTGCGGTGGCAGCGGGAAACAGCGCTGATAGAAACAGCCGTTCATCAGCAGGGAAACCGGCTCCCCCGCATAAGTGGCGAGGCTGTCCCGGTCGATGCCGATCACCTGCCCGTCCGCGATGCCAATCCGGCGGAACAGGTTCCGCACGGCGATCGACTGGATGTTGTCCCCGATGTTGATGGATATGTCCCGCGGGAGCGTGCTGCCCGGCTGGCCGTCTCTCCGTTTCCCATAGCGAAATTCAAGGTATCCGTATTTCATAACGATCCGTCTGAAATAGCGTTGCCGGGATGGTGGGACAAGGGCAACTTCCGTTAGGAACGACGCGGAATGCCCTTGCTTCGCCGGATGGGATTCCGAGGATGACCGCATGCAGCCGAGCTCCGGAAACACTTCGCTCCGCCGTCGGCTCGGTGGGTGGTTCCGGAAAATCCGTTATGTGGGAAGAGAGGGCATTTCCCTGGCCCGGATGCTGGATGTGGCGAAGCGGTCCCAGGAAGCGGGCGACGACGCAGGCATGGCATCCGCCCTGGAATCGGCGGACGTGATTGCCGCTTCGATCAGCCGCACCGACCGCTCGTTCGCTGCCGGGTGGAAGGCGGCGGTGGAGTATCGGCTCGCGCTTTTTGCCCTCCCGGCGGCCGCGCGACTGGCGATGAGGGCCCGCGAATTGCAACTGCCGGATGCGATTCCGGTGACGGAAAATCTCGCCGCGATCACTGCCGAAACCACAGGATGGCGGGATGCCATCGCCGCAGCCGCGATTTCTCTCCGGCAAGGGCCGGGGAATTCCCGGGCTCCGCACGGCTCGTTGCTGGTGCTGGTGCCATCGCGGGCGTTCGGGCTGGATCTTCCGAACGAGCCGACGCTGCAAGGAGGCCTGCGGTTTATTTTCGGCGAAATCCTCACGGCCTGCTGGGACCATGCGATCCCGGTCGAAATTCGGGGCAGGTTGGCCACCCACGGCACTCCGCAAATGGAAGCCGACCGCCGTTATGTTTCCCACCATTCGCGGGGCGATGACGACCGCGGTTTGCACATCAAGGCTACGGACCGGCCGTCCTGTTTCAGCTTCGACACGCGGGGCTATTCCGGCTGGTCTAAATTTGCCTCGACGCCGCTGGAAGAGTTGGGAGGAGACGATCCGTCCGAAGCGGTGATCGATGAATTTTTCGCCCGCGAACAGGAGCGGATCATCTCCGGGAACATCTCGAAATACCGGCAGTCCGCGGCTGCGGATTTGACCGATCTGCCTGCGGAATACGTCTTTGTGGGCCTGCAAATGCCGGGCGACGCGGTCCAGCAACTCGCCCGAATCTCAATGCTCGACATGCTGGCGGAAGTCGCCGCAGCCTGCAATCCCCGCGGTATCCCGGTGATCGTAAAACGCCATCCGAAATGCACGTCCGGCCGAGTCCGGCGGGCCCTCGCGAGAGGAGTGGCGGCGGGGCAATACCAGCTTTCGACCGCTTCGGTCCACTCGTTGATCGCGGGGTCGTGCGCGGTCTGCGTGGTGAATTCGAGCGTGGGCGCGGAGGCCCTGCTCCACGAGAAGCCGGTGTATCTCTTCGGGGCGGCGGAATACCAGCACGTCTGCTTCCGGATGGGCGCGGCGGGCGATTTCGCGAAGCTATTCCGCCCCGGACAACTCCCGGTCCCGAGCGCGGTCCTGCGGCGTTTTCTTTACCGGCTGCGGCACGAATATGCGGTGGACGTCACCGACCAGGCTGCCGCGAGCGCGTTCATCCGACGCCGGGTCTTGGAGCATGTTTCCGCGGGGCAAAGTTTTGATGCTCCGTAGATTGTATCGCCCCCCTTCAGGGCTGCGGATGAATATCACGCTCTTACCCAGGGCGTTGCCCTAGGCTGATGGATTCGGCGCCTTTGGTGCGGAAGAAATCTGACTCCTTGCAGGCATTGCGCTTAAGTCGGAGGTGAAAACGCGGAGGACCCATCCTTTCTTGTCTGCTCCGCTTCCCATGCGTCCCATACTTCCCATGCGACCTCCGCGTCCCGCTTCGAATCACCCGATTTAGAACTCGAAAATTTCCGGAGGCAGCGGGCAAACGGGCGAGCGATTGTGGATCTTCAATCGCGTGCCCCGCAACGCCCG
>ENA-OFCF01000776-OFCF01000776.1-metagenomes-genome-assembly--contig:-NODE-776-length-13427-cov-16.877131_pt1 | contig 13427 bp, 17 predicted proteins | sample MGYA00153387_OFCF01 | MGnify analysis MGYA00153387
GGTTCAGATAGACCAGCCCCGGTTTGTGCTGGCGGCATGCCTGCTCCAGCATCTCAGGCAGCATGCCCTGCTCGTCCGCAGGCACTGCAATGATGCGCCGGCCAAACTGGCTCGCTGCGGCAAGCAAGCCGGGGTAACTGAGTGGTTCTGCCAGGATCACGTCTCCAGGCTGCGTCAGCGCAAGCATCAATGCGGCAATCGCCGCTTGCGCACCCGGGCAGACAACAAGCTCTTCTGGATCCAGATGCCCAAACATCGGCTCCAGCCATTGGGCTGCAGCCTTGCGATCTGAATCGCTGCCCCCACTCAGGTGGTAAGCCATCAGCAATTCAGTATCTGCCCTCATTAAAACCTGAGACAGGCCTTGCTTGAGCATGTCGTCAAAGTCCACGCCATCCGGCGGAGGCGGGGTGTTCATGCTCAGATCGAGGATGGGGTTCAGCTCGACTTTGGGTGCCGCAACATAAGTGCCGCGTGCCCCGCGTCCCTCCAGCAGGTGGCGGCGCCTGGCTTCGTCGTATGCGCGCGTGATGGTTGTCAGGTCAACGCCCAGCTGTGCGGCCAGTTGGCGCTGCGGTGGCAGGCGGTCGCCCGGGGCCAAAGATCCGTTGGCCACTGCTGCCTGCAACGCATCTGCGATCTGTAAAAAACGTGTTCCGCCCTGCACGGCTAATCGTGGCAACCAGATGGGCAAATTGTCATCTTGCATGGTTTTTAAGGGCGATGTTTCGTCTCGATGTATGGAAATTGCTTTTAAGTACCATGTCCCGGAACGTGCAGCAACCTCATCCGTGTATGGCAGCCGCTGACGTTTGCGCTCCTCTGATCTGTGGGAGGTTGCGCTCCTTGCGATAGACAGTGTTAAGTCATAGGCTGGAAATTTTCAAAATGATCGATTGGGTCCCCGTAGTCTTCGTTACGTTCAAAGTCCTCATGTTCGGCACGTGCATGTTCTTTGCCATCAAGTGGCACTACGACCAAGGCAAGAAGGGCGCTGACAGGCGCGTGCTGCTGCGCAAGAGCGCCATGGTGGTCGCCATCTTCTTGGTCGCGCTGCTGCTTGTGGGGCTGTTCACCTTTGGCCTTGCCAACATGCTCGGTATGGACTTGAACCTGTGATGATGGCGATTGGCCTTGTGCCGCAGTTGCAGTTCAAAAATATTATTTAGCGATAAGTTCTGAACGCGTCATTTCAGAATAAAAAGCCCGGCAATGCCGGGCTTTTATCCAGTTTGAGATGAAGGTACCCCGAACTTCAGTCGTTGCTATGTCACGGTTGACGTCAGTGGAAGCCCCAACCCTGTCAATCGATTCAATATGGCTGCTCTAATGTGCAGTTCATTGACTTGCCGCTTAGAGGTGCGCGACATCACCCGCTCGTCTAATCGCTTGATGCAGTTCATCTTCGTTTCCACTAATCTCCGCCGGTAATATCCACTCCAGCGCTTCCAGATACTTCGCCACAAACGTCGGCATACGGCGATAGCCACATAGCGATACGCAAAGGCGAAACCTTTGCGTATACGAGCATTCTTGCGAGGAAAAATGGTGGGAATTGCCCCTTGTTCTATGGCCGCTTCATGGGCTTGCTGCGTGTCGTAAGCACCATCGCCAGTTCGGCCTTCAAGGACCTCATCTTCATGCAATTGCTGCAGCAAATCAGGTATCACTGACGTTACTTGACGTCACGCATAAAGCCCTGATATGCAGGGTCTTGGCATCGATGCCAATGAGCAGCCTGCGCTCTTGCCGGCGATGCATGAGGACCATGCTTTTTGCATTTCAACTTGCCTTCATCTAGGAACTAAAGTCCCCTTGTATCAACTAGCAGGTGTAGCCGTGCTTGGTTGCGTGTGTAGGGCACTAGAACATTTAAATCGAGCTGTCGCCTGCAGAGCGTGCTGAAATCAGGTACTGGTCACACAAGCGCAGCACCGACTCAGCAAGCCCAGTGGACTGCCTCAAAGCCAAACAGGTTCTTGAGTGTCAAAAAAATAGATAGCGGCATCTGAAAACTTAGGACTGTGTCCGTTTTGCCGCTCGCATCGACAAACCAGCATATGCGCTTGTCCAGCCAAACTGTCAAAACTTCTCGATTTTTAAGGGCTGCTTTGTACTGTCTCCAGTTAGTGGTTCGGTAGTGATGCTTTAGGGACTGACTCATTGAGCAAGCCTACAGCTTGCTGCACAGTGATTTATTCAACAGAGCCGCATCAAAGTCAATTAATTCTTTACCTGAAAAATTTTAAAAAATCTACTGATATTTATACCGATATATTGAAAGAGAGAAAAAACAAAAATGTACCAACTGGTACATGGAGCTTTTATGCGCAAATATCTCTCAGTAGCTGTAGCTACTCTCGGTTTCGCGATGTCTTTTTCTTCACAGGCTGATGACGCCTTTCCGAATAAGCCCATCAAGTTCGTAATTCCGCAGGCAGGCGGTTCTGCGAACGATGTTTTGGCCCGTACCTTGGCCGAATCTGTTTCAAAGATTCTGAAACAGCCCGTAGTTATTGAGAACAAGCCCGGCGCCAATGGGATGCTCGGAATTAACTACACGCTGGGCCAGCCAGCTGATGGTTATACATGGTTTATGGCTGGATTTTCCAATCTTGCTTGGAACCACTTACTCTACAAAAAGGTGAATTACAAACTCAGTGACATTGAAGGCGTGGCTATTTTTGCGGACACCCCGTTTGTGAGCGTTACCGCTCCATCTCTGGGTCAAAAAGACTTCAAGGGCTTTGAAAAATTAATTAAAGAAGCCCCAGGTAAATATGCCTACGCTTCAGCGGGCATCGGAAATTCCACACACCTGTCTACCGAACTGATTAAGCAAAAGACAGGCATGAATCTCATGCATACGCCATTTAATGGCCCGGGCTCTTCAGTCAGTGTCATGAATGGTGACACACCGTTCATGACCATTCCTCCGGGCGGCATCATGTCGCTCATTAAGAGTGAAAAACTAGTGCCATTGGCGGTAACTGGCGACGCTCGTCTACCTGCCTTACCAAATGTACCGACTTACAAAGAACTGGGTTACGACATTACGGTTCCTGGCTGGTATTCAGTGATTGTTAAAAAGGGCGTTGACAAGGCTATTGTTGCGAAGATCAATAGCGCTATTAATGAAGCACTAAAAGATCCTGAGATGGCCTCACGCCTGGAAGCACAGTCCCTGACGGCTGTGACTAGCAAGCCTGAGGATGTGATGGTTAAAGCAAACCAGCTCGCTGTTGAGTGGGCTCCCATCATCGATAAATTGGGAATCCAGCAATGAGCTACAAACTTAGCATAAAGACACGCGATCTGCGCATCCAAGCAATGCAGCAAGTCATGGACAAAGCGGGTGCAGACGGTATCGTTTTTACGACCTCTGACTTCATCCAGTACGCAACAAACTTCGCCGTTGACGTACTTCCATGGGAGCGACCAATTTTCACTTTCGTGACTCGAGACGGAAATATCCATTCGATCTTTAACGAACTCTCTACTAACCACATAAAGTTCAGCTGTGTCAAAGGTACGCTGTGGGTACCTGAAAGCGAAATCTATTTTTATTCAGAACATCCCCGTGTTGTGAATATCGTTCCAACGCAGCACCAACTGCCTGATTTAATCGCTCACGTCATTTCAAAGGCAGGTCTGCAGGGAAAGAAGATTTTGTGCGAAGGGCTCGGTGGTTTGCTCGTCGCTGGTCAAAAGCTCTCTGCTGGTACTACGCTACATCCAGACCTTGGTCTACTTCGCTCTTTACGCTGGGTGAAGACCGATGAAGAACTGCACATCATGCGCTCGTTGGCAAAACTCACCGACTGGGCTCAGGAGCGTTTTAAAGAGCGTTACAAACCAGGCGTAAAAACCCAAGTTCTCGACTACGAGGTTGCTGCTTTGATTGCCGAGGAAGCCTCTAATCGTTTCCCCGGTGAAAGCTTTGATCTGATGCGCTGTTGGACTCTCAGTGGGCCCGCATCTGCCTCACCCCACGGTGACGGTGCCAACGTAGGTGCCACTATCGAGAAGGGGCACAATATTGTCAACTTCGTGCTCCCGCGCCTTAATGGCTATTACGTGGAGAATGAGCGAACATGGTTTGTGGGTAAACCTAATTACATGCAAAAGCGTTGCTTTGAAGCAGCTCGCGCAGCAACAAAAGCAGGCGTGGAAGCAGCAAAACCAGGCAATCCTGTGAATGCAATTGATGCAGCGGCATTTGCAGTTATCAAGGATGCTGGTTTAGACGAATATGTCTATCACCGTACTGGGCATGGCGTCGGCTTGATGCTGCACGAATACCCTGAAGATATGGCGTTTAACACACGTCCCTTACTTGCTAACGAAGTATTCTCCTGTGAGCCAGGCTTATATGTATATGGCTTGGGAGGTTTCCGAATCGATGACACGGTTGTGGTAAGTGATACACCAGAGGTTTTGGTGAGCACGCCTTCAGACATTGATTGGGTGACTCTGGACGCTTGATGCGTATATAGCGGCATGTTCAGGAAAATGTGCCGCTATTTTTCTGCAACAATTTTCTGCAGCATTTTGTCAGCGAGAGCACATGCAGACCGTAATGCCTCTCGGTCATTGGTGATGAAATAGTCCATCATGATCCCTCGAACAAGTGCCAGCCTAACCCGCGAAATCTGTAATGCGGCCTCATGGCTAACTCCTGTTTCTTTTTCAACGTTTTGACTTGTTGAATGAATCCAGGAATCAATAAAAGAAATTTTAAAATCTTTAAATCTGTCTGGTTCTTTTATGCATTTCAGGTAAATTTCAAGGACAATAGAAAAGACTTTTTTATATTCATTGGTCGTCAAGGTCTCTATATATGAAGATATTTCTAGCGCTCTGGTAGAGTTGTTTTTTAAATCCTGCAGACGAACGACTTCTATTCTCCGTATTTGATTTATAACTGCTTCCCAGAACTCATCGTTTCCTGAGAAGTAATAGTTAATCATTCGGTGACTCGTGCCTATATTTTTTGCAATTTCCCGAATAGAGTCACTTAGCTCACCTTTTTTAAGTAAGTAATTAGCGGCATCTATCAAAATTTTATTTTTAGCAGTAATTGAATCAGAATACATATTTCTTTTTTATTTTCCTGAAGCTAATAATTAGGTCAATCCAATTATAATAAAATGTGAGTTTTTTGGTGATTTCAGTGTTGTTGCTCGAATAAGATTTGAGGTGAGATAACCAAACCCCAGCCGCGGCGATAGGATGTTATCCCTGTTTTTGGGATTTCTTAGCACCCTGTTTGTGTGTTTGTTTTGCGCTGATTATGAAGCGTGCACAGATGATTGCTACCGCCAATTTCAGCAAGGCGAGATGAGATGTATGTCCAGTCGTCTCTCGAAGCGAATACGCAACTTTCCAAAGCTTGCAAGCCACCCATGCGTTCGTTCTACGCGCCAGCGATGCTTGCCCAGCTTCTCGCCGCTCTCAACGCCACGCCTTGCAATGCGACTGAGGAGCCCCGGTTTCTTTAGATGAGCTCTACAGTGTAGGTAGACATAGCCCTTGTCTGCATGAAGCTTGTGTGGCCGCCTGCATCGACCAGCTTTTCTTAGGCAGCTGTCAAGAAAAAGCAATGATTGCTTTGAGGATCAATAGTCATTCTTGTTTTTCAGTCGTACGAATGCAGCCAGTTGGTTCTTTCACCTCAACATCGCGCTGCGAAACACATTTCATTGACGACAGAAGAACTTATTTCGACTTTCCTAAGCCAAGCTTTTTTGGGTCCTTGAGAGATTTTTCAAAATCTTTAGGAAAACAGGACGGCAGCAATGCAGCGAAAGCAGTCAAAAGCCGATGGAAGCCTAATTCGCTGTCTGGGCTCAATTGCGGTCACTGTGTCACATTGACCTATAGAAGTGCGAGTGATGGCAATGGATCGGGAGCCGGCTGACAACGTGAGCTTGGGAGGCTAGCGTTCTACCATTGAACTACACCCGGCTAGCTGCACAGTCCACCGCCGAGTTCGTTCAAGTGAGACCAAGCACCGGGATGAAAGCCGGGTTAATTGCATAGGTATACCTCAAGAAAACCATTGTTTGGTGGTTCTTTTTTTAGGCTTTGATGACATAAAACGAACCAAAGCATGTTTGTCCGCGCCTACCTCCGAGCCTCCACCCAAGAAAAAGATGCCACCCGCGCCCGCGCAGCCCTAGAAGCGTTCGCTACTGAGCGTGGGCTGACCGTTGCTGCGTGGTATGTCGAGAATGAGTCTGGGGCTAGCCTGAAACGTCCCGAACTGTTCCGCCTGTTGAGTGACTGCAAGGCTGGTGACGTGCTGCTGATCGAGCAGGTGGATCGCCTGTCGCGTTTGAATGATGCGGACTGGGATGCCTTGAAGAGCGAGATTAGTGCGCGTGGTGTGCGTGTCGTGGCGCTGGACTTGCCGACCTCATGACAGTGCATGGCAAGCACTGACGAGACCACGGCACGTATCTTGGCTGCCGTGAATGGGATGCTGCTGGATATGTTGGCTGCGATTGCCCGCAAGGACTACACAGACCGCCGCCGCAGTCAGGCCGAAGGGATTGCCAAGGCCAAGACTGAAGGGCCCTACAAGGGGCGCAGGGAGAATACGGGGCGCAATGCAGCCATCGTTTCCATGATGACCAAGGGGATGACATGGAGCGAGATTCAGAAGGCTACAGGGTGCAGCCGTAGCACCCTTAGTCGGTTACGCGAGAGAATGAAGTTCACTCAGGCCTAGAAGAACTCCAAATCACGAAGTTTAGCAACACCCTTTCAATTAATCAGTCGAGCTACTTCCACCCAGACTTGCGATAAAATATAAAAACCAAATAATTCATAAAAACACCTTTTCATTAATGAACAAAGAATTCGACAAACCTCTTCCTCAAAATAATTTAGATCTAAATGAAAAGTTTAGGTCAAATATATTTCCATGGAGAGGACAATTCTCGCCCGAACTAATTGAAAACATATTTAAAGCATATTGTTTCGAAAACTCAAAAGTCTTAGACCCATTCTGCGGAAGCGGAACCGTCCTTTTTGAGGCTGCATTAAATAAACTTGAAGCAATTGGTGTAGAGCTTAATCCGGCTGCACATTTTCTAAGCAAAACTTACGAACTAATAAACACAGATCCAGAAAAGTTAAAAGAAATCATTGATGAAATATTTGAAAAAATTCAATTCAGTTTGAATTTAAATTCAATTCTCGAAAACCAAGAATTATTATCGCTAGATTATTTTTCAGGAAAAATTCAAGATTTAATAAAAGAATCCAACAAAGAAGAAAAAATAATATTAAATGCATTTGTGATCCTGTGCGATATTAAAGAAGAAAAAATAGCCAAATCGAAAATATTGAATTCATTATTCAAAATTCAAAATTCAATTAAAAAATTACCATATTCTAATAAAAAGATAACTTCATTACTTGGAGATTCTCGGAATATCCCAATTAAAGATGAATCAATAGACTTTGTTATAACATCCCCGCCATACATCAATGTTTTTAATTATCATCAAAACTATAGAGGATCTGCCGAATCATTAGGATGGGATTTGCTAAAAATAGCAAAATCAGAAATAGGTTCAAATAGAGCAAATAGAGGCAATAGATTTTTGACTGTCATTCAATATTGTATTGATATTTCAAATAACTTATTTGAACTTCATCGTGTCGTAAAGAACTCTGGAAGAATGATTTTTGTAGTCGGTAATGAATCCAATGTTTTAAGCGTCCCTTTCTACAATGCGAATATTATTTGCAAGTTAGCCGAAGGAACAAAAACTTTCAAAACCATATTGAGGCAGGAAAGAAGTTTCAAGAATAAGTTTGGCAAGCTAATCAAAGAAGAACTCATACACCTCGAGAAAAATCAACTATACAAGCCATCACCAGATGAAGTTCTAAATGTCGCACGCGAAGTTGCGCGAGAGGCACTTAGCCAAGGCATGAATAGCGTTGATGGAAAAAATAAAGATTTGCTAATAAAATCCATCGCAATGATTAGCAAGACACAGGGAATTCCGAAATTTCCCCTTTAAATATTTAGAATTCACTCCAGGAGGAACAATGCCAGATTTCCCAAAACCTCATTTCAGCAAAATACAGGCGTGCTTAGAGAATCCTAGGCTTCCGGCTGAAGATAGAGAAATGCTTGAGGAAGCAAAAATAAAATATAGTGAATGGATGGAGAGTCTTAATTCCGTCACCCAAGGAGAGGATGATGCAGTTGAAAAACTCGTAGCTGCCACAAATAAATATAAACGTTTTATTGAGCTTGACCTCATATTCGACAGTAAAAGCGATTTCATGTATCGCCAAAAAGGACAACTCAAGCTTGATAATACAATTCTAGAAGAGTTTCTTCCGCAGCTAATTTTTAGAAGCTTAAAAGGCTTAGACGAAACATTCGATCTTGGCCCCAGAAAAACATTTTCCGGACTTAGCTTTCTATCTTCCCTAGGCAATCCAGGGAAAGGCGGCGAACCATCAATAAGAACAAAAGATCAAGACTTTATTCTTGGAAAGAAACTTTTTATAAAGTCAAGCTTCAATGAAAACTTCAATGACTCAAAGTTAATAAGCTCACATCTTGGATATATTTGCGCTGAATGCAAAACAAATCTTGACAAAACGATGTTTCAAGAAGCAGTCGCAACCAGCAGAGATTTGAAGATAGCAGTGCCATCATCAATGTATTTTCTTGTGTGTGAATTTTTGGACATGACTCCTGTTTCCATAAATTCCACTCAAATTGATGATATTTATATTGTTAGAAAATCCAAGAGAATATCTTCAAATATACGGCAGGAGTATAGGACACCGGAACTAAGAAGAAAGCACCGCAGCGAATACGCTGATTTCATTGATCAATCAAAGTATTATCCTGACGTTTTTGAAAAAATGATAAAACGAATTGAATCTACTTTAGATGATAAAAATCCAGAGCTAGGAGGAGTTCTCGAAAGAGGCTCATTTAAGAAGTAAATAATATCTTTGCAGATATAATCTGCAAAGATATTATTTATTAACAAGGTATGCCGGAAAGCATGCATCCCAGCAGCTTGGCTTTTGGGGGAGGGGCATCTCGCTGCCGATTTGTGGACGTCTAGGCTAAATTGGTGCCACAAAGGTGTGACACAAGCCTTATGCTTTGGCTTAGGATTCATCACTGTCGCAGAGACTGCAAGAGAGGCGCAAAAGTGTGTGCCACTTCCCATCACCCGCTCCACACCGTCGATCGCCATTAGGGATCACGAAGGCAGTCGGCCCAACGACGTTGAGACGCTCGCTGCTGCGCTGCATCACGAGCTCTGATAGCTTCATGTCTCAGCAGGGCAAGACCACAATTCGTAGCGTGGCTTCCCAAGATCACGCTGTCCGGTATCGGCAACCGCCGTCATTTCCGCTGCTGAACGTGACCGGCTGCATCCAGCCTAAAGCCGCCCTCCATGTGTGCTTTGATAATTTCCTTTGATTTTTAAATCGATAAATAAGAAAAGCCCGGCATTGCCGGGCTTTTCTTGTTCGCAACGATTGAGAGTCGTTGCAGGGCTTCTGAGAACCTAAACCAGGTCATGTTGTTTATCAAAATGCTTGCAAACTAGATGACCGCCTGCAGCGGAGGTTGGCAACGTTAGTGAAAATTTGGAGGCAGACATTTCTCATAGGACTACAAAATTCCTAGGCGAGAGCAATTCGGAAAAATAGTGCCAATTCATTTAGCCTAAATTATCAGCGCTTTTAGCCCTTTACACATGGCGCAGGATGCGGACCGGCCTCACGGAAATTTAGCTCCAAATAGTAGCGGAGTGCTCTACCAACTCCATGGGTGCAGAGTTGCCCTACATTCACCAACGCGGAAAGATCTCGCGTTGCTGTAGCTTTAGACACGCCTGTTAGGGCCATGTATTTTTCAGCGTTTAAACCATCAGGGGCTGTGCGGCTCCCTGTGTCTAGCAAGAGATGAAGCACTCGTTTTTGGCGCTCGTTCAGAGCACTGTCTTGGACCTTTTCCCAGAAGCGACGCTTTTCAATAATTTGGTCTATGTTCTTGGTTGCAATGGCACATGCCTTGGTACTTTGGCCTATGAACCACTTCACCCAGTCACTCACTTTCATTTCTCCACGCTGGGCTGAATTTAGGGCTTCGTAGTATTCGTTCCTAGCAGTGAACAACTGGCATGACAGGCTGTACAGCCCGGTTGTCTCCCGCAAACTCTGAGCCAGAGCCATGCTCACAATAGCTCGTCCCACACGGCCATTGCCGTCTTCAAACGGGTGGATGCATTCGAACCAGAGATGAGCAATTGCTGCTCGCGCAAAACCGTCATAGTACAAATCTTGGGGTTGCTTTTGAGTAGGTTTCGTATCGTCGAACCATTGGAGAAAACGCGCCATCTCCTTGGGGACGTCCGATGACGGTGGGGCTTCATAGTGAACAACTTCTTGTCCATGGCTGCCGCTCACGATCCGCATGTGCCCATGGCCATCTCTGAAGTGTCCAACCACGCACTTTAGGGTGTGGGAAACCTCTCCTGGGAATAACGCAGACTGCCAGCGACACAGTCTGTCAGCGTCCAACGGCTGATCTGCATGAGCTATGGCGTCGTCAATAACGTCAACTAAACCATCGACGTTTCTGCTATCCGTCCTGCTTGAGGAGAATTCATGCTTGCGCACCACCGAGGAATGCACAAGCTCTCGCGGGAATCGCACCCCCTCGATGGCGGCCGTATAGATGACCTCATCGACGAGAGCATCCAGCGCAATTTGTTGGACGCCTTCAAACCCAATGGTTTGTGACTTTCCTGCCAACATGCCATGCATCCAATGGGCTTCAGCCAACGCAGGAGCAAGCAACTTACCGTCATAGACAAACTTGGGCCATTCAGAAAGCTGCCAAACCCATTTTTGATCCTTTATCATGAGCCGCAATATAACAAATACGGCTCAAAATGTGAGTCGTAACGATGAGAGGACCGATGTCTTTAACTACATCGAGATGTTTTACAACCCCAAGCGGCGCTACAGCACTGCTGGCGGCACTCCGCCGGTAGTGTTTGAACGACGCCATTCCCAACGGCTCAAAAGTGTCTACGGAATCCTAGGCGATTTATGGCGTCACTGGGCGAGCATATCCGGGAGCAAGTGCCAAGCCCGGAGCTCCATAAATGGAGAGCGGGTCTCGTAGCCAAAGATGAAATTCTTCTGCGTTGTCTTTTGATGCTGAGTGGTCAGGAGAACAATCAACTCCCCACAGCCTCATCAGGTACCCAACATTTGCAGCGCGAACGTTGACCTTGAGCACTCCGTCAGTCATGTCGTAGTCGTGCAAGATTACTTCTGGCCGTTTGAGCTTGGGGTGAGGAACCAGTTCTAGGCCAATGATTCGGTTCCATTCAATGTCAGAAGTGGCTCGCTCATGTTCGCGAACCGGTTCATCTTCAAGAATCGACACTGAAAGAATTCGGCGTAAAACAAAGTCCAGAAATTTATTGTTTTTGCGGTCATATGCCCGTATGTGCCAGCGCACGCGATTATTGACAAGTGCAAATGGAACAATTTCTCGCTCTGTTTCGCCACTACTCAAAGAGACATACTTGACCTTGATGGCTTTGCCTTGATGAATTGCGCGGGCCACTGGCGCAAGAATTTCGAGCCGAGGCATTGATAGTTCGGGCGAAAGCTCGCTTGGCAGAAGCGCGTTCTGCTCGTGTCCAAAGCTCAGTGTGAGACCTTGAGCAAGGGTCGCTAGAGCCTGACCTACGGAATGCTGATGCCATGGACTAAAGCCAGGCTCTGGGCGGTAAACCTTAGTCTTGTTATCCAACTTGCAGTTATTTGGAGCCAAAGCGAGGTACTCGGCGATTGTGCGCGTAGCGACTACCGCCGAAATGCCAAACCGCTCAACCAAGTCATTGCGGCGAAGCTCTCCCAGGAAATAAAGCTGAAAGTCAATAAACGCTAAGCGCTCGCGCTGCTTCAGCGTGAGTGAGGAGGCGTGTTCTGAGTCTTTGTCTTGGGTGCTAGGCATGTTCAAGATCATAGCAGTGGCAGAAATATAGCAAGTTTACGAATGCTTGACATAGTCGTTTCGACTACATATATTTATCAGTACGACTGCATTTAGTCGTGCTTTTAAAGGAATTGCTATGGCTAAGAATCCGCCTGTTGGTGATGGACACCGTGTTGGTGCTGTACGCCAGCGTAGTCAAACCCAGACACCGGCTGGTAATTACGTCAAACGTGACACAACGACAGGTCGCTTTATGGACGTGAAAACGTCCAGTAAGGAGCCGTTCAAAGGCGTTCGCAAGGAGCAAAAGTAATGATCGATGCTCTGTTGGAAAGACTTCATCACTACTTTTGGAGCAAGCCAAAGCGGCTGATTGCACTAGGAACTGTGCTTTGGAACGTCGCTGTTGGGTGGCTTGTTGCTGGCTTGTATGCCAAGGTTGGCGCTCAGGCAGTGTCTATCGTTTCCGCAACTGCCAAGGGTTCAGAAGCATCCCAAGCATCGATTAGCCAGCTCTATCCGTCTTTGCCGACATGGTGGATCCCGGAGCACCCCATCAGCTTCATTTTGCTGATTGCTGCATTCGGGCTGGGTGTTTGGTTGACGATTGCCGGCAAGAAGCTTGATCGCTTCATGAAGCACTATGTCTGAGGCAGAAAAAACAATGGGTCATAAGCAAAAGCGTATGACCCATTGTCATCCTATAGACACGCGCCAGGCGACGGGTGTTAAGGAAGGTGCACTGAAATCTCAATGCGTGTTTGGCGACCGCGAGTCTATCTCAGTTCATCTTTCCATAGGCAAATTTCGTCTGGGAAAGGAGGTACCGCAGTATGAGTAAGCAGATGAGTTTTGATTTCCCGATCCCTGCCGGTATGAAGATAGTGTTTCGTCCCTATCGCACATTGCCAAATGGACAGCGTATCTGGGCGCGTCAGTATGGATTCCGGGCATTCCCTATGCTAGTGGCTGCATAAGCTGGGGCCGTACTGCCCGTCACCACAACTTCGAGGTGGCGGGTAATTCTGTGATCTGCATGTGCACAATGAGCTTGAACTTTTGTCGCTTTACTAGATCCGCTTGATATCTCACCACCCGGAGGCTACCACTCTGGTAGCCTGCTCACGGCCTCTGGATCAACTGCTTAGATTCGTCGTGGTAACGATGCGATCAAATTCGTTTAGGACGTCCCGGGAGTGCTTGGTTAGATAGCGCAGGACTGTTGATTTCCACCCAGAAGTGATCCACTAGCCCCGCTCTCCGCTCTGTTCGAACTCGGCTTTCCTAACTGTGGCGGCAGGCCTGAGGATGAGCACCTGTAAAGAAAAATAGAGCAAGCGCCTAATAGGCGCGAGAGGGGATGCGGATAAAAACTTGGACTGGTTTTTATGCGGCTAGACCAAGTTCTTGT
>ENA-OFCF01000777-OFCF01000777.1-metagenomes-genome-assembly--contig:-NODE-777-length-13425-cov-8.697382_pt1 | contig 13425 bp, 13 predicted proteins | sample MGYA00153387_OFCF01 | MGnify analysis MGYA00153387
ATTCAGAAAATTTTCAAATCTCGCTTGGAACCGGATATGTGTATAAAGATCAGGCCAAAGGCTATCGCAGTCGTCCTAGTGCGGCTTAAGAACTCCCCGTCCACCTGGAAGGATCTCCTTGCCAGTTTAAAACTAAATTACCCTTACCATGAAGGTCAGCATTCCGTCTCTTTTGGTGTTCTCGCTTGTTTCTCAGTTCCTTGCTGCACAGGAGGTTCCCCCATCAGCCGAACAACTGATTGATACAGTTACCGAGTCGGGAATAAATCCCATTCTATCGGATGATCTTGCTGAAGTATCTCTTGGAAAGCGCACCTTTATCCCTCACGCATTAGCAGTGCGGCCCTTCACCCCGCCGCCGCCACCGGTGGTGAAACGCCTCCCTGCCATGCGCATTGACGCCAATGTTACTCATCTTTCAAAAAACGCTCGCACTCTCAGCCTTCAGCGCGGTGAAGCCTCCACCGAACCTGACCTGCCGCCGCCTCCGCCGCCACCCCCGTATGTCGCACCGCGCGAACCTACCCCGGAAGAAATCGCGCAAAGGATCTGGCAAAAACGCCATGACTACAATTTTGGTGCCTCCGTATATGACCACAAAATTAGTGTCGTCAACTGGACTGACCAAATATCCCTTGTCCGTTATGAGGCCGTTTGTGGCTTTGATATTGGGCTGTTAGCAGGTGTGGGTAGTTTCGTTCACAATGGCGAGAAGTTTAGATTTTCACTTCTTCATTCCGACTACGACACCACTGGGGTGCGCAGATTTGCTAGACAATGGCATCTTAAATTACCGAATGTCTCCCTTGGTGAAATCATCATCACCCGTGGAGATGTGAAGGACACCGACGCCACCGCGCCGATGACCGTTGTCAAAGAAATCATTGCAGCGGAAACACCACGCCTGCTCACCTATCAGAATGCTAGAGCTACTTATTTCGCCGCACACACTGCATGGCAAGCCGCACACCCGACCATCCCGCGCAACCATACCTTCATCCTACGCCCGCATCGCGGCAGCCGTTACCTGCCAGACGCTAAGCAAACTGAAACCGCCCAACCATGAAGTCTCACTTGCACCGTGTCCCCCTGTTACTGTTTTGCACCGCATTCGCCACGGCGGAGCCACCAGGCATCGATCAATCGCTAGAGTTTGTGATCCCACCCTCGGGTGCGTGGTTCATCCGCTGGTATGGCCAGTCTGGACGCAGTTATTTCATTCAATCATCAGATCCCGCCAATCATCTCAACCAATGGCAATTTTTTCCCCACATTGAATCAGGCAATAACGAATTCATCAGCCACGAGGTGCTCGGCACCCCTGACAAAGGTTTTTTCCGTCTCAAATACACCGACCAAGTCCCCGGTCCGGGCGAAACCCTCAACACTGCAGACTTCGACCACGACGGGATTGGCAATCTGTATGAAATCCAAACGCTTGGCAGTGATCCGTTGAATAAAGATAGCAACGGCGGAGATTCCGATAACGATGGTCTATCAGACGGCTGGGAAATGTTCCACTTCGGCGGTCTCGGCATCGCTGATCCGAATGCAGCCCTCCAAGCTGACGGATTGACCAATAAACAGAAAAACGATTGGGGCATGAATCCCAATATCGATTACACCACTACCGCTGCCTCAGGGGGCACCAGCTACATTTATGATCCTGTGGGTAGGCTCACCGGAGTCACCGCGCCCGTCGGCGCTGGAGCCTACACGCCTGATGAAGAAGGCAACATTACCAACGCACAATAATTTAGGAATATGAAAACCTTTACATTATTATTACTAATCATCGGGCTGTTTCAATTTTCATACGGCCAAGTTGAAGAAGTGCCAGATACATCGGGCTGGCAGACGACACCCGAACTTCCTGCTGAGAGAATTATGGAAATGATGGGACAAGCAACGATTGGCAGTGGCACGACAGTCGGACTAACCGAAGAAAGTTTCATCATGAGTAGTATGGCATCAGCAAGCCCCACACAGGGTGCAGCCTTGCCTCAGAAGAGTTTTAAAACCGCTCCCACTCCGGTGGTAGCAGGGAATTCCGCCGATAAAATCACCCCTGAAATCGAAGCCTTGGCTCGCGGCTTGCAATATGATCCATTGACGATCTTTAACTGGGTGAGAAATCATATCGATTACGAATGTTATTACGGGAGCAAGAAAGGCGCACACCTTACACTCATGGAAATGGGGGGTAATGACTACGATCAAGCATCTCTGATGATCGCCTTGTTGCGGGTATCAGGTTATGCAGCGGCTTATTCCGCAGGCCCCGTGGGATTTAGTTATGAATATCTTTGCTCGGCTACAGGATTGAACGATCCCTACGGTGATCTCAGTGATGTGGAATTCGCAGCAAAGATAAGCACACCTACCAATCCGGTTTCTCCTACTGATCCCAATCTTGATAATCTGCGCCAGCATCATGGCGTCGCGAACTATTTCACCACTCGTGGTTTCCCAAGAGTGGACTCAGTAAATGGCGCAGTTTTTACCATATCCCATGTGTGGGTGCGCTTCACCCATGAAAGCCAAGTGCTTAATGTTTCACCATCGGTCAAATTGTATTCGAGGGAGGCGGCCCCTGTTCTGACACCTACGGGCATGAACAAAACAGCGCTGCTCACAGCTGCGGCGGCAACTATTGATACGATAGACGGTACTAAATGGGTCAAAAACATTAGTTATGCCAATCTTTCTAGTCTTCTGTCCACTTACACCAATCAAATGGTAGCAGAAATTAAGTTAAATCATGATGGAGCCAGCATGGATGCTCTTCTCGGTAAACCCAAAATCATCCCTTTGTTTCACCAAAATTTTTCATCTATTATCCAAATTACGGAGTCAACTCCCGAATGGGCAGCTTTAGAGACATGGAATGAATCTGCCATCCCTACGGGACGCATGGCTCACCTGATTCTTCTCGGTGGTGACAATGCGGTATCTGGAGTGATCTTTAATACTATTAGTAGCAAACCGCTATACCAGCGTACTATGCCGCTGTCGGAATGGGCTGGAAGGAAGTTTTCTTTGACCTACAGCGGAGCCAGTTATCGTACTGCCGATTTTTCTCTGGATAATGTGGTGGATAGCACGTTTCCGCTTCGCTCAGATTTTATGTTTCTCAAGGTAGCGATCTATCAGCCGCATTTTTCATTTGTCAGAAATACCCAAGGCCAATTGGTGCGTGACACTGTCGCGCGCAACGGAACTGATCAGATCACGCGATATAGCTGTGGGATCAATCCATTTACATATCCGGGGAACACTGTTCCTTTCAGCTATGTGATTATGAGCTCGTTTGAGAACCCTCGTAAGTTGTTGAGAAAGCGCTTAGAAATTCTCGAATCTTTACACAAAAGTGGTGCTCTCGATACGGATCATAATGTGCGCACCGAATTGCTTTATGTTATGGGATTAGACTGGTTTGACCAAACGTGGCGTTACTCTAAATTTTCTTCTTCACGAAATGGCATTCTGCCCGTTTATCACAACCGCATTGGAACGGTTGCCCAGCAAGGCGGTTACTACATTGATGTTCCCCTGCAGCTCACTTCCGTAAATAGCAAACAAATGAATGCGGCTAAAGCCGTCGCCTTTACAGGCCAGCAGAGTTTAGTGCGCAGCGCGATGGAGCATGCCGTGGTAAATCAGAATGTTGGGCGTCCGGTCGCTGTTTCGACTGTCGAAATGCTGTGGCAAGCCAATAGTGCTGGGGAAGAAATTTACCGAATGAGTTCCTCCTCGTGGACGGCGGAAAAATCAAATTTGTCGAATTACATATTGTCGGACACTTCATTTTTGAATGATAAGTTTACTCCAGCAGGTACCATTGGTCTTTTACCAAAAACTGGAAATAGACTGGTAAACCAATGGAGAAGAGTAGGTTATGCGGTGTTTACAGCGGACCAAGTTACAGGAGACCAATTGAATTGGATGAAGATCACCGGAGGTCTGAATGGAGGCTACGGCACCATTTCCGAATACATGACATCCAACCCGCTTTTGAATTTCCTCCGCAGTACGCCAGCTTATGATAGCTCCGCGTCCAATGTCATCAACGTTCCGATCACCCCGCATACCACGCCCAAACAAGTCAGTTGGGACCCCGTTGACATGCTGTCAGGGGCATTTCTCTATGAAAAAAATGATCTGAGCGTGCCGCGTCAGTCTTTTGTGCGGCATTACAATTCCCATTTGCGTCACAATGATGTTTCAGGACTTGGCAATGGATGGACCCATGATCACGACATCCGCCTCGCGGAGCGTAGTTCGACATTGGCGGCTTTGGGTGAAACGAATTCATATCAGTCTGCGGCGACTTATATTAGCAGTCTGGCCATGGAGATGGCTTATGACACTTCAAACGCGAGAGATTGGACGCTCGCAGCACTCATTGCGCATTGGGCAGCAGACCGAACTTTCTATAAAGCTGTTGGAATCACCTTTGGAAATAAGACCATCGAATTCATTCGCTTGCCTGATGGCAGTTTTCTCCCGCCGCCCGGGATGAACTACACGCTTACAAAAACCGGAGGCACCGCCCCGACTGCGACAACTCCAGGAGTCCTTGGCACCTACACCATGGCCGAGCGCAATGGCAAAACCTACCGCTTTAATACAAAAGGAAGGATTGATAGAATCACCGACCCGAATGACATTATTCAGCAATTCAACTACAACGGCAGCGATCAACTCACGACTGTGACCGATGGTTTCAACCACACATTCACCTACACATGGAATGCGGGCAAGATCAGTTCCATAACTGATGGCACTGACAGATCGGTGAGTTTTGTTTATACTTCGGGCAATCTCACCTCGGTGACCGATGTTGCAGGAAGCATTTGGACCTATCGTTACGATACATCCAACAGGCTCGACCGGATTACAGACCCGGCACTCAGAACCACGATAGAAAACACCTACGATGGAAGCAACAGGATTGCCACCCAACGCAGTATGGGGGATGCTCTCAAAACATGGTGTTATGGATGGACGGGTTTTCAAAATCTCGAAGAAAACCCGAATGGAAACATCACAGCCTACCATTACGATGCACGCGGCAGAAGCATTGGAACCACCGACCCATTGGGAAACACCTCACGGGTGAGTTATGATGGCCAAGACCGCATCACCTCTACTATTGACGCCAAAGATCACACCACTACACGGGTCTGGAACAATCAAAACAACCTCGTTTCCGAGACCGATCCACTCGACCAGATAAGCAGTTACTTTTATGATGCTAACCAGCGGCTGCAACGCATCCATGATAAACGGGGCCACGATACCACTTTCATCTATACAGCCAATCATCAACTCGAAAAGGTTACCGATCCCGAAAATCGTGTCGTAACCAACACCTACAATAAACGCCGCCAACTTCTCACCACCACGCTGCCAACCGTGCCGGGACAAGCCGCCGCCGTCATCACGAATGTTTATGATAACTCTGGCAACCTGCAAAGCACGACAGACGCCAAGGGTTATGTCACCAGTCACACATGGAACGCACTGGCAAACCCGGTCACGTCCACATTGCCCGCGCTCACTGCCGGCAACAATGTCATAACAACCACTTATGATCTGCGAGATTGGGCTACGAGTTCTAGCAACTCCCTCAGCCACAACATGGTCACCGAATATGATGCGGCAAAACGACCGACGGCGGTCATTGATCCGCTCATGCGCCGTGCGGAAACAATCTTTGATCCCAACGGACAGGCCACTGAAACGAAAGATCCGCTAAACCGAATCAATAAACAAATATGGAACGCGCGGGGCGAAAAAGAACGCGGCACAGACGCACTGAACAAGAATACCGATTTCCTTTATGACGGCAACGGTAACATGACCAAGCGAACCAACCGCCGGGGAAAGTTCTACCAGTTCGCTTATGATATCGCGAATCGCCTGACCTCGACCACCACGCCCACCAGCAAGGTCACATTGATGACCTATTTCAACAACAATCTGGTCAAGAAAATCACTGAGCCGTCCGCACAGGCTACCGACCTCACCTACGATGCTCGCAACCTCCTAGAAACCAAAGTCGATCCCACCGCCGCCATCCGTTATATTTACGATAGCAGCGGCCTCCTGCTAAAAGTAAAACAAACCACTGGCACCATCCCACCCAGCGTCACCGATCTCATCGCCCCCACCATCAGCCGCACGTATGATGAACGCGGCAGACTCAAGACATTCACCACTGCCGATGGCGATTTCATCCAATACCAATACGACGCCAACAACAATCTGACCCGTCTGACTTATCCCGATGACACTCCTGCGGACACAACCGACGACAAGCACGTCTATTACTCCTACAACGCCCGCAACCTGTTGGAATCCGTGACAGATTGGTCAAACCGTGTCACCACCTATCAATACGACCGCCTCGGCAGACTGATTGGAACTACTCGACCGAATGGCACCAGCAATCAGATTGTCCATGATGCGGCGAACCAACTCACATCAATCAAAGAAAGCTCAGCGGGAAAACTGATTTCTTATCTGGCATTCCAACACGACAACGCTAGTCAGATCACATCACGCTTCCGCGCGCCAATCGTTAGTGCAGGCTGGCAACATCCTACATTTGCTGCCACCTACGATGACGACAACCGTCACGCTACGGTGAACGGCTCACTCGTCACCCATGATGTTGATGGAAACATGACCTACGGCCCTATCAAGGCGAGCGCGGGCGTCCCGCCCGCATCCATCAACCTCACCTACAACAGCCGCAACCAACTCACCCACGCCGCAGGCATCAGTTATACCTACGATGCCGAAGGCAGACGACGCACTCTCACCGACACAAGCGGCACCACCCGCGATATCATTGATTTTAGCGGAAAGTTGCTATCCCGCATCAACCCAGATAGCACGAGAACCTACTATATCTATGGCCTCGGGCTACTCTACGAAGCCAGAAAGGTCGGCACTGCCCCAGAAACCACCAAAACCTATCACTTCGATCAAGTCGGCAGCACCATCGTAAGAACCAACGATGCAGGAAGTGTCATCGGCAAAGCCGAATACAGCGCTTATGGTCTCATCACATGGAAAGACGGCGATATGGCGACGCCATTCCTCTACAACGGCCAAGCCGGAGTGCAGACCGACCCCAACGGCCTGCTCAACATGCGGGCAAGATATTATAGTCCGTATTTGATGCGATTCCTAAATGCGGATCCGATAGGTTTCTCCGGTGGATCTAACTGGTTTGCGTACGCAGATGGAAACCCGATATCATTGAGTGATCCATTCGGATTGTGCGCGGAAAGCGGGAATTGGCTTTCGGGGATGGACTCGATGTTGGCTCCCGCTGGTGATTGGATGGCATCGATGTTTGGATCGCCACCGAATTCCCTAGTAATCGCAGGAGAGGCCGCTGGCGCGACACTGGATGGTTGGATTCCGTTTGCTAATCCAATAGGAGATTCTGGGGGGTATGATTATTCGAGTTATGCTTTTTCGCGAGGTGCAGGCACTGTGGGACTTGGTGCCGCTGGTTTAGCTTTTAGTGGTGCCGCCTACAGCGCTTATCTCGCAAATCCTTACGCAGTAATGGGCTATTCCGAGGCTGGTATTGGAATTGGAGCTGGTGTTGCTGGATATGATGGATTGCCAAATTTTGGTGCTGCAGGTGGGGGTGGGAGCAGCGCAGCCCAAGGCGCAATGCTACGAATGCAGCTCGTTGCCGAAGAAGTTGCAGGCGCGAGATTGCCTCAATCACTTACTGGTTATACGAAGCACGGTATAAACCAAGCGATCTCGCGGGACGGATTTGGAGTTTCTCCGGCAACAATACTTGACGCATTCAACAACCCGACGAGCGTTATCGGGCAAACAGGGAAATACGGAGGAGCCTTCCAAATGACAGGCAAGAACGGTGTCATCGTGGTGAATCCTCAAGGTCAGATAATCACAACTTGGGGAACTAACTCAGCAGGTCTCCGCGCTCCATAAAAATCATGAAAATGCAAACGTTGAAGTTGGTTCGTGAAACAATTATGCCCAAACCGGGAGCTGACGTTATGGTTGATTCGCTTAATAATAACACTCTAACAGCTTTACAACGAAGCATGATTTGCTCTTGGTTGGCTGAGCGCCTTGCGTCTGAAGGGCTTGATGCCAATTATGAACCCACAGCTTTAGGCATATCTCTAGAAGCTGCAATTGACGAAGTGAATCGACCAAATCTCAATCGCCCATGAAAATGGCTCTTCAGCAGAATTTTCGAGCAGCTCAAAGCCGTCCACGCCCGCACCCACCCGGCGGAAAACCCCCAGAACAAAGCCGGATTTTAAAACCGGCGCGGCAACGCGAGAAGCCGCCAGAGTTCATCCTTCCTTTAGCCGCCAGAAGCCGCTATTCCTGAGCGCGATGCATCGCCTTCAAACCCAGCCCGCTCAAATTGGGCCGCTCCTCGCGGTCCTCGGGCTGTTGCTGGCGATGTGGGTCAGCGTCACACAAACCGCCACCGCCGCCCTCTTGCCGCAGGATCACAGCGACCTTTTCGCCGCCAACTCCAGCCCCGCCGAGCATCAGGAAAACTCCTCGTTACCGCCAGAAAACCGCGTCTGGGAAAATTTTAAAAACGCTAACGAAATCACCCCTGCGGATGAGCTGAATTCCTTGCAACTACGCTGGGAAAGTCACTTTGGAGAGCTAGAATTCGCGTCGGGTGTCCTCTCCTACGCAGATGGGAATCCGATCAGCCTGAGTGATCCGTTTGGATTGTGCGCGGAGAGTGGGAATTGGCTTTCGGGGATGGACTCGATGTTAGCTCCCGCAGGAGATTTCATGGCATCAATGTTTGGATCGCCATCGAATTCTCTTGTGATCGCTGGAGAGGCCGCTGGCGCGACACTGGATGGCTGGATTCCGTTTGGAGATCCAATCGGCGGGTCGGATGGTTATGATTATTCTAATGAATCTTATGCATTTTCACGGGGTGCAGGGCAGGTTTCGAGAGAAGTCACTCTAGCTGCATTTGGCAATGCTGCCTTTGCGACTAAGAGCGGCTTTTTTTGGGGCGGCGCTGGAGTATCTGCGGAGGGGGCTGCAATTGCGGCTGCTGCAAATGGTTCCAGAACATTGGGTATGACACTTGGGGGTAGGTTTGCCGCAGGTTTAGACGGATTTCTGGTGAAGGCCGGTGTTTCGCCTACAACCACATACAATTATATTTGGAAGCCGGCCTCCGCGATATTTGCAGCGAACACGAAGAGCTTTGCGGGAAAATTAGGTGAGGGAGGTCAAATATGGAAAACGATCGAAGCTCCAATTTTGCAATTTAGAAATTTAATACCTTGATCATAATATGAAGTTGCTAGATAAATTTTTATTTTGGATTAAAAATTCAGAATTTCTCATAACATCGAATGGGCCAAGCACGTTTGGGATCATCTTCAAAGACGGGGATTCATACCAAATTGATGGAATTCGTTTAAACGCAGTTCATTTTGAATGTAGATCTAGAGAACTGAGGCGTTTGCCTTGCAATTCGGGATTGATTCCTAAGGATGAGAGTGAAGTTATTAAGATTTTGAAGGATGAATTGAGCAAACGTGGAATGGTGATTACAATATACTAATCGTAATGAATAAGTGAGCTTTAAAAGCCAAAACCAATAGCGAAGGCTGTGCCAACCTATTTGAAATTTAACAAGCACTCTCAGCACGGGACTGACATCTGGCGGTTACGTATCCATAGATGCGGCCATCCACATTCTGGACAGCTTAAAAAATAAATCTAATACTCCATGATCCAGATCAGAAAAATTGTTGGTGTTTTAATTCTTGTTGCTTATGTTTCTGTTGGATTAATTTTCAGCATTTATTTTGGGGAATCAATCGGGATTATTGGTTATTTCTTAGGAGCACTTCTTGGCTTTGGAGGTAGTTTGTCTCTAGGTGCTATTATCTGTAAAATTAGCCCAGATAAATGGGAATAGTGGCAACCACTCGCAGTGAACGCACCCCCTCACACCCAGCCCGCCAAACTTGGGCCGCTCCTCGCGGTCCTCGGGCTGTTGCTGGCGATGTGGGTCAGCGTCACACAAACCGCTTCCGCCGCCCTCTTGCCGCAGGATCACAGAGACCTTTTCGCCGCCAACTCCAGCCCCACCGAGCATCAGGAAAACTCCTCGTTACCGCCAGAAAACCGCGTCTGGGAAAATTCCAGAAGATCTAACGAAACATGCCCGGAGGACCAGCTCAATTCCTTGCAACTGCGCTGGGAAACCCACTCCAGTCAACCCGAACTCGCGTCGGGTATCCCGGTTTTCCTAAATGCAGATCCGATAGGTTTCAGTGGCGGGCCAAATTGGTATAGTTACGCAGACGGAAATCCGATTTCGCTCAGTGATCCGTTTGGGCTGTGTGCGGAGAGCGGTTGGGGTAGAGCGGGAGAATTCGCAAATGATTTTTGGGATGGAGCCAGTAATTACACTTGGAGGGACATGATGGGCGATGTTGGAACGACCATCGGTGGAGCGGCTGAAATCATCAATTTGCCATTCAAAATTTCTGGAACCGACCCAATGGCTCTCGGGCCGTTAGGTGGAGCAGAAATGGGGCTGGTCGAAGGAATGGCCTCGATAGGAATCTTTCTTCGAGGAGTCTCATACGTAGATGAGTTATCACTTGCCGCAAAGACGACAATCCCCAGTGCCGGAGGCGTCATAAGGCAATTTGAGCAGCAGGGTGCTCAAACTTATTATCGAGTGTTCTCGGGTGATGCTACGACGGGACAATGGCTTACCGCTGTTCCGCCAAGAAGTAGTGCATGGGCGCAAGAGGCACTCGCCTTGCCACGGAATAACAGCGCAAACCTGATTCAAGAGGTCATCGTTCCGAATGGAACAATGCTTGAACGATCAAGGGCTATTCCTATGCCGGATTGGGGGCGGATGCGCGGCGGAGCCGAGCAATTCAAGCTGCTTGAGAGAATACCAGATGCAAACTTTGGCCCAGGAATCCCTTTACGATGAACATTACTTACGACAGAGCAAAACTACAAATTGACGGCACGACAGTTGAGACACCTTCGCCAATTCGCGAAGCATTCGCCGTTGAGCGAGGAGTAATCGTTCTAATGGATCAGTTCGCCGATTTGAAAGGGCCGATTCTCGACATCCGAGAGGTTCGAAATGCTCCCAAGGGAACGAATTTGTTCTGCTACGCGCCCGATGGTATTTTGTTGTGGAAAGCAGAACTTCCAACAGGAGAAGGTGCCGAAGATTATTACTATCGAATTTCGTCGCGTTCTCCGTTGGTTGTAAATTCGTTCTCATCATACCGTTGTGAAATCGATGCAACGACCGGAAAAATCATCAGAAAGGAGTTCTACAAGTAACCTGAGCGTATGACACGACTGATTTGCATGCTGCTGACGCTGCTCTTTTCACTGAGCGGCCCGGCAATGGGGGAATACAGCGATTTTGGCCGCTGGAGCATTGCCGCAAAGAGCGAAGTGACTGTTTATCGAGCCTTTGGTGGAAACTCACGAGCGCAAGGATTCTCGTGGTCAACCACCGATCCGCGAACCGTCAGTAACTTCAGGGATGTCGCAGGTTTGCCATCAGGTGGAGCGAGTGGGGCAACAAATACGGCGGACTTCCTCATTCAGGGAAATGTGAGTCCTGCGTACATCATCAAATCAAGACCTGCGCTACCATTAGACGGCAACAGAGGAGGGCTTCCAGAACTCATTATTGATCCGAAAAACGTGAGGCTAAACGACTTCTCCGTTCTCAAACCGTAGTTTCAAGATATGGACAACAAATATGCAGGCATGACGGTGAATGAACGACTCTACGCCAGTGGTTTGATGGATGAGTGCGATAAAGCCGTGTGCGATAAAAATATTGCCGAGGTCGTCCGCCTTCTGAAAGAGGTGGAACTCACTGACGAAAACATAAGACCAATTTTGGAGAGTTGGGGGCTTCTGCCGTAGCGGATGGCCCACAACATCAACTACGATCAAAAGTGGCAACCATACGCAGTGAACGAGCCACTCGATTTCTATGCCAAAGTCAAACGAGCTTCTTGTTGCGAGAGCTTCCGAAGATAGATCGCAGTATTTTCCAAACGCCCCAAGACAAACTCCGCCCACTGAAAGTCCTGTTTCCGCCAACCAGCGTCCGCATACTCGGCGCATTGAAGCCATCCAGATGATGCCGTAACGAATGAGAAGCGCCACTCGTTCGATGATTTCGGAAATAGTCACGCACTCTGGATTTCAAGAGTTGTCAGTTTGCGAAGCACTGCTCTAGTATTGCGGCAGACTGAATTCATGTGGACGACTTTTCTACAAGATCCTTGGCGCGATGGCATTGAGATTATTCTCTTAGCCACTTGCATCTATCAGGTTTACCGCGCCTTCCGAGCCACTCGGGGCGCGCAGATCCTCGTCGGCCTCGGGACTTTGCTCATCGTCTTGATTTTGCTCTCGGTGGTATTGAAACTGCAAGTCATCCAGTGGATCATCACTCAAGCCGTGGCGGGTATCGCCTTCGCGCTGATCGTGATTTTCCAACCCGAGCTGCGCACCGGTCTCGCCCGCCTCGGTAGCAATCGCCTATTTTCTCTCTACAGCAAGCGCCGCCATGATTTTATCGAGCGTTTTGCCGACGCGGTGATCAATCTATCAAAAAAGCGCATCGGTGCGCTGTTCGCCATCCAGCGAGATGTTAGTCTCAAGGAACAGCTCGATACCGGCGTGGTGCTGGACGCAAGCTTTTCTCCAGAATTGGCGATAGCGGTGTTTTTTCCCAAAGCCCCACTGCATGACGGCGGCATGGTCATCGCGGACGACCGCGTGGCTGGTGCAGCCTGCGTTTTTCCTGTGACGGAACGCGAAATGCAGGATCGCTCGACGGGTCTGCGCCATCGCGCTGCGCTCGGTCTTTCTGAACGAACCGATGCGATCTGTGTGGTGGTCAGCGAAGAGACTGGCGGGATTTCTATCTGTCAGAATGGTAACCTTCAACGCAATCTCACTGAAAAACAATTTCGCGATAAAATCTCGCGCATCTTCTTCTCTGGCAAACATCCTAATGAAACCGAATCTGACGAAAAACTGGATGGCAAAGGTGCTGTCACTTCTTCTAGCGATCGTGATATGGTTTCTCATTAAAAACAATCTCGCCGGTGGCGGCGGATTGTTTGAGAAACCAATACCCAAAGCCATTCCCGTGCGGATGCCGTAATGGCGGTTTCACGAGGTCTTGGTCTGATCAAAAAATTGTTGATAGAGAAACGAGGAGATGACAGCCATGCCGCCCAATGCCCCGATGCATAAGATCAGAACTCACTATCCGACCTCGATTTCGCCGAAGAGGCGAGCAAGTTTAAATCCCCCGAAAATCCGGGTTTTGATTTGGAATTGCCCAGGTCC
>ENA-OFCF01000779-OFCF01000779.1-metagenomes-genome-assembly--contig:-NODE-779-length-13400-cov-3.645860_pt1 | contig 13400 bp, 5 predicted proteins | sample MGYA00153387_OFCF01 | MGnify analysis MGYA00153387
ACCTCCGGTCAGGCCCAGGTGCTGGACTTCGGGCTCGCCAAGTCGACCGAGGACGGCGCCGAGACCCCCGGCCAGGCCCCGCGCGGCGAGCTCGAGCTGGCGACCAGCCTCAACTCCCTCAGCTGCGAGCTGACCCAGCAGGGCGCCGTGATGGGCACGCCCGCGTACATGTCCCCCGAGCAGCACATGGGCCTGCCGACCGACGGCCGCACCGATCAATTCAGCTTCTGCGTCGCCCTCTACGAGGCCCTCTACGGCACCCCGCCGTTCCCCGCCGACTCGCTGCCGACCCTCGCCCTCGCGGTCGTCACCGGCAAGGTCGCCGACGCCCCGCGCGAGTCGCAGGCCCGCGTGCCGCTGTGGCTGCGCAGGGTGCTGCTACGGGGCCTCTCGACCGACCCCGCGCAGCGCTACGACACCATCGCCGCGCTGCTCGAGGCGCTCGCCCACGACCCCAGCACCGCGCGCCGGCGCTGGCTCTACGCCGTCGCCGCCGTCGCCGCGCTCGGCCTCGGCGTCGGCGGTTATGCGCAGTACCTCGCGCAGTCCGAGCAGCGCTGCGCCGACGCCGAGCAGGACCTCACCGGCGTGTGGGACGACGACCTGCGCAGGTCCACCCGCGACGCCTTCCTCGCCGCCAGCGAGGCCAGCTTCGCCGACGACACCTGGCAGCGCGTCGCAAGGACCCTCGACGCGTACACCGCCGCGTGGGTCCACCTGCAGACCGCGGTCTGCACCGCCACGTACGTCGACCACACCCAGAGCGTCGAGCTGTTGCATCTGCAGAGCGCCTGCCTCGCTCGCCGCCTCAGCGAGGTCAGGGCCGTCACCGAGGAGTTCACCCAGCCCGACGCCACCGTCGTCGAGCGCGCCGTCGAGATCGTCGCCGGCCTCGCCAACCTCCGCGCCTGCACCGACGAGGACGCGTTGACCAACGCCGTCATGCCACCACCGGACATGCAGACGCGAACCCAGGCCGACGCCGTGCGCGTGCGCCTCGACGCCGCCAAGATGCGCGAGCGCGCCGGCAAGTACGGCGCCGGCCTCGAGCTCGCCCGCGCTGCCACCCGGGACGCGCGCGCCCTCGCCTACCCGCCGGTGCTCGCCGAGGCCTTGCTCGTCGAGGCCGACCTGCTCCTTCAGTCAGGTGACACAAAGACCGCCGAGACCACCCTGGAGGCCGCGATCCAGGCCGCGGCGGCGGGCAAACACGCGAGCGCAGGGGCCGAGGCCTGGGTCGCGCTCATCCGCCTCGTCGGCGCCGAGCAGGCCCAGCACCAGCGCGCGCTCGACCTGCGCCTCGCCGCCGACGCCGCGATCACCTGGGCCGGCGGCGACCCGCGCTTGCAGGCCCGCCTGCTCAACACGATCGCCCTCGTGCTGCACAGCCAGGCCCGCTACGACGCGGCGATCGAGGCCAGCCGGCGCGCCCTCGCCTTGTGGGAGGTGCTACCCGACGACGGCGAGACCCACGCCCGCGAGCTCGCGATCGCCGACGCCCTCTCGGCGCTCGGCACCGCCTACAACAGCAAGGGCGAGTACGAGGCCGCCGACGACTACCTCCGACGCGTGCTCGCCAGCCGGCGACAGACCCTCGGCCCGGACCACCCGGAGGTCGCCGCGTCGCTGCACGACCTCGGCAACAACGACTACGCCCTCGGCCGCTACGACGACGCCGAGCAGCACCTCGGCGAGGCCCTGGCGATCCGCACGCGCGTGCTCGGTGGGCAGCACTCGCGCGTCGCCGACACCGAGAACAGCCTCGGCGCCGTCGACTACGCCCGCGGCGAGTTCGCCGCGGCCCGCGAGCACTACGCCCGCGCCCTCGCGATCCGCGAGGCGACCCTGGGCCCCGAACACCCGAACACCGCGAGCTCGTGGATCAACCTCGGCAACGCCGACCTGATGGCCAACGACCTCGAGAAGGCGCGCGCCAACTACGAGCGCGCCCTCGCGATCCAGCAAAAGGCCCTCGGCCCCGACCACCCCAACGTCGCCTACTCGCTGACCAACATCGGCCTGGTCCTGCGCAACCAGGGCAAGTTCGCCGAGAGCCTCGCCTTCTATGAAAAGGCCCTCAAGCTGCGCGAGCGGGCGTTTGGCAGCGAGAACGCCGACGTCGCCTACAACCTCGACAACCTCGGCGAGATCCAGGCCGAGCAAGGCGCGTACGCGGCCGCGATGGATTATCAACAGCGCGCGCTGAAGATCCGCGAGAAGACCCTCGGACCCGAGCACCCGCTGGTCGCCTCGAGCCTGTTCAACCTCGCCGGCTCGCTGACGAAGCTACACCGCTGGTCCGAGGCCCGCGAGCACCTCGCCCGCACCCTGACGATCCGCACGCGCGCGCTCGGCCCGAACCATCCGGACGTCGCCCAGTGCCTCGCCGCGCAGTCGGAGCTCGAGCGCCTCGCCGGCGGCGAAGCGACCACACCGGCCGAGCGCGCCCTGCAGATCTTCGAGGCCCACCCGGCCACCCTCAAGGAGGACATCTACGAGGCCCAGCTGCGGCTCGCCCGGGCCCTCGCCGCCCGCAAGCCACCCGACACCCCGCGCGCCCGGACCCTCGCCGAGGCCGCGCGCGACGGCTTCGCCGGCCTCGCTCCGGCCGACTTCTCGGCCCGCCACGCCGACGCCGAGATGTTCCTGTCCGGCCTGCGCTGACCTCGACCCTGCGGGGCGCTCACGGCAGCTTGGTCCACGCGATCGCGGGGTAGCTCGCCAGCGTGGCGTTGCCGCACTTCGGGAGCAAGGCGCCGTTGCAGCTCACGTCGGCGTAGGTGTACTTGGTGGTCCAGCGCGGGTCGCCGAGGCAAAGCGCCCCCTTATCGCCCCACATCGCCTCGGTCTTGGTGTTGGCGTTGGCGAAGTCGTTGTAGCTCCACACGTCCCGGGCCTGGAGCGAGTTGCCCTTGGTCGTCCACGACACGCCGTCGCCGCAGTAATCGGCGCGGACCATGCGGACCGAGGTCGTGAAGTCCTCCGCTCCGATCTCCCACTCCGGATAGCCCCAGTTACCGGCCTTGCCGACCGCGCCGGTGATGCACGCCAGGTACAGCGAGCCCTCGCGCTTGCCGATCTTGCCGGTCGCGGTGTCGACCTCGATGTCGTTGTATACGAGCGCCTTGGTGCCGACCGGCAGCCCGGTGACCGGGTCCACGCTCTCCTTGCATGACGGCGTCCACACGCCCTTCTCGCCTCCGTTCGTCCCGTCGCCGAAGAACATGAACGTGTAGTAGTGCAGCGCGTGTGGCTTTTGCACCGCGCTGTACTCGTACGCCTTGATCGTCTGGACGTGGGTGTCGATCACCTTCTCGCTGGCGTACAGGTCGACCGTCCAGCGCGAACCCAAAAAGTCCGCCGCGCCGAAGCTCAGCCCGCTGCGCATGCCCTTGAGCTCACCCATGGACGCCCACACCTCGTCGAGCTTGAACATCGGCTGCGTGAGGCACTCCTTCGGGAAGCGCCACATGTCCTTCTCATTCTTGGTGCACAGCAGCTCGACGCTGACCAGCCGCGCGTTGGACCACACCGCCCCCTTGACGTCGAGCGACCCACCGTCCTCCTTGCCCCAGGCGAAGGTGTTGAACAGGATCCCGCCGCAGCCGTTGACACAGCGCTCGGTCACGTCGCCCTCGCCGAAGTCCTCACCCGGCGCGGCCTCGTCACAGCCGGCGCTCATCAGGGTCGTGAGGGCCAGAGCAAGCAAGTAATGGGTGCTGGTAAGGTTCTTCATGGCTGTCGTTCGCTCCACCGTGCCGGGTTCGGATCGGTAGGTGATCGTCGACCGGCGATCAATTGCGAGGATCGCCAAAAAACCACGGCGCGTTCCACCCCCGCGGCGGACCCGATCGGCCGCCCCGCCCCGCCGCTCGATGATGCGCGGCCTCGCAGGTGTCCTCGCCAGTGGCACCTGGCCGCCGAACAATTGACCGCACCGCGAAAAATTCGCCGGCTGCCCGCACGAGGTCCGACCCAGGCCCGCTCCCTGCGACCGCGATCCGGGCTAAGATGCCGCCCTGTGATGGATGATCAAGAGCTCCTGAGCGCCTGGCGCGGGGGCGACGAAGACGCCGGAGAAGCCCTCTTCGAGCGCTTCTACGACGGTTTGTCGCGGTTTTTTCGCAACAAGGCCGGCGAGCACGCGCCCGACCTGATCCAGAGGACCTTTCTGGTGCTCCTGGAGACGCGGGGCCGCATGCGCGAGGGCACCACCTTCCAGGCCTACCTCTTCGGGGTCGCCCGCAACATCTTGCTCGAGCATTACCGCGGCAAGCGACGCGACGGCGAGCGCTTCGACCAGGCCGAGCAGTCGGTGGCGGACCTCGGCCCGACGCCGACGACCCTGCTGGCCCGCGCCCAGGAGTCCCAGCTGCTGCTCCAGGCCCTGCGCACGATCCCGATCGAGTCGCAGATCATCCTCGAGCTCTACTACTGGGAGAACATGACGGCCAAGGACATCGCCGACGTGCTCGAGATCCCGGAGGGCACGGCCCGGACGCGCATCCGCCGGGCCAAGCAGCTGCTCGAGACCCAGCTCGCCACGCTCGCGGCCACGCCCGCGCTGCTCCAGAGCACCGTCTCGGACCTCGAGAGCTGGGCCCGCCGACTCCGGGACGACCTCAAGCCGCCGCCCAAGTGAGGGGTCGCTGCCGCTTCGATGTCCCCTCGATCTGCGCAATTGTTTGGGCGGCGAGGGTCACTCCTCTCCCACGATGATGCGTGCACTTCGGAGAGCGGCCATGACAGACGAACCGCAGGCCCCCGGGATCGATCACGCCGTGGTCCCGTCCGACGCTGACGCGCCCCTCGAGCTGGCGCTCGCCCGCACCCACACGCCGCCGAGCCCCGCGCTCGACAGGACGCTCACCCCCCTGCCGCTCGAGCTCGACAGGACCCGGACCCCCGCCCCCGACGACCCGCGACCCGGAGACTCCGCGTCCCCGCTGCTGGCCCCGACCCTCCTCAGCAACGGCGACGGGGCCAGCCGCGCCGCCCTGCCCCCACCCGACGACGAGGAGCGCCGCGCCAAGCTGCTGCTCAAGGGCCGCCTGTTTCGCGGCAAGGCCACCCCGGTCAAGATCGGCCGCTTCACGATCCTCGACCGCCTCGGCGAGGGCGGCATGGGCGTGGTCTACACCGCCTACGACGACCAGCTCGACCGCAAGATCGCCGTCAAGGTGCTCCGTGGCGAGGTCACCCGCCGCGACGACAGCGGCCGCACCCGCCTGCTGCGCGAGGCCCAGGCGATGGCTCGCCTGTCGCACCCCAACATCGTCACCGTCCACGAGGTCGGCGCCCTCGCGGACCAGATCTACATCGCCATGGAGTTCGTCCGCGGACTCAGCCTCGACGCCTGGCTCAAGCAAAACCAGGTCAAGCCGTGGCGTGAGGTGCTCGACACCTTCATCAAGGCCGGACGTGGCCTCGAGGCGGCCCACCGCGCCGGCATCATCCACCGCGACTTCAAGCCCCACAACGTGCTCGTCGGCGACGAGGGTGCCGTCAAGGTCCTCGACTTCGGCCTCGCCCGCGCCGCCGAACACGCCGGCAGCGAGGAGCTGTCCGCCACCCCCGGAAGCGGCGCCTACAACCACGACGGCAACAGCCTGCTCGACACGCCGCTGACCCGCACCGGCGCGATCATGGGCACCCCCGCGTACATGGCCCCCGAACAGCACGAGGGCCGCCCCGCCACCGCTGCGAGCGACCAGTTCAGCTTCTGCGTCAGCCTCCACGAGGGCCTCCACGGCGTCCCACCCTTCGACTGCAGCAGCCTCGGGACGCTGATCGCCGGCGTGACCACCGGGCGCTTGCTGGAGCCCGCCGGCCACGCCCGTGTGCCGGGATGGCTACGTCGCGTGCTGCTGCGCGGCCTCGCCGTCGACGCCGACAGGCGCTGGCCGTCGATGTCCGCGCTGCTCACCGAGCTCGCCAAAGATCCCGCGCAGACCCGCCGCCGCTGGCTCGCCACCGCGGGCCTCGTCGGCTTCGTCGGCGCCAGCAGCTTCGGCGCCGCCGCGCTGCTACCGACCGCGACGCCCGTGTGTCAGGGCATCGACGCCGAGCTCGTCGACATCTGGGATCCGACCCGCAGCGCCGCGGTCCAGACCGCGATCGCCAGCACCGGCCTCGCCTACGCCGACGACACCTGGGCCCGCGTACAACCCGGCCTCGACACCTACGCGCAGACCTGGCTGGCGATGCGCGCGGAGGCCTGCGAGACCCACCACGCCGCCCGCCAGTCCGACCAGCTGTTCGACCTGCGCACCGCCTGCCTCGATCAACGACGCGACAGCCTCGACGCGCTCGTCGACATCCTCGCCGACGCCGACGCCGTCGCCGTCGAGAAGGCCGTCACCGCCCTCGCCGCCCTGCCGCCCTTGACCGCCTGTAGTGACACCGACGCGCTCACCCAGGCCGTCCCTCCCCCTGAAGACCCCGCGCTGCGTGCCCGCGTCGCCGAGGCCCGCAGCACCCTCGCCCGCGTCAAGGCCCACGAGGACGCCGGCCAGTACGCGCAGGCCCTCGCCGCGCTCGCGCCGGTGCTCGCCGACGCCGAGCTCGCCACCTACAAGCCGCTGCTCGCCGAGGCCCTGCTGCGCCGCGGCACATTGAAGATGTACACCGGCGACGCCGACGGATCGCACGAGGACCTCGCCGCCGCCGCGCGCGCTGCGGTCGCCGCCGGGCACGACATTGTCGCCGCGCAGTCGGTGTCGCGCGACCTGTTCGTCCGCGCCCGGATGCAGCTCTCCGCCTCCGAAGCGCTGGAAGACGCCGGACTGGCGCAGGCGATGGTCGAGCGCGTCGCCGACGATCGCCCGCTTTACGCCGAGTTCCTCAACAACCTCGGCGTCGCCCAGATCGCCGTCGATGACCACGCCCGCGCGCGTGAGTCGCTCACCACATCACTGGCGATCAAACGGCGAGCGCTCGGCGAGGGTCATCCCGAGGTCGCGTACAGCCTCGCCAACCTCGCCTATCTCGACCGACAAGAGGATCGCTTCGAGGAGGCCGCCGCCGCCTTCGAACGCGCGCTCGGCATCATTCAACGCGCCCTCGGCCCCACGCATCCGACCGCGGCAGCGATGGAGTACAACCTGGCCTGGGCCCTGCGTCATGACGGCAAGCCGGCGCAGGCGATGGCCCGCCTGCAACACGTCCTGGAGCTCCACGCCGCGAACAACACCGAGGCCGGCCTCGAGCACTGTCACTTCGACCTCGGGTTCGCCGCCCTCGCGCTCCATGACCTCACGCTGGCTCAACGACACTTCGACGCGGCCGCGGCCGCCACGTCCGCGAGGGGCGGCGACAAGCTCACGGGGGCCTATCTCCACGAGGCGCAGGGCGAGCTCCGTGCGGCCCGGGGTGAGCTCACCGCGGCGCGCGAGGAGTACGCCCGGGCGCTCGCCATTCGCAGGGAGGCCCTCGGCCCCGGTCACCTCGACGTCGCGTATACCCACCAGCGATTCGGAGCGATGCTGCTGCATGCCGGGCAACCGGCCGCGGCCCTCGACGAGCTGCGGGCCGCGCTGGCGATCCGTGAGCGGTCGATGTCCTCCGACAACCCGGCGATCGCCGGGACGCTCGAGCTCATCGGTCGCGCCGAGCTGGCGCACGGGGACCTCACCGCCGCCCGCGCCTCGCTCGAGCGCGCCCTCCAGATCCGTCAGGCCGCGCTGCCGCCCGCCAGCCTCGACATCGCCCGCTCGCTGCGCCACCTCGGCGAGCTCGGCCTCGCCGCCGATGAACCTGCCGCCGCCGTCGACCTGCTCGGCCGCGCCGTCACCAGCCTCACCGCCCGCCAGGCCGAGGCGCACGAGCTGTCCGCGACCCGCTTCATCCTCGCCCGCGCCCTCGCTCGCGCCGGCCAGCGCGACGCCGCCGTCCAGGCCGCCCGCCAGGCCCGCGAGTCCTATCAAAAAATGGGCGAGCACTGGCGGCGCGAGGCCGCCGAGATCGACGCCTGGCTGGCCAGCGACCCGGCCGACCTGCCCCTGTGATCGCCGAACATCCTGTCCCATCGGACAGGCTTTTGCCCGCCCGCGCCTGCCCCTCGGCGATCTGGCACGCCCGTCGCTCACCGCCCGGCGCGGGCTCACGGCCTGTCCTTTCGGACAGGTCGATCACACATCCGGCCCACCCTCGGGCTCGCGTTCCATCTCACGCCTGTCCTTTCGGACAGGCTCACACACGCGCCTGTCCCGCCGGACAGACCACCCGGCCTCAGCCGACCGCCCCTTGCACCTTGTCGAGCTCCGCGCGCAGCTTCTGACCGAGCGTACGATCGGTCATCGTGATAAACGCGATCATGCCGGCGAGGCGGCTGAGGGTCTCGCCGTCGCGTAGTGGCTTGCCCTTCGCAAGGTTGTGCAACGCGGCCCGGATCTCCCGCTTGATCTCTCGCGGGACCCGCGGGCCGTCCTTGCCGTTGACCACCAGCCCGGTGACGCGCTGGCGCCCGCCGGACCTCGACACCCTCGTCTTGTCGGGGTGCACGACGAAGCCCTCGCCGACCGCGATCGCGCTGATGCAGCCGAGCAGCTTCCCGAGCTTCGGCTCGCCCTTGTGACCGTTGGGCAGGCTAAAAGTCAGGTCGTCGGCGTATCGCGTGTAGCGCCAGCCGAGCTTGTACGCCGCGCCCTGCAAGCGCCGGTCGAGGCGCATGCACAGCGTGTTCGTCAGGCCCGGGCTCGTCGGTGCGCCCTGCGGCAGGCACCGCGGCCCGAGCGCGAGGTAGTACTTCTTGCCGTCGACCTCGGAGATCTGGCGCGGCGCCTCGGTGCACAGCAATGCCAGCAACGTGGCGATCTGCTCGCGATAACCGGCCTTGCGGAACACGCCCTTGACCCGCGGCAGCGTCACCGTCGGGAAGAAGTCCTTGAGGTCGACCTTGAGCACCGTCTTCGCGTCGGTGTGCACCTGCGCGTTGCTGGCGATCGAGCGCCCGTGCATGAAACCATGCGCCGCCCCGTGCACCGGCAGGCGCTCGACCACTTCACGCAGCACCCACCGCTGCGCCGCCTTGAGCCGCCTGTGCGGCGCCCAGATCGCGCGCCGCGAGCCGTCGCGCTTGGGGATCGTGAAGCGGTAGTAGTTGAGACGCGAGGCCGCGTCGCGGTGATACGCGAGCACCCGCAGCTCGGCGATGCTGATCTTTAGCGCCTCTGCCAATTGCCGGGGCTTGTCGATCCTCGGCAGCTCGTTCTCCGCCTGACGCTCCTCCGCGTCGGGCAGGTCCCACTTGTCGTGGTCGAGGTCGTCGTTCCAGAACACACCCTCGCCGAGGTGCACCAGGTGCGCCGCCTTGTAGGCCTGCCAGGCCTCCTTCGCCAGCCGCTTGCGCTCGGCGGCCTCCTCCTTGAGCGTCTTCTTGTAGCGGTCGAGCTCCGCCTTGCTCATGCCGTCGGTCGGCTTGCGCTCGAGCAGGTAGCCCTTCTCCTTGAGCTGCGCCGTGATGTACTTGTCGCGCCCGCCGGCCTGCTCGATGCTGCGCCAGAGGTCGAGGAGTCGCGTGTAGTCGATGCGGAAAGTCGTGGCCATGTGCATTACCCCGCGGTGCCGTCCAGGTAGCCGCGCGCTTCGAGCTGGTCGACGCGTTCAAAGTAGGCCGCCCGCGCCTCGCCGACCGAGTTGAAGACCAGGCTCTGCACGCGCAGGCTCTGGTCGCGCGGACCCCAGCGCAGCTTGATGCGCTGGCGGTCGAGCGAGAGCTGCACGACCTCCTCGCTGTCGCCCTGCCGCTTCGCATACGTCCGCGTCTCGACCATGATCGTCGCGCGGGCCTTGCCGCGGGCCTGCCGGCGCCGCTCCTCTTCCTGCGCCTGCGCGACGCGTAGCGCGATCAAGTGGGCGCATGGGCCCTCCTTGAGCTTGTGCTTGCGATAAAACGTGCAGGTGCACTCGGCCGACTTCACGCGGCCGTCGTCGTCGATCACCAGCTGCGGCCGATACTCGCGGCGGTCGGCCTCGACCGCCACCTTGCCCGTCACCTCGAGCCCGGTCCCGTAGATGCGATTCTCGCTGGCGATCTTCACCGCCCCGCGGGCGACGAGGTCATGCGCCACGCGCTCGCGGACGTTGCGATACTGCAAGCGGTCGAGGTCGATCGGCGCGTCCGTCAACGGGCGCAGGCGGTAGACCCCGTGGGCGAGGTCGTACATCACCTGCCCGTTTTGACACGAGATCTGCAAGGCCGTGTAGACCTCGCTCGCCGGCCGCTTGATGGCCTTCGCCAGATCCTCGGCGCTGGCGACCCACACCTCGCCGAGCTGCTTCAAGACCGCGGCGTGGGTGGTCTTGATGTCGTCGTGACGGTCACGGGGCAACAGCTGGTCGAAGCCGACCGACTGCGACCAGTTCGCGCTGGTGAACCCCGACAGCCCGAGCGTCAGCGTGAGCGGGCCGGCGCGCAGGACGTAGAAGCTCGGCAAGCCGCTGCCGAGCAGGTGGATGTCGACGGTCTCCACAAAGGGCAGCAGGCGCCGGAGCAGGCCGAGGCGACGCCGGCCCCAGATGCGGATCAGGGCCGGCGTGCGGCCCTTGTACGGCCCGGCCGCGGAGGTCAGCACGATCTCCCAGGGCTCGATCACGAGGCGCGGCGCCTCGCCGGGTACCAGCTCGATGCGAACGCCGCGGCCGCCCTTTTTAAGATCGGCGTGCAGGCGGAGCTGCCGAAGTAAATTATACAGGTCAATGGCGCCGATCGTCACGACCGTGGTCGGCAGCGTCGCCGCCGACTGCACCTGAAGAAACCCGCGCAGCCATGCATCGGGCACCTGGATCGTCTTCTCGATCACCGCGGGCTTGCCCTCGGTGTGCACGCTGACCGCCTCGCGACCGATCGACAGCCGGGTCGGACGATAGCTGCGCATCCGCTGCACGCCGTCGAACAGACCCTTGCTGTAGTCGATGTTGGTCGTGCCATACCGCGTCGTGCCGGTGACCTCGAAAGCCGACCAGTCGACCCCGAGCTGCGCGTACGCGCCTTCATCTTTTGAAAATACCTCGAAGATCAGGCGGTCCGGGTGCACCGTCACGATCGGGTCGAGCACCAGCCAGGCCGTCGGGTCGTTGCGCGCCAGCCACTCGAAGTAGGCCTGCTGCGCCTGCACGGCCCCCTGCCCGGCCATCGACTTGCGCAGCCGCATGTACGCGAGGTACGCGGTCTTGTCGCGCGGCACGTAACGGGAGTCCGAGCTGACGACCTCGTACAGGCACGACAGCGCCTCGCGCAGCGTCAGCGGGTCCTTCGCGGTCAGGTCGGCGCGCACGTCGGCGCGGCGCGTGTTGGTGAACAGCGCCAGCTTCGTGTCCGTGCCTGCCCCCCCGGCCCCCGACGACGGCGTCACCAGCTGGCTCGCGCCCGCGTAGGTGAGCGTGATCGGTGTGCGGGGGTCGGCGACCTGCTCCTCGGGCCTGGTCGACTCTTGCTCGGGCCCGCCTTCGGGCTTGTCGGTCTCTTCGCTCACGGTTGCACCTCCCACCGGCCGTGCCGCGCACGCGGGCTGGTCGCTTCTCTGGAGATCCGTTTGGCGCGCCGCAGGGCCCGCCAGGCGGCCTTGCGCAGCTCCTCGTCCTCGCCTTCGTCGGTGCCGAGCTTGCGCAGCGCCGCCATCGCGTCCTTGTCGGCGACCTTGCCGAGCGCCTCGACCAGGCCCAGGCGCGCCGTCTCGTGCTTCGTGTCCGCGAGCGCCTCGATCAGCCCGGCGCTGTCGCCCTGGGCGACCAGGTGCCGCAGCACCGTGCCCTGGCGATGCGGGTCACCGGCCGATCCACGCAGGGCCGGCAGCGCGTCGGGACCGACCAGCCGCGCGAGGCTCGGGCCGTCGTCGAGCACCGCGGTCACCAGCCTGGCGAGACCGCCCCTGGCCGTGTCGAGCTGCGCGAGCCCGCCGGCGGCGATGCTGCGCAGCTCGGCGTCGTGGCTGTCCTTGAGGACAGCTCGCAGCGCCTCGAGCCCGGCCTTGCCGCCCGCGCCGTCGGCGAGGCTCAGCGCGGCCTGACGACGCAGCGCCCGTGCACGGGCCGGGAACGCGGTGCCTTCCGCGAGGGTCAGCGCCTGCACGAGCTCGTCGGCGCCGACATCGAGGCGTCCCGCGGCCCACAGCGCGCTGCGGTAAGCTGGCTCGACCTCGTCGAGCCGATGCGGCTTGCCATCGCTGAGCTTCGCGTATTCCGCGAGCCAGGCCTCCCGGGCGCTGCGGAGCACCTCCGCGAGCCGCTTGCCGTGGGCCTTCGCGGCGGCCGGTCCGGCGCGCCCGACGATCTCCGCGGCGACGGCGGCGACGCGCGGATGCACCGAGCCGAGCTGCGGTGCGGCGGCGTCGACCGGCAATGGTGTGCGAGAGAGCAGGATCTGCAACACCGGCGCGAGGTACTCGTTGCGCTTGATCCTCGGCAGCAGATCGAGCAAGCGAGCCGGGTCGCCGCGCTTACGCAGGCGCTCGAGCGTGTCCTTCTCGAGAGTGACCTGTTGCGCCTGCAAGAACACGTAGTCGGGCTCGAGCGAGTCGGCGCCGAACAGCTTGCGCAGGCTGTGTGCCAGCGCGTTGGCGACCCCGTTGTAGGCCTCCTCGCGCAGGCGCTCGGCGATCAGGTCGCGCGTGTGCGGGTCGGCGTCGAACTCGAGCAGGCGGGCGACCGTCTGGCGTACGCCCCAGTTGTCGTCGCGGGCCCTGCTGCGCACGAGGGCCCAGGCGTCGCGGGTGCCGAACCAGCGCAGGCCGACGAGGGCCCGCTGCGCGGCGGTACCTGACCCTGCGGCCAGCTTCGAAAGGATGCCGAAGATCTTGTCGGCCTGGCCCGGCTGCTCGCCGGCCTTGCCGCTCTGACCGAGATGACCGAGCGCCTCGGCGGCCTCGTCCTGCAGCGCGTGCCCGTCCTCGCCGACGAAGCGCAGCAGTGTATCGAGCGCGCGAATGTCGGCCAGAGCACCGAGGGCCTTGACTGCCCGCTTGCGCAGGCCGAGGTCGGTCATCAGGTCGACGCTGGTCAGCAGCACGCCGACACCGTCACCACGACCGGCGAGCGCGAGGCCCTCGGCCGCGAGGAACGCGATCTCCGGGTCCGGTGACTTGAGGGCGGCGAGCAACGGCTCGGCCGGGCCGCCGCGCTTGCGTAGGCGCCAGCCGATCGCCTCGGTCGCCTTGCGAGCGATCTCCGGCTTCGGGTAGGTCAGCAGCGGCGCGAGGGCGGCGTCCAGCTCCTTGCTGCGAGCCCAGCGCATCGGCAACGCGATCGCCTGGAGCTGGCGGTCGTCCGACAGGCGGCGCGCCGCCTCGGCGATCTGGACCAGCACCTCGTCGTGACGCGGACGCTGCTTTTTCTCCCAGTCGGCCTGGAAGGCCGTCGGCGCGTCATCATCGTCGTCGTCGGTGCTGCTGTCGTCGTCGTCG
>ENA-OFCF01000780-OFCF01000780.1-metagenomes-genome-assembly--contig:-NODE-780-length-13392-cov-4.580415_pt1 | contig 13392 bp, 13 predicted proteins | sample MGYA00153387_OFCF01 | MGnify analysis MGYA00153387
TGCAACGCTCCTCAAGAACTGCGTATTGTACAGACATGCGACACTTTCGTCATGCTCCCTCTAAATGCGTGGCCGTCGTCAGCCCGAGGACGAATCACAGGTGTATTGACCGACATTGACGACACACTGACCACAGAAGGCGCGATCACGCCAGATGCGCTGGATGCGCTGGGTGCACTGAAGGCGGCAGGTTTGAGCGTCATCGCGATTACCGGCCGTCCCGTCGGCTGGAGTGAGCCGTTTGCCATCCGCTGGCCCGTCGACGCAATCGTGGCTGAAAATGGTGCTGTTTTGCTCCAAAATACCAGTAAAAAAGGCTTGCAGCGCAATGAATACGGGCGCGAGCAGCTATTAAAATCATACCAGATAAGCGATAGTGAACGCAGGGAAAACTGCGCACGCATGCAGCGCATCGGCCAACGCATCCTGCGCGACGTGCCCGGCACAGGTCTGGCCCGGGACAGCGCCGGGCGCGAGACCGACATGGCAATTGACCACAGCGAATTCACGCGGTTGCCTGTAGAGAAAATTGCGCAAGTCGTCGCCATCATGCAAAGCGAGGGCATGACGGCAACGGTCAGCTCCATCCACATCAATGGCTGGTTTGGTGCGCACAACAAGCTGACAGGCGCGCGCTGGGCGGTGCGCGAGCTGTTTGGCCGCGACCTGAATACGGAGATGAACCACTGGGTTTATGTAGGCGACTCAACCAACGACCAACTGATGTTTGAAGCCTTTGCGCAGTCGGTCGGCGTGGCCAACGTGCGGCGCTTTGAATCGCAGCTAGCCACCTTGCCGCGCTTCATCACGGATGAAGAGCGTGGTGCGGGGTTTGCTGAGGTGGCAAAGGCGGTTTTATCCGCCCAGGCTGATTAAGCACTTTTAACCTACCTCAGCTTTTCGACGGTCGCTTGAGCCTTGCAGCTCGTCTGCAACGGCTGCACTTACCAGTTGGCGAGCGCGGCTTACTAACCTCGAAGAAGCTCGTGGTTAAGCGCTGCAAAAGCTTTGGCAAAAACTGCATTTCGGATTGCATAGCTGCATCGCGCCTCCCCCATAAATTGCGCATACGCAGGGCCGAAGTCGAATGCCAGCGTAACGCTGGTTTGTGGCGCTACCCGGCGATGCGCGTTTTGCGCCCAGGCACCCGTCAAGCTGCTAAAGGCAATCAACAAGAAAAACAGCACCACCACCAGTGGCAGCGGAAATCCTGGGCGACCAATGTCGCGCAAGGCTGCCGGTAAAAAAACAGATGCCATGAAAATCGAGCCGAACCCCGAAACCGTCAATCCGGTGGCCAGGCTTACCACGACGCGTTGGCGCAAGGTCAGCGCGCGGCGTTCGTGTTCATGTTGCGCGATGCATTCATCGCAATATGGCACCTCGGCTTGCTCGACCTGATAGCTGGTCACGCTGTCACCTGTAACAGACGTCAGGCGAAACGCCTTTTGTACCAAAATGCGCTGTGACGCGGTTTTGCCGCAATTAGGGCAAAGCGCAGGGTAATCCAGCCCGGCCGGGTTTTGTACCAGCACCATCCGGTGCGGGTGACTGAAAAGATCTGCCGCTGAATCCTGAGGCTGGAAAATGGGCCATTTGTTCATCCCGCTTTCCTGCCAACGACCTGCAATAGTTCGTTGGGCCCCGCCCAGCCAGACGCTGTACCAAACACCTCCAGCTGTCTGGTTATGTCGTTCCACGCCGCTTGCCGGGCAGCACCAGAAAGCGGCGCCAAAATTTCAATGATGGGAGATGCGGACGACTGAAGAAAGTCAACGTAATGTGCCGCACTCGGGGCATGAAAAGGTGCCGACACGGCGCGCACCGCCACATGGGTAAAGCCAGCAGTTAGCAGCAGTGCTTTGAGCAAGTCCGGTTGTCCCAGGCTCATCAACATACCGGGTTCAAACGCGCTGGTAGGCCCGCTTGCCGAGCCATTGGCCAAGCCCGCATGTTTGCGTGCCGTGGCGAGCGTGATCGTCAAACACGGGTTGTGCTCGGGCGGCCCAAATACCAATGCGCTGAAACGTCCCAAAGGTCGAAGCGCGTCACGAATTTCGTGCAGCGCCGTCAGCGGTGAGCGGCAGAACATCAGGCCCAGCCTGCACACTGCGGCGTCAAAGTCAGCACCCGCCAGGCCCAGCGATTGGGCATCTGCCACCCGGGTGCTGATCTGTGTGAAGCCTGCAGCCTCAGCGTTTTTCTGTGCCAAAGACAAGATGGCAGGCGACACATCCGTGGCAAGTACCCAGCCACTGGAACCGACACGGCGCGCTATGTCCAGAGTCTGGTCACCCGCGCCGGCCGCGACGTCGAGGACGCGCGCACCCGGCCCAATGTGCGCTTCGTCCAGCATGGTCCGCGTTGCATCGAGCAGCCAGTTGTGGATGAGCGCGCCATGGTGGTTCCACCCTTCAGCCGCTGCGTCCCAGGGATGGGGACGTCCTTCTGCTGCCGCTCCGGCGACCACTTTTTCTGTAGATAAAGCCATCATTGCGCCTTTACTCCGGTTGCCAGAATGATTGGCTGCCAATACCGTTGCTCTTGCGCGATGCGGTTGGCAAGAGCCGCAGGCGTGCTGGAAACCGCCAACATGCCGGAGTCGGCGAAAGCTGCGCCCAGTTCGGGGCGGGCGATGGCTTGCTGCACAGCTTGCGATACCGCTTCTATGGTGGCAGCTGGCACGCGGGCTGGCATGAAAAACGCAAACCACTCGCGCACAACCAGGCTGCGGTAGCGTTGCTCAACAAAGGTGGCCACATCCGGAAAATAGGTGCTGCGCTGCGCACCCGATGTTGCCAGCACCCGCAGCTTGCCAGTGGCTTTGTGCTGGCGAAAAAGCCCTTCGGGCAGCACCAGGGCCGCAATTTGCCCGCCGAGCAAATCCACCAGAGCTGGCGGGCCGCCGGCATACACCACGTGCTGCCAGGGCACATTCGCTTCGCGAAACAGCATCGCCTCCAGCAGGTGCGGCAAGGTCCCGGTTCCGGGGGAAGCCACGTTGGCAAGCCTGGGATTGCTGCGCATCCAGTCGATCAGCTCCTGGACATTTTTTACGCTCTCCGGAACAGCCGGCCCGACGGCCAGCGCCAGCGTCATCTCGCCGGCCATCGACACCGGCTGCAAATCAACGATCGGGTCGTAGGCGAGCTTTTCATACAGGTAGGGGTAGACAGTAGCAACGGCACCTTGGGCCAGCAATACCGTTGCACCGTCCGGAGCTGACGCTTTCAATGCGTTGACGGCAATTTGGCCAGCAGCTCCCGGGCGGTTGTCAACCACTACGCCCTGCGGATATTGCCGTACCAATTGTTCAGCAACGCGCCTGGCCACAATGTCTGGAATGCTGCCAGCCGGGCCCGAACAGAGGATGCGTAATTGGCCAATGGCGGGACTAGGAGCGGGACTGGCGGCGAGCTGCGCGCTGACCGGGCGGACACTACCCAACCCGAGAAGCGACGCGGTCGCCGCAAAGCCATAACGTAAAGCCAAACGGCGCGAACCAGCGGCAGCTACAGAGGTGGTGGTGGTCATGCAATGCTCCTTGTGCAAACGTGTTGTCGATGGAGTGAATACTCGCAGAGCGCGCCCGTTTGTGTGAAGATGCGCGATGAAGCAGCCTGATGTCGGCTGTGCATCACGCAAGGGCCTTTCATGCGACTTCAAGCGATTGAACAATTCATTGCCGTGGTGGATGCGGGCAGCATTCGCGGGGCGGCACGCCAGCTCGAAATGTCGCAACCCGCATTGACCCGCGCCCTGCAGCAGCTGGAAGAAGAACTGGGCGTGCAGTTGATGGACCGCAGCGGCCGCGGCGTCACACCCACCGCAGCGGGTAGTGCTTTTTTATCGCGTGCGCGGGTGGCTGAGGCCGAGCTGCGCAAGGCCGCTGAAGAAGCCAAAAAAACCGTGGGTGACAGCACGCGGCTGCTCGCGCTGGGGGTATCGCCCGTGGGCGCCAGCCTGTTGCTGCCAGAGCTTGCCATCGTGCTGCGACGCTTGCACCCCACAACCCGCATACGCATTTTGGAGACCACGCCCAGCGCGTTGCTGTCGTTGGTGCGTGATGAGGTGATGGACCTGGCAGTCACCCAGCGCACCCGCATTCACCTGGACGCCGGTCTGGACTACCGGCCGCTGGCAGAAATTCAGATGCGCATGGCCGTGCGCCCCGGCCACCCCCTGCTCAACAAGGCGGGCAAAAAAGGTGGGTGCAGCCTGCAAGATATCGTGGGCGCGGAATGGCTGTACATGACGGCGCACGACAGCTCTGACGACATTGTGAGCAGGTCGTTCATTGCCAGCGGTTTGCCCGTGCCACTTGCTGCGGTGCACTGCGGCTCTTACTTTGTGGCGCTTGATCTGATCGCTTCAACCGACATGGTGGGTGTGTTGCCGCCAGCGCTGCTTCGCTCGTGCATGCGGTCGGGGCAACTGGTTGAGCTGGTGCTGGCCCAAGCTTTGATACCCATTCAGCTCGGTATGTACACACGGTCTGGCTCGCCGCCCACTGCACCGGCAAAGTCTGCTGCAGCAGCCGTCATCGCTATCTCAAAGCGAATCACGTCGACTGGCGAGCTTCGCAGTACGGCGCCGTTGAAACTCTGATGGGCTGCAGTCCAGCGCAAAAACCTATGACTTCAGCAGCCCCAGCTTTTCAACCAGCGCTTTCTCACGCACAAAAGTGTCTTGCGCAAACTTTAAATATGCCGCAGAGCTCATGTACATCGGCTGCATGTCGTATTTAGCCAGGGCTGACGTGTAGCTGGCTTGCTCCATCGCCTGCTTGAAGGCGTCGTGCAGGCGCTTGACGACTGCTGGTGGCGTATCGCGCGGCGCTGCAATGCCGAAAGGCGAGTTTTGCACCAAACCCAAGCCGAGTTCCTTGAGTGTGGGCGCATCGGGAAACTTTGCCAGCCGCTCGGCTCCCCAGGTGTTGAGCACCCGCAGTTTGCCAGCTTCAACTTGCGGTGCAAAGCCGGTTGAATCCGCTGCTGCCATGATGTTGCCGCCCAAAATGGACTGCATCAGATCGGCGCTGCCTTTGTACGGCACGTGCAGCAGCTCAATACCGAGTTTTTGCGCAATCAGCTCCATCGTCAGGTGCGGACTGGTCATGGTACCGGTAGAGCCATAACTCAGCTTGCCCGGATTGGCTTTGGCCCAGCCAACGAAATGCGTCCAGCTTTTCAGCGGTGAATCGGCGGGTACGACCAGGCCAAAAGCGTAGCCGGTCACGTTCAGCACATAGGCCAAATCTTTAATAGGGTCCCACGTCATTTTTGTGGTGTACGGCATGCGGAAAACGCCCAGCGGTACCTGCGCCAGTGTGTAGCCGTCAGCGCTTGAGGTTTGCAAACCCTGCGCGGGCAGCGTTCCGCCAGCGCCGGGCTTATTTTCAATGACCACGGCCTGACCCAGAATTTTCGAGGCGTTGTCTGCCAGCACACGCATTGTGACGTCGGTGGGACCACCAGCCGGGAAGGCGATGACCAGCTTGATGGGTTTGGCGGGAAAAGCTTGGGCGCTTGCCAATGCAGCCAAGCTTGGGGTGGTTAACAAGGCGGCGGATTGGAGAAGCTGACGACGCTGCATGGTGATTTCCTTTGAGGGGCGTTTTACGAAATACTTGATTAATGATGCCGCAAGCCTGGTCGCAGCGCACTAGGGCTTTGCCCTGCGGACTTTTTTACCAGTAATATTAAGGCATGAAACTGCCTTCAAAATTTTGGGCCGACCTCACGTCGCGCCATTTCTCGCAGCTGGCCGAAAGCAGCGTGATTGACCAAACCGTGGCAGTGCTGCCAGTGGCCGCGATTGAGCAACACGGCCCGCACTTGCCGGTGAGTGTGGATACGTCGCTGGTCAACGGCGTGATTGAAGCGGCGCTGCCGCACCTGCCAGACTCACTTCCCGTGCTGTTCATGCCGACCCAGCAAGTGGGCAAAAGCAATGAGCACATCCGCTACCCGGGCACGCTGACATTGAGCGCGCAAACGCTGATCAGCGTGTGGATGGAGCTGGGCGCGTGTGTGGCGCGTGCCGGTATTAAAAAACTGGTGCTGTTCAACAGCCACGGTGGGCAAATGGGCGTGATGGACATTGTGGCCCGTGACTTGCGCACGGCGCACGATTTGATGGTGTTCTCAAGCAATTGGTACACCCTGCCGCTGGGTGATGCCGTGATGAATCTGTTCACACCCGCCGAGCACCGTTTTGGCATTCATGCAGGTGACATGGAAACGTCCATGATGCTCGCATTGCGGGAAAAGTATGTCGATATGCAGCATGCGCAGCACTTTCAAACCCAGGCTGAAGAGCGGGCAAAAACTTATCCATTGCTGGGAAATGGCAGCGCAGCAAAAATGGGCTGGCAGATTCAGGACTACAACCCGTATGGCGCAGCGGGTGATGCAACGCTTGCCACTGCAGCAAAAGGGCGCGCAGTCATCAACGCCGCAGGCCTGCAGTTGGCGCGGCTTTTGCAGGAGATCAGCGCTTTGCCTTTATCCACGTTAAATCCCAATCCAAACCATTCTGTATGAGCATTTTGCTAGAACTGCGCGGAGTTGAAAAACGCTACGACAACGGCACACTGGCCTTAGAGCGGGTTGATCTGGCCGTCGGCAAACATGAATTTGTCAGCCTGCTGGGGCCGTCAGGTTGCGGCAAAAGTACAGCGCTCAAAATGATTGCGGGCTTGTCGCCGGTCACGTCGGGCTCTATTTCATGGGCTGACACAAACTTGAAAGATGAGAGCAACCACGCCAAGGACATCAGCTTTGTGTTTCAGGAACCCACACTGATGCCGTGGACCAAAGTGTTTGACAACGTCTGGCTGCCGTTACGTCTTAAGGGTATTTCGCGTGAAGCCGCCAAACCGCAGATTAATGCGGTATTGGATAAGGTCGGCCTCGCCCAATTCGCACAGGTCTACCCGCGTGAGCTGTCAGGCGGCATGAAAATGCGGGTGTCGATTGCGCGTGCCATGGTGACGGAGCCGCGCCTCTTGTTGATGGACGAGCCGTTTGCAGCGCTTGACGAAATGACGCGCTTTAAATTGAACAACGACACGCTGGCGTTGTGGCAAGCCCAGCAATTCACCACCATTTTTGTCACTCATAGCGTGTATGAAAGCGTGTATTTGAGCAATCGCATCATCGTGATGGCGGCGCGCCCGGGCCGCATCATTGCCGACATCGCTGTAGATGAACCCTACCCCAGAGTTGATGCTTTTCGCAACACGCCGCGCTACGCCGAGCTGTGCGTGAAAGTTTCGCAAGCGTTGCAAAAAGCCGGAGATCACCATGACTGATGTTGCATTGAATGCCGATACGGCAAGAGCGCCTGTTTTAATAGCTGCTAACTTGCGTAAAACGGGCGCTAAAGTCAGATTTGTTCAACAAATATTGCCTTTTGTGGTGTTTGCCCTGGCCCTTCTTGCCTGGGAGCTGGTGGTGCGCATCAACAACATCCCGCACTACATCCTGCCTGCGCCTACGCTGGTGCTTAAAACGCTGTGGGACAACCTGGGCTCGCTGATGGTGAGCTGGCTTTACACCATGAAAATCACCTTTGGCGCACTGCTCCTGGCAGTCGTCGGCGGTGTGGCGCTGGCCATGCTGTTTGCGCTGAACAAATGGGTCGAGCTGTGTTTGTTTCCATTTGCCATCGTGCTGCAAGTCACACCAATTGTGGCGATTGCACCGCTGATTTTGATATTTATTGACAGCACCACCGCCGCCCTGCTGCTGTGCGCATGGATTGTGGCTTTCTTCCCGATCCTGTCAAACACGGTAGTTGGCCTGCGCAGTGCTGACCACAACCTGCGCGACCTGTTCACGCTGTACCGCGCATCGCCCTGGCAAACGCTGCGCTTTTTGCTCGTCCCGTCGGCCATGCCGTACTTTATTGCCGGCCTGAAAATCGCGGGCGGTTTAAGCCTGATTGGTGCGGTGGTGGCTGAATTTACAGCCGGTGCTGCGGGCAAGGAAACGGGGCTTGCGTCGCGCATTCTGGAAGCCAGCTTTCGCACCGAAATCCCCAAAATGTTTGCCGCGCTGGTGCTGGTGTCGCTGACGGGCATCATGATTTATCTCGTGTTCATGCTGGTGTCCAAACTTGTTTTGGGCAAGTGGCATGAGAGTGAGATCAAAAGCAGCCGATAGGCTGACCGTACCGTGCTGATTGAAAACGTCATCATTCCGGCCTGTGTTCGCGGCTTCGAGTCAGATTCTGACCGCTTTGACATTGATATACAAAACAGTGCTGTGGCCCAAGTAAACCGGGCGAAAACAGCTCCTGATTCAATTACGTCAGGCACATTGTTACCGTGCCTTGTCGATGTGCATGTTCACATCGACAAAACCTATGTGGTTGATGAGGTGGGCGCTGCCGATGGTGATTTGTTCAAAGCCATCACGCTGATGGGGCAGCACCGCGCCCAGTGGACAAGCGCTGATATCTCTGCCCGAATGCAGCGTGCGGTACAAGACGCCTACCGCCACGGCACACGTGCCATGCGTACCCACCTCGACTGGACAGACGACCACATCCCCAAAGCATTGCAAGTATTTGAGGCCATGCGCGACGACTGGCTAGGCAGAATAGAACTGCAATGCGTGTCCCTAACGCCGCTGGATACATTTGACGGCAGCCCACGCGGCCTGGACATTGCACGGGAGCTTGCTGGCGTCAACGCCCGCACCCACAGCAACACCGCCCTGCTAGGTGCTTTTGTCTATCGCAACGCCGACATGCACGCCAGGCTACAGCGCGTGTTTGACCTGGCGAAGGCGCATGACCTGCAGCTGGACTTTCATGTGGATGAAGGGCTGGATGCAGATGCCTGCGGCCTGCGTGCGATTGCTGAATTGACCATTGCCAACAAATACCAAGGTAAGGTCACTTGCGGCCACGCCTGCTCACTCAGCGTGCAGCCGCTGGCCGAGGCAACAGACACGCTCAAGCTGTGCGCGCAAGCTGGTATTTTTTTGGTTGCGCTGCCGTCCACCAATTTGTATTTACAGGGCGCGTGGGACGCGACCCCCGTTGACCGTGGTATTACAAGATTGAAAGAGGCTGTGGCTCAAGGAATACGAGCGCTAATAGCTACTGATAACGTAGCAGATGGCTTTTACCCCTACGGCAGCTACGACTTGCTGGACACCTATGCACTTGGCGTACAGGCCGCGCACTTAAGCCCCGTCGATACCTGGCTAAGCGCCATCACCACCGCACCAGCAGCAGCCATGGGGTTACCTTGGGACGGCAAAATTACGGTAGGTTGCCCGGCAGATTTTGTGCTGCTGGCTGCAACCACACCGTATGAGCTCATCACGCCTGCGGGCCGCCAGCGGCGGGTGATGCGCGCAGGTCAATTTTTAACACTTTGAGAGTCCGCCATGACAGCCCTCCAACAATTTTTAACCGATATCGCTCCGATTGAAAGCAACCAGAATGCAGCACAGGTCGCAGCCAGTTCCAAAGATTATTTTTGGTACAGCCCCATCCTGACTGAGTTGCTGGACGGCAAAGTGGGCGACGTGATCGTCACGCCACGTTCGCAGGCAGACGTCATCAAAGTTGCAGCGGCTTGTGCCAGGCACCGCATCAATATCACCGTGCGGGGCGGCGGTACCGGCAATTACGGCCAGTGCGTGCCGATGCAGGGCGGCATTATTCTGGACATTACGCAGCTCAATGCTGTCCTGAGAATTGAAGACGGCGCAGTGACTTGCGAAGCCGGCATCCTGATTGCCAGCCTGGAGCAAGCAGTACGCGCTGATCAAGTCGTTTCAGGCGGCCAAGAAATTTTGATGTACCCCAGTACGCGCGATATTGCCACCATTGGCGGCTTTATTGCAGGCGGCTACGCGGGTGCAGGCAGCGTGCGTAACGGCATCCTTAAAGACGCAGGTAACGTCACCATGATTCGAGTGGTCACGCTTGAAGAAACACCGCAGGTTATTGAACTGCACGGCTCAGACATTCAAAAAGTACACCACGCCTACGGCACCAACGGCATCATTACCGCGCTCACTTTGCGCTTGAAGCCTGCAGTGGATTGGGTACACCACATTGGCCTGTTTGACAGCTATAGCGCCGCTTTGCGCTTTGGCTGCGAAGCGACCGAGGCTATCGGTAGCAACGTCGATGCGTTTTTAATCACCGCCGTTGAACGCCGTATTGCGCCGTACTACACAGCCAGCTTTGGCGAGCGCTTCCCGGCTAACAGAGACGCGGTGTTTTCAATGGTCAACCCTGCGCACTTAGCAGACTGGCGCACGCTGCTAGCCAAGCACGGCGGCACGGAATCAATGGCGATGAACGAAGCCGAAGTTAAGGCTCACAACCTGCACCCCGCCTTTGAATGTGCCTACAACCACACCACGCTGATGGCGCTCAGGGTCGATAAAAGCTGGACCAATTTGCAAACCGTTGCGCCTTGGGTGCCAGGTGTGGGCATCGACATTGCACTGGTTGAGCAGCAAATGCAGCGCTGGGGTGATGAGGTATTGCAGCACCACGAGTTTGGCCGCCAGTACGGCGGCTGCGTCGCTTTTGGCCTGCCGCTGGTCAGCTACCTTGACAAGGAACGGCTGTACGAAATCATGGCCGAGTTTGAGGCTGACGGCTGCCAGGTCTTTGACAACCACGTCATCACAATTGAAGACGGCGGCATGAAAACGATTGACACGGCGCAAATCGACTTTAAAAAAATCGCCGACCCGCATGGCCTGATGAACCCGGGCAAAACACGCGGCTGGCTGCCTGAATACGCCATACCGTAGAAAACCCTAAGCGCAAGCGGCACGATTTGTGCAACCATCCTGTTTCATCAATTTCCATCCTCCCAAACCTGGAGTTTCATCATGAAAATCAATTTTGCTACTAAATCCATAGCTGCTTGCGCTCTATTTGCTTGCGCTGCTGGCGTATTTGCACAAGAAAAAATCGTATTTGGTACGAATTGGCGAGCCCAGGCTGGGCACGGCGGCTTTTATCAGGCGGTCGCCGATGGGACCTACAAACGCATGGGGCTGGATGTGGAAATTGCCCAGGGCGGCCCGCAAATGAACAACCGCCCGCTGCTGGCTACTGGCAAAATTGATTTTTTGATGGCGGGCAATTTGTTGCTGAGTTTTGACAATGTAAAAAACGGCGTGCCGACAACGGTGGTGGCTGCAATTTTCCAGAAAGACCCGCAAGCGATTTTTGCGCACCCAGCCCAGGGTTATGACAAGTTTTCAGACCTGGCCAAAGCGCCGACAGCGTTTATAAGCAAAGACGGACAGTTCAGCTTTTGGCAGTGGATGAAGGCCGAGCACGGTTTTAAAGACGAGCAGCTCAAGCCGTATGTGTTCAACGTCGGGCCGTTTATGGCGGACAAAAAATCGGTGCAGCAGGGCTACAGCATCAGCGAGCCCGTCAGCCTGAAGGCGCAGGGTTTTGAGCCCGTGGTGCACCTGCTGGCCGACAACGGATTTTCAACATACAGCACCACCATTGAAACCCGCGCTGAACTGGTGCGTACCAAGCCCGAAATGGTGCAAAAATTTGTCGATGCGTCACTGATTGGCTGGTACAACTACTTGTATGGCGACAACAAAGCCGCCAACGAGATGATCAAAAAAGCCAATCCGGAAGCAACTGACGCCGGGATTGCCGGGACGATTGAGCTGATGAAAAAGCTCAATATTGTTGACAGCGGTGAAGCCCTCACTAACGGCATTGGCGCGATGAATACAGCTCGCGTCAAAGATTTTTACGACAAGATGGTCAAGGCTGGCCTGTACAAGCCGGGCGATGTGGACTTGAGCAAAGTCATCACTACTCAGTTTGTAAATAAAAAAGTCGGTATGGACATTAAAACCAAAGCTGGTGTGAAGTAAGGGGTTTCAAAAAATTTGAAAACACTGGTTGTTTACTGTCACCCCAATCCGCAAAGTTTTAGTGCTGCGCTGTATGCAAAAACGGTTGAGACCCTCAAAGCGCGTGGCCATGAACTGCGCTGCTTTGACTTGTATGCAGATAATTTCCAGCCTGTTTTGACGCTTGAAGAACGGGAGGCCTACCTGCCTAACCCCAGTTTGATCGAAGCGCGGGTGCAACCGCATGTGGATGCGCTCAGGTGGGCAGAGCACTTGGTATTTGTATTTCCCATCTGGTTTTACGGCCCGCCCGCCATGCTCAAAGGCTGGCTGGAGCGCGTCTGGCTGCCCGGCGTGGCATTTTTACCGCCGCCGCAAAAAGGCAAACCCGCCGTGCCAGGTTTGCGTCACATTCAGCGCCTGACGGTCATCACCCATGGCGGCGCGCCGTGGTGGTGGCTCAAAGTAATGGGCGACCCGGCGCGCAAACTCTTCATGCGAGGACTGCGGGCGCTGATGGCTAAAAATTGCAAAACCACCTGGCTGCAATTGCACAACATGAACAACGTGACGCGCGCCGACTGCGATGCATTTATCAGTAAAGTTACCACTACTTTAAAGGCGATGTAATCATGTCTACTGGAGCGCCTCTGGCCAACTATCTGGCGGCCAAACGAGTTGGCAACATGTTGTATCTGAGTGGCGTGATTGCGGTTGACCCAAGTGCGCGCAAAGTCATTACCTCGTATGACGACTTGCCAGCTGCCGCACAAACCCAGCTGCAAAGCCTTGGCTATGTCACCGGCCAAATGAGTGTCGATATTTTTGAAGCACCCGCTGCAGCGCAAAGCTGGTTTGTACTGAATCGCATCAAAGACATCGTAGAAGCCGAGGGCGGGCAGATGAAAGACGTCTTCAAGCTGGTGCAGTACTTTCGTGACCTGCGCCACTACCCGGCCTACAACCGCGTGCGCGGCCTGTTCTGCCCCGAGCCTGTGGTGAGTACGGTGGTCGAAGTCAGTCGCATGTTGCCGAGCGATGAGGTGTTGATTGAGGTCGAGGCGACTGCGCTTTTGGCGCAATGACCGCCAAACAGCATTTCCCAGTAAGCGCCTTGATCGTTGTACGCGTGTGACGCACTTGCTCCCTTTGCGCAGAGAGAGTTGGGGTGAAGGAGAGCACGTCAATCACGACGGACAGCTATATGCGCTGACCATTTTCCCTTACTTCTATCCTCTCCCCGCATAGGAAGAGGAAGTAAAGCGAATTGGATTTATGAAGCGCTGTTTATAAAAATTTAAGCGATATAGCTCAATAAATACAGTGTAGTCAGCTTCTGAATCAATAGTAGTTTGCGCTTTTAATCTTGCGTCGTTGCAGCGTGCGGAGCGTTGTCGTTTGCCCCCTTGCTGCAACTGCCTGCACTGGTTTGCATCCCGCCATCTGGCTCAAGAATTGCGTCCCGCCATCACGCCGCCATCCACATCCCATATTGCGCCCGTCACCCAGGCAGCTTTAC
>ENA-OFCF01000781-OFCF01000781.1-metagenomes-genome-assembly--contig:-NODE-781-length-13389-cov-4.867707_pt1 | contig 13389 bp, 13 predicted proteins | sample MGYA00153387_OFCF01 | MGnify analysis MGYA00153387
CGCGCTGGTCGGCAACATGGCCCCTGGCGACTCGCTGGTGGTCGTCACCAACGACATTTACACCAAGGAAGACCAACGCATCCTCACCGTCAGCGGCGCGCTGGATGCAGAGCGCATCATGGGCGTTGAAACGGGTGGCTGCCCGCACACCGCCATACGTGAAGACGCGTCCATCAATCTGGAAGCGATTGACCGCATGCTCGTCGACTTCCCCAACGCCGACGTGGTCTTTGTCGAATCCGGCGGCGACAACCTTGCCGCCACCTTCAGCCCCGAGCTGAGCGACCTGACGATTTACGTGATTGACGTAGCCGCAGGCGAGAAAATCCCGCGCAAGGGCGGCCCAGGCATTACCAAAAGTGACTTGTTTGTGATCAACAAAACCGACCTGGCGCCCTACGTGGGGGCTGACCTGAACGTCATGGAGCAAGACACCATTCGCATGCGCACCACAGCCAAAGGCCTCAAGCCGTTTGTCATGACCAACCTGAAAACCAACGCAGGGCTGGCTGAAGTGGTGGCGTTTATTGAAACAAAAGGCATGCTGCAAACAGCGTGAAGGTTGCCCTTTTTTAATGCCAGCCCTATTGCAGGCGCCGACAAAGGTTAAACTAAGCGGCTTGAAAGCTTGGAAGCTTGGCAGAGCGGTTGAATGCAGCAGTCTTGAAAACTGCCGAGGATGCGAGTCCTCCGTGAGTTCGAATCTCACAGCTTCCGCCAATTTAATGAGAAGGCCCCGCAAGGAGCCTTTTTCTTTTTGTGAATTGGTTTACTCAGGTACCTTCGGCAGTCGGAAGGCGCCACCCTCATGCAAAGTGAGGGCAACGACTTTGCCTTGCTCGTTACGCTCAAACTGAATTTCAACGTTCGGCGCGTCATAGAAAAACCTATCGCTTTGCCCCAGTTTTGGAAACACGGGTCGCCTCGGCCAATTGCTGCTGCGAACCAGAAGTTGTCCGCCTTCTTCCTTGATATCGAAATCGATATTGCGTTTTAAAATGCGTTCAAGCAAATAGCGACCCGCATATTCTTTGGCTTTTTCTGGGCTGACTATCGCTTGCGTAGGCGTGGGTTCAGTTGTTTTGAGCGCTGTAAAGCCACTGCCACCGTGAGAATAGGTCACGCTCACCAGCTCGCCACCCTTGCGCTGAAAGTCATACTGCACACCAACGTCCTCATCTACAAAAACATCCTTGCCTGCGGGCAGCAACATTCGGTAGCCGCCGCCAGTGATGCGGCGAAAAAGTTGGGCATTTTGGACCACAAAAGCTACAGCAATGCTTTTGTCCACACGGTAAGTCCCTGCAAAATCTCCGATGTTGCCATGGGAATCATTGCTGGGTTGCGCTGTGTTGGGGTAAAGACCGGCCATCAGCAAATTTTGCATTTTTACTGTCGGTGCGTGCGAATTGCTGACCAAAGCAATCACGGCTTCTTGGGTTTTTGGCATGATGATCCATTGCGCTCGGTAACCTCCCGTTTGTCCATCATGCATGTAGCTGCGATTGTTACCAGTCCCCCGAATAAAGACGGCGTAGCCAATTTGCGAAAATTGAAATTGACCCAATGGTTCCAACATTCTTTGGCTAGCCGGCCCCAGCGGCCCAGTGCTGCCCGCCATCATCGCGCGGCTGAAGACAAGCATGTCGCTCGCAGTTGAACGCAGCGCGCCAGCACCAGCAAAGGCTTGAAATCTCCAACCAGCCACTTTGGCCTGGTTGTTATAGCCTTGCGCAAACCTGGATGATTTGTCACCCAAGCCCTGCACAGTATCTTTCATGCCTAGAGGTTGTGTGATGCGTTCGCTCACCAAATCAGCCCAAGGTTTGTTATAGCGATGAGAAAGCAATTCACCGACCAAGGCCAACCCCAAATTGCTGTAAACCGCCGCGCAGGGTGGCGATGACTCCAGCTTGATGCTGCGTAAATCATTCCACAAGTCGCTGCGAATAAAGTTGGCGTAGGGGTCCGCTGCACCCAGGGACTCGGTAAGGCCCGGTGCAGATCGCGGCAAGCACGAGCTGTGCGTGATCAATTGCCTCAAAGAAATTGCAGCGGTGGCAGAAGACTGAAAACTCACAGTGCCTGCAAGCAACTTTCCCAATGAATCGTCCAACGACAAATCGCCCTTTTCTACGGCTTGTGCCAACAGCAAGCCCGTGAAAACTTTGGTGATGGAGCCAATTTCAAACAATTGCTCCTCAACCACTTTGGCCGGTGTTGCAACGGGTGAACCATCTGCTGAAGTGGCAACGGCTGCGTTTTTGCCGACTCGGTTCAGAAATGCCAGCCGGGACATGCTGCCTTGCACAACACCCACCGCAACAGATCCTTGTTCATCGCCCAAAGCAATGTTCGCCAGTTTGGCAGGATCTGAAAAATTTAGTGGTTGCGCATTCGCAATCGGATAAAGAAACGCGATAAAGAACACTGCCGCTACTGAAATATGCCTTGACATCATGGTCTTAGATTACCAGTTTCTTTGCCGCATGAAGTCACAATAGTTTTCTGCTGCTGCCTTGCAAACAATGAAATTTCACGCAGCTTGCGTTAACCCACCTTTAGCTGGTAAACCGTGCGAATCTCACCGACTTGTACACCCTTGACGCTCAATATTTTTTGATGTCCCCACGCTTTAAGCAATTCGCGCTGCTCAGCGTCCAGCCAGCCTGCCTGTTCAAGCGCCGTAACAGCAGCCGCGTACAAAGCCGGCATGTGGCCGCTGATGACTTTGATAGCAATGGTCTGGCGGCGGCTTTTGCTGGCAATCACCTGCACGCCATCAGCGCCTATTTTGGTTAACCAGTCACCTCGCCCAGCGCGGGTAAATGCCAAGTCATTTCGGCCAGTGCCTGAAATCATTTCGGGGTGTGCCAGCATGGCATCGCTTAGGGCTTTAAATTCCTGGCCGAACTCACTGTCTTGCCCGCCACTTGCAAGACGCGCAAAGCTAAACGCCAGCCTGGACAGCGGCATGGCGTAGTTCGGGGCGGAGCAGCCATCCACCCCGCTCACCAGCTGCGCTTCGTCAAGCTGGCTGACTGTTGCGACCGACTGCCGTATGGCCTGCTGCAAAGGGTGTGCAGGCTCTAAATGATGAGCCAAAGGCAAGCTGTGTTGGACGCAGTAGGCCAAAAAGCCAGCATGCTTGCCACTGCAATTGTTGTGTCGCTCATCAAACTGCAAATCGGGCAGCGGCGTTAATCCGCCATAGCTGAAACGCAGCGGCACGTGGCAGCCACATTGCAAGCTGGCATGGCTGTGCCCAATGCGTGCCAGCATCTCGTCAACCTTCAGAACATGCATGTCTTCACCGTTATGGCTGGCGCACAGCAGGGCAATGTGCTCGGGCTCAAAGCCAAAATGAGCCGCCCCACCGCCTTGCATGAAAGGCAGAGCCTGAAAAGGTTTCAGCGTAGACCGGGTAAAACACATGGCATCCGCATCGCCAACGCTGGCAAGCAGTTTGCCTTGATGGTCCACCACGGCAATCGCGCCAGCGTGAATGATTTCAGCCAACGGGCCGCGCGTGTGTTCAACAAGAGGTTCAAAGGTCATGATGCTGCTTTAGTGCTAGTTCAGTGCTGCTGAAGCCGTGCCTGGCGCTTGCGCTTGCTCTTGTTTTTCGACTCCGGCCCAGGCGGCGCATCACGCAGGGCTTGCGCCGCTCTTTTTTCGGCCAGCATTCTCTCAGCATTTTTCTTTTTCTTGCGAAAATGCATGATGGTTCTGCCCAGCGCAAAACTGATGGAAGCGCTGACAGCCAGAAGAATGATGTGCGAGGTTTCCATAAAAGTTGACGCCCAATGATGTCTGTTTTTTTAAGCCAGGAAAAGCTGCTGCAAGTCGTTTAAAAAATCAAAACCACGAACCGTGGGCTTGACGTTTACAAAGTCGCGTTCAATCAACCCCTTGCGTTCCGCCTCGTCCAGCCCTTTTGCGATGGCAGTAAAAGGCAGACCGGTTTTTTCGACAAAGTCCTGTAGCTTGAAACCGTCCTTCAAGCGCAGCGCGTTGAGCATGAATTCAAACGGCAAGTCTGCGCGACTGACTTCAGCATCTGTTGTGACGGCATCACCAGCCAAAGCCTTTTCCATGTACAGCTTGGGCTCACGCACCCGCACTTGGCGAACAACCCGGTGCGCAAAACTGAGCTTGCTGTGCGCGCCTGCGCCTATGCCCAAATAGTCGCCGAACTGCCAGTAGTTGGTATTGTGAAAACAGCGGTGGCCGGGCTTGGCGTAGGCTGATATTTCGTAGCGCCCCAGACCTGCAGTCTCAGTCATCTCGGTGATTTTGTCGAGCATGTCGTAAGCCATGTCTTCTTCAGGCAGCTCGGGTGGAAACTTGGCGAAGTAGGTGTTGGCCTCAACCGTCAGTTGGTAAATGGAGATGTGTGGGGGCTTTAGCGCAAGCGCTTGTTTAATATCTTGCTCTAAGTTTTGTAGTGACTGGCCAGGCAGCGCATACATCAAGTCCAGGTTGAAGGTGTCGAATGTCTGGCCTGCTTCTTCAACTGCAGCGATTGCTTGCGCGCGGTCATGCACCCGGCCCAGCGCCTTCAGATGCGCGTCGTCAAAGCTCTGCACGCCAACCGATAACCGCGTTACGCCTGCTTGTCGAAACGCTTTAAAACGGTCTTTTTCAAACGTGCCAGGGTTGGCTTCAAGGGTGATTTCACAATCGGCATTGAGCTTTACGCGCGCCCGAATATCGCCCAGCAGGCGATCAATAGCCGTTGGTGAAAACAAGCTGGGCGTGCCGCCGCCGATAAAAATACTGTGTACCGTACGCCCCCAAATCAGGGGCAGCGAGGATTCAAGGTCAGCCACCAATGCATCGATATAGCGCTGCTCAGGCATCTCACCCGGCACCTCGTGCGAATTGAAATCGCAGTACGGGCACTTTTTGATGCACCACGGCAAATGTACGTACAGCGACAGCGGCGGCAGGCTTTTCAGCTGCAGCGTGCCGCTGCGCATGTAGTGCTGAATGTCTTGCTGCGCCATCTTTTACGCCGGGCTAGGCCGCGTTTTGCAACCACTGCTCGCGCATCAGCACCAGCATGCACGCCGCTGCTTTTCCCCGGTGGCTGTTGGCGTTTTTCACATCTACGGGTAGCTCGGCAAATGTTTTGCCAAACGCTTCAATCAACATGACCGGGTCAAACCCAAAACCGTTGCTACCGCGACGGGCCCGCGTAATCTCGCCCACCACGCGCCCACTGGCGATCAGCGGTTCCGGGTCATCTGCAGAACGAACCGCTACCAGCGTGTTGACCAAAGCAGCCCGCCGGTTATCAACTGTGGCCATTTGCTCGAGCAGGGCCGTCACGTTGTTGTCGTCGCCCTTCGCGTAGCCGTGCAGCGTGGCGTAGTAGGCGGTGTCGACCCCGGGCAGGCCGCCAAACGCGTCGACACACAGCCCGGCATCATCGGCCATGGCAGGAAGGCCAGTGGCGCGCGATGCGTGGCGGGCTTTGGTCAGCGCGTTTTCAACAAAGGTGCGATAGGGCTCGTCGGCCTCAGACACACCCACATCTGATTGGCGCAGCAGCTCAACGCCAAGCGGCGCAAACAGGGCTTGCAGCTCGCCGAGCTTGCCTGAGTTGTTCGATGCCAGGACTATTTTCATGGTGTTCTAGGTCCCCAGCTCAATAATTATGGGCGTAACCAGCTATTAGTTTAATAGCGATTCTTTTTGCATTGCCACTAGCTCTTCTATGCCTTTGGCGGCCAAGTCCAGTAGTGCATTCATCTCAGCGCGCGAAAACGCAGCGCCTTCAGCTGTGCCTTGCACTTCAACAAACTGGCCCGCACCCGTCATCACCACATTCATGTCGGTACCGCAGGCTGCGTCTTCCGTATACTCCAGATCCAGCAGCGGCGTGCCATCAACGATTCCGACTGAAATAGCCGCCACATGGTCAACGATGGGGCTGTGCTGCAGCTTGCCCGAGGCAATCAGCGTGTTCACAGCGTCTTGCGCGGCGACGAATGCACCGGTGATGCTGGCGGTGCGCGTACCGCCGTCGGCCTGAATCACGTCGCAATCGATGGTGATGGTTCGCTCACCGAGTTTTTTCAAGTCAAACACTGCGCGCAGTGAGCGGCCAATCAGGCGCTGAATTTCTTGCGTGCGGCCGCTTTGCTTGCCGCGCGCGGCCTCCCGGTCGCCACGGGTGTGCGTGGCGCGCGGAAGCATGCCGTACTCTGCGGTTACCCAGCCTTCACCGCTGCCCTTTTTGTGGCCGGGCACTTTTTCTTCAACTGACGCAGTACAAAGTACTTTGGTTCCGCCGCACTCAATCAGCACTGAACCTTCAGCGTAAGCGGTGTAGGCGCGTGTCATGCGCACTTGGCGCAAGGCGTTTGAAGCGCGCGCGCCAGTTCTTTCAAATGGGCTCATGACGAATAGCTTTCTGGCTCAGTGGCCTGATGAACTGGAGTGGGAAAATATTGAAGCGGCACCACCTGCGCCTGGTCAGGCAGGCCTAAAGCGCAGCCTTAACTTACTTTTTTAGCAGCAGACCGGCGGATGGCTTCGTTGATCTCGGCGATCGATTTTTCAATTGTTTCGTCATCGAGCTCTTCGATGATTGTGTCGTAGCCACCTGACTGAATAGTAGATGCGAACACGCCGTCGTCGATGTCGTCAGTCGATATGCCGCGGGTGGACTCAAATTCGTCGGGTGTTTCCCACTCCATCGCAAGCACGGTGACGTTGTCACCGCGTTCGCCGCCGATACGAAGCGCATTTTCAACCAGGTCCGGTACTGCGTCTGAAATGGTTCTTGCAGATAGTTGCTCAACGATTTGGTCGTCGGTCAAACTGCCCCACAACCCGTCAGAACACAGCAAAATCCGGTCGCCTTGCTGCAAAACAATGGGTCCGGTAATGTCAAAAACCGGCTTGGTCGGCGAGCCCAGGCAGGTGAACAAAATATTTCGGTTGACATGTTCGAGTTTGATGACGCCCGCGCTTTGTTGCTCTGCATAAGAGTGGTCGCGGGTACGCGTCAACAACTCGCCGTTACGCACCACGTACAGTCGCGAGTCGCCGCAGTGCACCCAAGTCGCAGCGCCGCCCTGCAAAATGGCAGCCACCAGCGTCGTGCGGGGTGTGTCAAGCATGCCTTTTTCACTGGCGTAGCGAATGATTTGGTGGTGTGCAGCCATCAGGGCTGACGTCAAAAATTCGCCAGTATTTTCGATGGCGGGACGAGCCTCTTTCTGGTACAACGCCGAGGTTGTCTGCAGCGCAATTTGGGCAGCGACTTCACCTTCTGGGTGACCGCCCATGCCGTCAGCAAGTACAAACAAGCCGGACTCGCGGGTATAACAATACCCCATGCGGTCTTCATTTTTTTCTCGGCCGCCTTTGCGGCTAACCTGAAAGACGGAAAATTTCATCTGAATTTGGTCGCCATGGCTGTGGCTTTACGCGCCGTTTTTTTGGTGTCAGACACGATGTTGTCAAACTGCAAGCGCATTTTTTCAGTCACGGTGAGCTTCGTGTATCGGCGCTCGCCTTCCCGGCTGAGCTCTTTTTGCAGGGCAAAAACCGATTGTGGTCTGGACAGTGGGTCAAGCGACATGCACCACTCCACGACTTCAATCAAATTATCAGAGTAGACGCCGCGCAAGCGCGACAACGCCAGTGACAGCCGGTCTTTTTCAAGGCGCTGCGGGGCATCGTTTGGCGGGTAGCCTTGCATCGCGGCATAAATGCATGCCCCAATGGCGTAAATGTCGGTCCACGGGCCCATTGAAGAATCCCGGCGGTACATTTCTGGCGCTGCAAATCCGGGCGTGTACATAGGCCGAATAAAGTTGCCTTCTTTGCTCAGCACCTCGCGTGCAGCGCCAAAATCAATCAAAACGGCTCGGTTGTCGTCTGTCACAAAAATATTGGCTGGCTTGATGTCCAGGTGCAGCATTTTGTGCTGGTGCACGATGCGCAAACCGCGCAAGATCTCATCAAAAAGCGAGCGGATGGTGGACTCGCGAAACACTTTTTGTTTCTTCAACTCCCGTGCAGTGATGATGAAATCTTGAAGCGTGCCGCCTTCAAGGTAGTTCATCACCATGTAGACGGTTTCATTTTCGCGGAAGAAATTCAGCACACTGACAACCGAGCCGTGAGAAATTTGCGCTAGAGATCGGCCTTCTTCAAAAAAACTCTTCAGTCCGAGGCGGTAGAGCGAGAGCTTGTCGGCATGTACCTGCGGCAGTAACTCGCCCGGCGGGCGGCTGGCCAAAGACGATGGCAGATATTCCTTGACAGCGACCTGTTGGCCTTCGTTGTCTACGGCCAAGTAAACTACACCAAACCCACCGGAAGAAATCTTGCGCACAACCCTGTAACCACCTATTACGGTATCGGGTGGCAATGGGGCTGGTTTAACCTTTGACATAATTTGAGGTGTGTGAGGGTGCGACAACCCCTCGAATACTGCTTTCGTAGTCCTGCAATTAACACAAGCGTACTTATATTCATGTCAGTTTACAGCATGACAGGCTATGCAGCTGTCCAGTCCAGCATGACAAGTGCAGGCCTTCATTCAGAAGGCGCGATTGACTCGAATGCGCGTATCGGTGTCGAGATTCGCGCGGTTAACAGCCGCTTTCTGGACTTGACTTTTCGTTTGCCTGACGAGATGCGCCAAGCAGAGCCAGCGCTGCGCGAGCTTTTGGTCGGGAAGCTCAAGCGCGGCAAAATTGAAATTCGCGTCGCGCTCGACGCAAGGGCAAGCAACCACTTGCGTGCGCCGTCTGCAGTGGCTTTGCAGCGGCTTAGTTTATTAGAGGACAGCATTAAATCATGGTTGCCGCAGGCGGTTCCCTTGACTATCGCTGACGTGCTCAAGCTGGCTTCTCTGGAGGACAAAAAGCCGCATGACCATACGGCTGAAATGCTGGAACTAGCGAAAAAGGCTCTGAAAGAGTTGTTGTCTGCCCGTGAACGCGAGGGTGCGCGCTTGGCTCAGTCGATGCTCGAACGGACCGGGCAACTCCGCGCTTTGTCGGCGCAAGCGACTCCGTTGGTGCCCAAACTGGTTGAACTGCAGAAAGTGCGCTTCCTGGAGCGCTTCAAAGAAGCGATGGCGTTAGCCAGTAGTCAACCGCTGCCAGAAGTTGCGCAGGACAGGGCCTTGGCGGAGGCTACCGCTTTCGCGATACGGATCGATGTTTCAGAGGAGATCGCGCGTTTGGCCTCCCACCTTGACGAGATTGAACGGCTCCTGTGCGGCGGTGGAGAATTGGGGAAGCGGCTTGATTTCCTTACCCAGGAATTGCACCGTGAGGCCAATACGCTGGGTTCCAAGTCGGCATCGCTGGAATTAACCAAAATCACAGTGGAGATGAAAGTCTTGATTGAGCAGGTCCGCGAACAAGTGCAAAACATTGAGTAGCTGGTTACATCCGGGCTACTTCACTAAAAACCCAAATATCTAAAAAGCCAACTGCGCCATGGACTACCCCGGAAATTTGTTCGTTGTTGCTGCCCCGAGCGGAGCGGGGAAGTCCAGCCTTGTGAAAGCGCTGATGGAGATTGACTCTCGGATTCAACCTGCTGTTTCGCATACGACGCGGCCTCCGCGAGGTCAGGAAAAGCATGGGCGTGAATACCATTTCGTTTCCGCAGCAGAGTTCGACCAAATGGTTTTAAGGGATGCGTTTTTGGAATGGGCGAACGTGCATGGACATCGCTACGGAACGTCCCGCCACGCTATTGAAGAGAAAATGGCCCACGGCGCTGACGTTATTCTTGAAATTGATTTTCAGGGGGCGATCAATATCAAGCGAATTTTCGCCAATGCAGTGTTGATTTTCATCCTGCCACCAAGCTGGGATGAGCTTCGCTCGCGGCTGCAGCGTCGGGGCGAAGATAAAGCGGAAGTCATTGAGTTGAGGCTGAAAAACGCCGCGCTCGAGATGGCGCAGGCCAAAGAATTCGACTTCGTTATAATAAATGAATTGTTTGAGCGAGCAGTTTTTGACCTGAAAACAATTGTTCATGCGCAAAGGCTCAAATTTTCGGCCCAGCGCACTTCTCGGGCTGACACCTTTGCCGCCCTTCAAATCCCTGAAATGCTCGTTTGACTGGAGAAACCAATGGCCCGTATTACCGTCGAAGATTGCCTAGAAAAAATTCCAAATCGTTTTCAACTGGTTTTGGCAGCCACCTACCGTGCGCGCATGCTCAGCCAGGGCCACGCAGCAAAGATTGAGAGCAAAAATAAGCCTGCAGTCACTGCGCTCAGGGAAATAGCTGAGGGCAAAGTCGGTCTGGAAATGCTAAAAAAAGTGCCGGGGTAAAAGCTGCTGCGGGCAGTTGAGCAGCCAAAATCGGAGCGAAAAAAAGCACTGCATGCCGGTGCTTTTTTTATTGGGCTCGTGTTTTCCCGTAGGCGCGCTACATTAAGGTATGAGCGCATTGCTACCCATCAAGCTTACCAAGCCAGCGCGAGCGGGAAGCAAGTCCACGCCCGCCGAAGCCAATGCTGCAGCAGCGAGCTTTGCCGCTTTAACGGCAAAGCTGGGGTATCTGAACAAGGCCGATGTTGACAGCATACGCAGTGCTTACCGTTTCGCTGATGAGGCGCACTTGGGTCAGTTGCGCAACAGTGGCGAGCCCTACATCACACATCCAATATCAGTAGCGCAGCAATGTGCCGAATGGAAACTCGATGCACAGGCATTGATGGCAGCTTTGCTGCATGACGCGATTGAAGACTGCGGCGTGACCAAGCCTGAATTGATTGAGCGGTTTGGCGTGCCGGTCGCTGAATTGGTTGATGGGCTGACAAAGCTCGAAAAGCTGGAATTCAATACGAGAGAAGAAAACCAGGCGGAGTCCTTTCGCAAAATGCTGCTGGCAATGGCGCGCGATGTTCGGGTGATATTGATCAAGTTGGCTGACCGTACCCACAATATGCGGACCCTTGGCGACGCACCGCGGGAAAAATGGGCGCGTATTTCTAGTGAAACACTCGATATTTATGCCCCTATTGCGCACCGCTTGGGGTTAAACACCACTTACCGCGAGCTTCAGGATCTCGCTTTTCAATACCTGCATCCATGGCGTTACGTTACGCTGGCAAAGGCGCTGCAAAAGTCGCGTGGCCGAAGACGCGACGTCATAAAGCGAGTCCAGAGTGAAGTCGAGTCGGCTTTTGCGCTTGCAGCAATACCAGTTGAAATTTTTGGTCGTGAAAAAACCCTCTATTCAATTTACCGCAAAATGGACGAAAAACACTTGTCGTTTGCACAAGTCACAGATATCTACGGCTTTCGGGTGATTGTCAGAGCGCTAAATGCCTGCTACACCGCGATGGGAGTTTTGCACCAGCAATACAAACCGTTGCCGGGAAAATTCAAGGACTATATTGCGATACCAAAGATCAATGGGTACCAGTCCCTGCACACCACTTTGGTCGGGCCGTTCGGGACAAACATTGAGTTCCAGTTGCGTACGGAGGCGATGCACGTTGTTGCTGAATCTGGCGTAGCTGCGCATTGGCTCTACAAAGCAACTGACCCTGAAGGCGATGCGTCTCAGCGGTTGGGCGCACAGTGGCTTCAATCGTTGCTGGATATTCAGCACGAAACGCGCGACGCAGCTGAATTTTGGGACCACATCAAAATTGATCTTTTCCCTAAGGCAGTGTATGTTTTTACACCAAAAAGCCAGATTATGGCTATGCCGCGAGGGGCGACCATCGTGGACTTCGCTTACGCCATTCACAGTGATATTGGGCACCGTGCTGTTTCAGCGAAAGTCAACGGAGTGCAAGTGCCATTGCGCTCGGAACTAAATAACGGCGATGTTATTGAAATAGTCACCACGGTAATTGCCAGCCCCAATCCAGTTTGGCTAAGTTTCGTGCGGACTGGTAAGGCGCGATCCAAAATTCGCCACCACTTAAAGACGATGGCTCTGGGGGAGTCTCAAGAGCTTGGCGAGAAAATGCTGATGCAGGCGTTGCGGGCTGAGGGAATTCAGCGCTTGCCACAAGATGCAGGCTTGGACAAGCCGCTGTGGGAAAAAATCTTGCGCTTCAGCGGTAACCGCTCCCGCGTTGATTTGCTTACAGATATCGGCCTGGGTAAGCGTATCGCCAGTATGGTGGCCAAGCGCATCGTCGCTCTGCTGGTGGAAAGCGGGGAGAAGCCAGACGCCTTGCTCATGAGCCGAGAGCGCTACACGGTGGATGATTCGGTGTCCCAAGGAGCGTTGGTGCTAGATGGCAGCGAAGGCGCATCGGTTCAATTTGCAAATTGCTGCAAGCCAATCCCAGGCGACAGTATTTTGGGGTACCTCGGTCGCGGTGAGGGTCTGGTAGTTCACACCGACGATTGCACTGTGGCCAAACGTCTGGAACATCGGGACAGCGAGCGGTTTATCTCGGTCGAATGGTCAGACGAGCCAGTCCGATTATTTGACACGGCGCTTTTAATCACCGTCGCCAACGGCAAAGGGGTATTGGCGCGCGTGGCGGCAGCTTTGGCCAGCGCAGAGGCAGACATTACTCACGTGAATATGGGGCAAGAGCGTGCGCAGGACGCCACCGAGTTGCGCTTCGGGATCGCCGTACGCGATCGTGTTCACATGGCATCTGTGCTGCGAAGCGTGAAAAGAACTCCCTCTGTTCTCAGGGTTCAACGGGCCAAGTCCGGCATTTAAGCCGCTTTAGCCTTCTGCAACTGAAGGCTGTTCGGGATAGCGGACACTCAGAATGCTTAAAATTCGAGGCCCATCGGGCATCATTAAAGTAACGTCCTCGCCGGCGCTGGAGCCCAGTAACGCACGGGCTACTGGTGATACCCAACTGGTTTCATTTTTTAGTGTGTCTGCTTCGTCGATTCCGAGAATCGTCACTGTTCTCGCCAAGCGTGAATCATCCTCATATGTCACGGTAGCGCCGAAAAAAATCTGCTGGCTTCCATGGTGTACCGCTGGGTCGATTACGACTGCGATCTCAAAACGCTGGGTCAAAAAACGAATCCGTCGGTCAATCTCTCGCAGACGTTTTTTCCCGTAAATGTAATCTCCGTTTTCGGAACGGTCCCCATTGCTCGCAGCCCAATAAACGCTTTCGACGACTCTTGGCCGCTCAACGTCCAGCAGTGCCAGCAATTCGGTCCGCAGTTTGCGATGCCCGTCAGGCGTGATGTAGTTTTTACCGCCGACTGCTGGCAAGTCTGGCGGTAATGGGTCATCATCCGAATCGGTTTCTTTGGTGAAGGCTTTGCTCATGGCCCAGCAAGAATACTACTACTAACGCAAAAACAAAAAAGCCAGTAACTTTCGTTACTGGCTTTTCACTTTTTGGTGCGGCTGGCAGGAATTGAACCCACGACCCCTTGGTTCGTAGCCAAGTAC
>ENA-OFCF01000782-OFCF01000782.1-metagenomes-genome-assembly--contig:-NODE-782-length-13380-cov-3.759325_pt1 | contig 13380 bp, 10 predicted proteins | sample MGYA00153387_OFCF01 | MGnify analysis MGYA00153387
CCCCGATAACCAGTCCGGCACCCGCTATTGTGACAGCAGCGCCTGGGGCCCCTGCGTGGTCGAGCCGGCGTGCGTGCCGGGCACCTACGTGACCTGCTTCCACTGCGACGAGCAGTTTGGCACCTGGACGAGTTGGTGTTCGCTGTACGACGGCGTGCCGGTCGACAACTCGGCGGATGACTGTGCGACGCCGCTGGTGCTCAGCTTCGAGGGCCGCGCGGTGGAGTATACCAGCGCGCACGCCGAGTTTGCGATGTCCGAGGGTGACCGCTGTGGCGCGCGCGACTGGCCGACGGCCGCGACCCCGTGGCTGGCGATCGACCTCGACCGCAACGGCAACATCGACGGCGGCCACGAGTTGTTCGGCACTGGCTCGCGCCTGGCTGGCCGCGTCGACAACGGCTTCGCCGCGCTCGCGGCCCTCGACTCCAACGCGGACGGCCAGATCTCCGGCACCGACGCGCGCTTCGCCGAGATCGTCGTGTGGTCGGACCACGACGCCGACCGCCGCTCGACGATGTGGGAGCTGCAGCCGCTCGCCAGCCACGGCGTCGTGGAGATCGACCTCGGATACGCGTTCGACGCCAGCCGCTGCGATGCGCGCGGCAACTGCGAGGGCGAGCGCGCCAGCTTCGTGTTCGAGTCCGCCGACGGGGCCCGCAGCTCCGGCGAGATCGTCGACGTGCGCCTGTCGTGCCAGTGACAGGCATGACGGGGCCCCCCGCCCCGCGAACCACCCCACGAGCCCGCTGCCGTGCGCGCTGACGATCCGCTGCCCGTTTAGCACGAAGATGTCGGTCAGGGTCGGGAGTGAATCGGCCCCCACAATGATGTCTTTATGCGCGTCACATCCTGCGCATTGTCGAACGCCGCGATCGAGTGGGCCTTGCCGGACGTGCCGCGAGGCTGCCTCGATCCGGTGCTGGTCGTGCTCGCTCGCCTGTTGCGCGAAGACATCGCGCTGCCGCGCCAGCGCATCTCGATCGATGCGCCCCTGGCCGCGCCCGTTTGACGGCGTGCAGCATATGTGGAGGTCTGAGCCGATTCGGCCTGATCGCGGCGGCGTGCGTTGCGCAATCGAGAAACCGGGGCCAGCCCTGCTTTCAGCGCGATCTCCGGTCAGCCGCGGCGGGCCCCTGGCGACGTCCCGGCGCGTATATGCGAATAAAATACGACACATTCGCCCTCGATAATCAGGGTTTCGCCCCCGATGCGGCCACGATGGGCTGGAGAAATCCATGCCGATCCGAACCGTTTTCGTCGCCCTGCTCCTGCTCACCCTCGCCTGTGATCCCACGGAGAGCGGAGCGGCACCGCAGGTCGGCAAGACGGCCGATGGCAAGCCCGCCGCCACCCAGGCTCCTGCGCCGTCCCCCGTGATGGAGGCCGGCCGCCCGACGGCAGCCGGCGCAACCGGCAGTGTCACGGACGACCGGGCCGCCTATTCGAGCTGTCTGCTCGGCTGTGACGACGCGAAGGTGGCCCACGCCGACAAGGCCTCCTGTCGCTTCAACTGTGAGCGACCCGCCGCCCCGGCTCCCGCCAGCGCCGGAGCCGCGATCGTCGGCTCCGATCCGGTGGAATACGTCGTCGAGTGCATGAGCCGCTGTTACAGCGACGGCAAGCGCTCCGAGACCTGCACCAGCGCGTGCAAGAGCGCCGTCGCGGCCCTCCCTGCCGCGCCGTCTGCCGGTGTGCTCGACACCCTGGGCACCTGCGTCGACGCCTGTCACGACGGCAAGCACGTCAGCGAGACCAACCGGGCGACCTGCGGGCTCAACTGCACGCAGGCGGCCCGCGTCGCCGGACCCGCGCCGGCCACCGCCGTGAAGCGCTAGGACGCCGTCACGAAGGAGCCATCATGCACGAGCCACTCGATCCCCCGGCCACCGCCACGGTGCAGACGATGCGCGCCACCGTCTGTCATGGCGAGGGCGCCCGGGTGATCGTGCCGGCCCTGCAGTGACCTCGCTCGCCCCAACCTTCGCTCCCAACAGCGTCCCCGTCGACTTCGCCGGCCTCACCACGGCCGAGGCCGGCGAACACCTGCAAAAGTACGGCCCCAACGCAGTCGCGGCGAAACCCACGGAGAGCTGGCTGCGGGTGCTGCTGCGGCAGTTTCGCGGCCTCATCGTCGCCGTCCTCGCGGCCGCCGCGGCGGTCTCCTTCGCCTTCGACGACCGCGCCGAGGGCTATGCTATTTTGGTCGTCATCGTGATCAATGCGTGCATTGGTTTCGGCCTCGAATGGAGCGCGCAGAGCTCGATGGCCGCTCTGCGTCGCCTCGGCCTCGTCACCGCGCGCGTGCTACGGGACGCGAAGACCTGCGCCGTACCGTCCGACGCGGTCGCCCTCGGCGACGTGCTGCTGATAGAGGCCGGTGAGGTGGTCGCGGCCGATGCGACGCTGTTCGTCGCTCAACGATTGCAGATCAACGAGGCGACGCTGACCGGCGAGTCGATGCCCGTCCGCAAGACCGTGACCGCCGAACCGGCCGGACGGATCTTCAAGGGCACCGCGGTGGTCAACGGCACAGGGCGCGCCGTGGTCACCGGCGTCGGCGTGCATACCGAGCTCGGATCGATCGCGGACCTGGTCCAGCGAGCCAAACATACGGCCACCCCGCTCGAGGCCAAGCTCGCCCACCTGGCCCGCCAGCTCGTGCTCATCACCGCGGCGCTCGTCACCGTCTTCGTGGTGATCGGCCTCGTGCGCGGGGTGCCGGTCCATGCGCTGCTCAAGACCGCGATCGTGCTGGCCGTCGCCGCCATCCCCGAGGGCATGTCGATCGTGGCGACCCTCGCCCTCGCGCACGGCATGGTCCACCTGGCCCGCCGCAACGTCCTCGTCAAGCGGCTCGCCGCCGTCGAGACCCTCGGCAGCACCGATATCATCTTCACCGACAAGACCGGCACCCTCACCGAAAACAACATGGCGGTCCGGACCCTCTGGCTGCCCGAGGCCCGCGTCGACCTCCCGACCAGCATACCCGCTCGCCAGGCCCATCGCATGCTGCTGCGCACGGCCGTGCTCTGCAACGACGCCACCTATTCACCGAAGAAGCCCGACGCCGCCCTCGGCGACCCGCTGGAGGTCGCCCTGTTGGCCGTCGCGCACGCGCACGGCCTCGACGTCGCGGCGGTCCGGGCCGCTGCGCGCCTGGCGGAGCAGCCCTTCGACTCGGACACCCGATTGATGGCGACCCTCACCCGTCACACCGACGGACAGGCCTGGGTCGCGGTCAAGGGCGCCGCGGAGGCCGTGCTGCACCGCTGCGCCCAGCAACAGATGGTCGGTGGTCCGCAGCCGCTGTCCGCCGAGGCGCGCACCGAATGGTTGCAGCGCGGCGAAATGCTGGCCGCCAGCGGCCTGCGCGTCCTGGCCCTGGCATACCGCGTGCGCGCCGACGAGAGCCAGACGGACTGGGTCGATGCATTGATCTGGCTCGGCCTGGTGGGCTTCCTCGACCCCCCACGCGCCGAGGTCATTCCAGCGATCGACGCGTGTCGCCGGGCAGGCATCCGGGTCCTGATGGTCACCGGAGATCATCCCGCCACCGCCCTCACGGTGGCGCAGCAGGTCCACCTGGCCACCGACGCCATCGTCGTCACCGGCGACCAGCTGCACGAGCTGTCGCTCCCCGGCGCGGACCATGATCGGCTCTTGCGCGCCACCGTGTTCGCGCGGGTGAGCCCGGCGCAAAAGCTCGACCTGATCGGTCTATATCAACAACAGGGCCACGTGGTCGCCATGATCGGCGACGGCGTCAACGATGCGCCCGCCCTCAAGAAGGCCGACATCGGCGTGGCCATGGGCCTGCGCGGCACCCAGGTCGCCGGCGAGGCCGCGGCCCTGATCCTGCGCGACGACGCCTTCGTCTCCGTCGTCGCCGCCGTCGAGCAGGGCCGGATCACCTTCACGAACATCCGTCGCTTCGTGCTCTACCTCGTGTCCTGCAACCTCAGCGAGCTGCTCGTCGTCACCACCGCCGGCTCGCTCGGCGCCAGCGCCGGCCTGCTGCCCCTGCAGATCCTATTTTTGAATGTCATCACGGACGTGTTCCCGGCGCTGGCCCTGAGCGTCGGCAAGGGCGACGCCCACGTGATGCAGCGCGGCCCGCGAGACCCGCGGGCCCCCGTGATGCGTCCCCGCGACTGGCAGCTCGCGCTCGCCTACGCCGTATTGATGACCGCGGCCCTGCTGGCCGGCGATCACCTGGCCAGGACCCTGGCTGGACTCTCGCCCGCCGCCGCCAACACCGTACTCTTCTACGCGCTCGCCGCCGCCCAGCTCCTGCACGTGTTCAACATGGTGGGCGTGCGAACCCGCCTGCGTGACAACGACGTGCTGCGCGATCGCCTCGTGTGGCTGGCCCTGGCCCTGTGCTCGGGATTACTGCTACTCACATACTTCCTGCCGCTGCTACGGACCATGCTCGGCATCCAGCCGCTGCCGCCGATCGCCCTGCTCTTCATCCTGGCCCCGGCCGCGTGCGTCCTGGTGCTCGGGCACCTGCTGGGCCGCTCGATCGGCGCGCTTCGCCAGCGATCATCGCCATCACCCCCTCACGCTGTTCGAACGCACCCATGACCGACCCCACCGCCTCCGACGAGCAAATCGACGAGCAAATCGACGAGCAAACCGACAGTGATACTGCCCCGCCGCACGCGCAGCTCCTCGTCTCAAAGGGGTGGGTGCAAGCCGCGGCGATGGTCGTACTGTTCGGCTTCTTCGTCCTCGGGTTACTGGCGTACCGCACCTACATCGCCGGGCCGCCGATCCCGACGCAGGTCGTCTCGGACGCCGATGTCACCGTGTTCTCCGGCGCCGACGTGCAGGAGGGCCAGCGCATCTTTCTTCGCACCGGCCTCATGCAATACGGCTCGATCTTCGGGCACGGCGCCTATCTCGGCCCCGACTTCACCGCCGATTACCTGCGGCGCGCCGCGACCCACGTCCGCGACGCATACGAGCGCGCCGGCGAGCGCAGCCCGGGCGAACGCGTCGCGGACGAGTTCAAGACCAACCGGTACGATCCCACGACCGGGGTGCTGCGCTTCAACGGCCCGCAAACCCACGCGTTCGTGGCCGTCCGGGAGCATTACACGCAGTTCTTCGCCGCGCCCGCGTCCGCGACCGGGCTGACCTTGCAGACTCAGCTCACCACGGCCGACCTCCACGCCCTCACCAGCTTCTTCGCCTGGTCGGCCTGGGTCGCCTCCGCCGAGCGCCCCGGCAAGGACTACTCGTATACCAACAACTGGCCGCCCGAGCCGCTGGTACGTAATCGGCCGACCGCGGCCGCCCTCGTGTCGAGCATGCTGTCCCTCGCCGCCCTGCTCGGTGGCGCCGGCCTGCTGTTCGCGGCGTTCGGACGCTGGAAGTTCCTCGGCTGGCACGGCCGCGAGCAGCAGCGCCTGCTGTGGCGCCGGCCAGACGAGGTCTGCCTCTCGCCGGCCCAGCGCGCCTGTGCGTGGTTCTTCTTCGTCATGGCCGCGCTGTTCCTCGTCCAGGTGCTCGTCGGGGCCGCGTCGCAGCACTACCGGGCCGACCTCGCCACGTTCTTCGGCATCGACGTCGCGCGCGTCTTCCCTTACAACCTGGCGCGCACCTGGCACGTCCAGCTCTCCATCTTCTGGGTCGCGACCTCGTTCCTCGCGGCGGGCATCTTCATCGCGCCGCTGGTCGCCGGCCACGAACCAAAGCACCAGCACCAGCTCGCCTACGCGCTGCTCGGCGCCCTGACGATCGTGGTGGTCGGCAGCCTCGGGGGCGAGCTCGCAGGCATCCACGGGTGGACCAAGGACATCTGGTTCGGCAACCAGGGCTTCGAGTACCTCGATCTCGGCAGGTTCTGGCAGGTGTTGCTCTCGCTCGGGCTCGCCGCGTGGGTGGCGATCCTGTTTCGTGGCCTGCGCCTGCGCCTGCGCGGCGAGCACCTCGGCAACATGCCCTGGCTGTTCTTCTACGGCGCCCTCGCGATTCCGGCGTTCTACGCGGTCGGGTTGCTCGCACACCCCGACATGAACTTCACCACCGCCGACTTCTGGCGCTTCTGGGTCGTGCACCTGTGGGTCGAGGACTTCCTGGAGCTGTTCACGACGATCCTCGTCGCATACATCTTCGTGCTCCTCGGCGTCGTCCGCGAGCGCGTGGCGCTGCGCCTGATCTACCTCGATATCATCCTGTATTCGGCCGGCGGCGTGATCGGCTCGATGCACCACGTGTACTTCTCCGGCGAGCCGGTCGAGCACATGGCCCTCGGGGCGATCTTCTCCGCCGCCGAGGTCATCCCGCTGACATTCCTGACCCTCGAGTCGTGGAGCTTCCTGCGGCTGGGACGCCGCCAGAGCGCCGACGCGACCCACCCATTCCCGCATCGCTGGGCGATCATGTTCCTGGTCGCGGTCGGCTTCTGGAACTTCCTCGGCGCCGGGATCTTCGGGTTCCTCATCAACCTTCCGATCGTCTCGTATTACGAGATCGGCACCGCCCTGACGGCAAATCACGCGCACGCCTCGATGATGGGTGTATATGGGATGCTGGCCGTCGGACTGGCCCTGTTCGGCCTGCGCTATATGATCCCCGAGGACCGCTGGTCCGAGCGTGCCGCCCGCGTCAGCTTCTGGTCGCTCAACCTCGGCCTCGCCTGGATGGTGTTCGTGTCGCTGTTCCCGCTCGGGATCCTTCAGCTGTTCGAGTCCGTGAACCACGGTTATTACGAGGCCAGGTCCCTCGCCTTCCTGACCAACCCGACCAACCAGGTGCTCGAGTGGCTGCGGCTCCCCGGCGATGTCGTCTTCATCGGCGGCGGCGTCTTGCCGCTGCTGTATCTGTGCTGGCTCGGCGTCTGGCACCGCGGGCGGCCTGCCCTGGACCCCGAGACGCGGGCAGGCGCGTTGTTCACCACGACGGCGCCATGAACCGGATCGCGCTGGCCCGCAGCCTGCGGCCTTCGCACACTGAATTCGGCGCCGGTTATCGTGCCTCTGCGCCGTGAACAGGGATGGGGTGATAGGGCCCAAAAGCCTGGGCGCGACCGACGCGCGGTTTCGCCCAAAATATCTCGTTATTTATCGTCATGCGCCCGTCCCGCCAACGGTTTTCCCCGGTTGTACCGTGCGACAGTATATTTTCATGGGATGGGCGTCATGGCTTTCCGTGAGCGCCACTCGCGCCCTTTTTCCATGCAAATATCCGCCGAAGCAAAACCCGCCACGATCCTGGTCGTCGACGATAACGAGACCAATCGATTGCTCGCCCGGAGCACGCTTGAGGACGAGGGGCATCGAGTCGTCCTCGCGTCCGGAGGCGTGGAAGGCGTCGCTGTCTTCGAGCGGGAGCAGCCGGACTGCATCTTGCTCGACGTGTGCATGCCGGACATGGACGGCTTCGCCGCGTGCGCCCGCATCCGGGCGCTGCCACGCGGCAAGGATGTCCCTATCTTGTTTCTGACCGCGCTACGCGACATCGAGACCTTCGATGGGGCGCTGCTCGCGGGCGGGGACGACTTTCTGACAAAGCCAGTTCGGCCGACCGAGCTCGTGGTCCGGGTGTCGGCGGCGCTCAAGCTGCAACGCATGAGCGCCGAGCTACGCGAACACTACGCGCTGCTCAAGGACCAGCGCGACATTTTGGTGCGTCTCCAGCTGCAAAAAGAGCGGCTCATGGCCTTCGTGGTGCACGATCTCAAGAATCCGCTCAATTCGATGGCTCTGCACGCGCAGGTGCTGCTGCGCGACCGGGGTCTGGGCGACGGGGTCCGCAAGTCGGCGACGAGCATCTATACCGCTGCACGGGAGCTCGATCGCATGCTTCACAACCTCCTCGATGTCAGCAAGGCGGAGGAGGGCAAGCTGCAGCCCAGGCGCTCGGAGCTCGACCTGCACGCGCTCGTCGCCACCATCCTCACCGACCTCGCGGTCGACGCGGAGCGCCGCCCGGTGAGCCTCCTCAGCTCGGTCCAGGCCGACCGGGTCCACGCCGATCAGGACCTCGTGCGTCGAACCCTGACCAACCTGGTCGAGAACGCCATTCGTTACGCGCCGCCGGGGACGACGGTCACAGTCACAGTCATCAGGGTGACCTCCGCGATCGAACTGCGCATCATCGATGAGGGCAGCGGGATCCCGCCGGAGATGCGAGAGCGGGTGTTCGACCCCTTCGTGCAGGTCGAGGTCGGCGAGAGCCACGTCGCCCGCGGCGGGCGCGGCCTCGGCCTCGCGTTCTGCAAGCTGGCGGTCGAGGCCCATGGCGGCCGCATCTGGGTCGAGGACGCGGCCCCCGGCGCGATCTTCTGCGTGAGGCTCCCCGACGATGTCTAAAACCACGATCATCACGCAGACCGAGGCGCTCTACTTTCAGATCTTCGACACGGCGCCCGACGCGATGGTCGTGGTGGGCCGGGATGGGAACATCGTGTTCGCGAATGCCCAGACCGAAAAGGTCTTTGGACACGCACGCGCCGGGCTGCTGGGAACGGCGCTCGAGAAATTGATCCCGGAACGGTTCCACGCCGGGCATAGGCTACATTTTGCGCGCTACTTCGCCGACCCCGGCATGCGGTCCATGGGCTCCGGCGTCGAGCTCTTCGGTCGCCGGGCGGACGGGAGTGAATTTCCGATCGAGGTGAGCCTCAGCCCCGTCCGCACTGCCGACACCGTGCTGGTGTCGGCCGCCATTCGTGACGTCACGGGGCGCAGGCGCATCGAGGACGCGGCGAAGCTCAGCGCCGAGCGCCTCGCCAGCGCGGTCGAGAGCATGCAGGACGCGTTCGCCCTGTTCGACGCCGACGATCGCCTCTCGCTGTGCAACAGCGTCTACCGCAGCTTGATCGGTGGGACCGTCCTGGGTCCCGTCGTCGGCAAATCGTATGAAGATCTGCTCGACGCCTGGATCATGGATCTGGACTTCCCGAACAGTGAGGATCGCAGGCGGTTTCGCGCGGAGCGCGTGGCGCGGCGCGGCGACGCGGCCGGGTCGTTCGATGTCCGCACGCGCGACGGTCGCAGCTTGCGGGTGATCGACCGGCGCACGGCCGAGGGCGTCATCGTGAAGACGGTCTGGGACCTCACCGACGACGTGCGACGCGAGCAGGAGCTCGGGGTCGCGCGGGCGGCCGCCGAGGCAGCCAGCGCCGCCAAGAGCGACTTCCTGGCGTCGATGAGCCACGAGCTTCGCACGCCGATGAACGCGATCCTCGGGTTCGCGCAGCTCCTTCAGCGCGACAAGAAGGAGCCGCTGTCGGAGCGGCACAAGGATCGCCTGCAACAGGTCTTGAAGGGGGGCGAGCACCTGCTGCGCCTCATCGACGATATCCTCGACCTCGCGCGCATCGAGGCCGGCGGCGTGGCGATCTCGATGGAACCGGTGAGTGTCCGCGAGATCGTGGAAGAGGTCCGAAAGACGCTCGGCCCCATGGCGGCTCGCGAGGCCATCGAGGTCGGGGTGGCCACCATACCAGACGGCCTTCCGCGCGTCGCCGCGGACCGGACGCGGCTCGTGCAGATCTTGACGAACTACGGATCCAACGCGATCAAATATAACCGTCCCAACGGCAAGGTCACGTTCGGCGCCTCCGCCATCGAGGGCGAGCGCGTCCGCGTCACGGTCACGGACACGGGCGTCGGTATCGCCGCCGAGCAGCACGGCAAGCTGTTTCAACCATTTCAACGCGCTGGCCAGGAGATGGGCCCCATCGAGGGCACGGGCATCGGGCTGGTGATCACCAAGCGCCTCGCTGCGTTGATGCGTGGCACCGTGGGTTTCCACAGCGTGGCGGGCAACGGCTCGCAGTTCTGGATCGAGCTGCCCATCGACGTCTCCGCTCCGCTGCCGGAAACGTCGGTCACGCTCCGCGCGAACGAGCCCGTGCTGCCCGCGGGGACCCAACGCCGGCTCATTCTTTACGTGGAGGACAATCCTGCCAACGTGCGGTTCATGACGGATCTCGTGTCTTCGCTCGAGGATATCGAGCTCGCGACCACATCGACCGCCGAAGCGGGCGTGGAGTTCGCGTATGAACGGCTGCCGCAGGTCATCATCATGGACATCAATCTCCCGGGGATGAGCGGCCTCGACGCGCTTCGCCTCCTTCGTGGCCGGGCGGCGACGCGAGACATCCCCGTCATCGCCCTCACCGCCGCGGCGTCCGAGCGAGACAGGCAACGCGGCCTGCTCGCCGGCTTTTGTCAATACCTCACCAAGCCGGTGCGCGTCGACGAACTGGTGGAGAGCCTCGAGGCGCTCCTGGCATCACACCTGCCCGGGCCGGGCCCGAGTCGCTGACGCGGCTCGGTCGAGCCGCGTCCCCGCCCTCACTTGTTGGTCTCTGGCTTGCTGACCTCTTGCTTCTTGCTGCCCTTCTTCGGCGGCATGAGCACGGTGTCGATGACGTGGACGACGCCGTTGGTGGCCTTGATGTCGGCCGACCTCACTGACGACACGCCGTTTAGCTTCACGCTGCCGCTCACGCTGCTGATCATGATCTGCGGGCCGGCTACGCTGCTGGCGCTCGGCATCGCGGCGACCTCGGTCGCCGTCAACGCGTTGCCCGAGACCACGTGGTAGCCGAGGATCGCGGTGAGCTTCTTCTTGTCCTTGAGCAGGCGCTCGAGCTCGGGCTTGGGGATCTTGGCGAAGGCCTCGTCGTCCGGCGCGAACAGGGTGAACGGACCAGGACCCTTGAGCGTGTCCTTGAGACCCGCCGTCTCCAGCGCGCTCAGCAGCGTCGTGAAGTTGCCCGCCTCCGCAACCGTGTCGAGCACGTCCTTGGTCGGGGCCGGCGGCGGCGGCGGCTCGGCCTCCGGCGCCAGCGGCTCGGGCTCCGGCGCCTCCGTGGCGTCGACCGCCATCGGCTCGGGTGGCGGCGCCTCTGTCGGCGGGGCGACATCCTGTTTGGGCTTGGCAGCGCAGGCGGTCAGGGCGACGGCCAGGGCCGCGATGAACAGGGTCGGGGCGTGCTTCATGGGGGTCTTTTTATCTCAGGTCGGGTCGCCGCGTGGGCCCGCCAGGCGATCGACGAGGGTTTTGAGCTTGACGCGGTCGTTCGGGACCAGCAAACCACCGCAGGCTTCGACCAGATCTCGCACTTTTTCGGCCCCGGCGCCGCCGACCAGCCACGGGGTCTTGCCGCACGCCTCGCCGTAGCCGTCGATCAGCTCGCGCACGCGGTACGCGGGCGGCACGATGGTCAGCGACAGACCGACGAGCGCCGGGTGGACCTCGGCGACGGCGTGGCGGATCGCGTGCGGCGGGGTGCGGGCGCCGAGCATCACGGTGCGAAAGTTCCACTCGGCGAAGCGCAGCGCGATGCCGTAGAGCGGCACAGCGTGCTCCTCGTCGGCGAAGCACGCGAGCACGATCGTGCGCTCCGGGGCCTCGGGCTGGCTGAGGCGCAGGATGTAGCGCAGCGCGTTACCGATGACCTCGACGGCGAGGTGCTCTTGCCCGATGCTGAGCGAGCCCTCGTGCCAGCGCTGGCCGATCTGCGCCATCGCGGGGCCGAACACTTTTTCGAACAGCACGGTCGCCGAGCCGAGGAACAGCACGTGCTTGACGGCGGCCTCGAGCATGTCCGAGTCGAACCTCTCGACCGCGGTGAGGATCTTCTGGATCGCCAGCTCGTGGGTATCGACCTCGAGGTGGGTGAACTCCTCGCGACTGCCCTGCGAGGCCAGCACCATCTGCGCCGCCTGCGACGGCGCGATACCGCTATCGCACAGCTCGCGCACCCGCTTGATGAGCTCGACGTCCTGGTCGGTATAGAGGCGGTAGGCCGACGCGGTGCGCCGCGGCGAGGGTATGCCATAACGGCGCTCCCAGGCGCGCAGGGTCGCCGCCGAGACCCCTGTCATCTCGGCGACGGACTGGATCCGGTAGCGGCCATTGTCAGTCACAGGTGTCCGTCTTCCGGGGTTTGCAAGAGCTGCGCCCAGACGCGCCAACCCTGTGCAAACCCTCTATACGCGGGATCTGGCGAAACGGCAACCATGCGCCGGTATTTTACCGGATGACTGTCCGGTCTGTGCAGTCAGGGGCGGCCGGCCCGGGGACTGCTGGCAATCCACAGAAATCGAGCGATGCGCCCGGGCCCCCTTTTTCGTCCGCCGAAGGTCTGCTATGAGCTTTCGCGAAGTCTGATCACCGGTTGCGACACGCCCATGAATTTACCAGCCCTCTTCGCCCTCCTGTTCGCCGCTGCCCCGGCCAGCGAGAACACGCAGCTTCAGATCAACCTCTCGGGCTTTCGCAGCGGCGACGGTCAGGCGCTGATCGCCGTGTACCGCGGCGGCGACGGCTTCCCGGGCGTGCCGGAGCGGGCCTGGAAGACGCTCGTCACGAAGATCTCGGGCGGCCGGGTCCGGCTCACCCTCGCGGACGTACCGCCCGGTGAGTACGCGGTCTCGGTCGCGCACGACGAGAACGGCAACAACACGCTCGACACCAGCTGGATCGGCATCCCGCGCGAGGGGGTCGGCACCTCCAACAACGCGAAGGGCCGCATGGGCCCGCCGAAGTACCGCGACGCGAAGTTCAAGGTCGGGGCCGCCGGGGCGGTGCAAAACATCGCAATCGTGTACCTGTGAGCTCCGCTCAGCCGCGCGTGAAGCGGTACAGCGGCGGCTGGGCGCCCTCGGAGGTCGTGTAGTAGTCGAGGCCCTGGGCCGCGAAGCCGATCGCCTCGCCCTGCATCTCCATCGCCACCGGCACCTCGCAGCCCGCCCCGGTGAACGCCTCGTGCAAGGCCGTGCCCGCGGCGCGGTGCCACATGCGAACCGCGAAGTAGGTCCGCACCACCACCCAGTCGCCCGCCGCCGACACCGAGCCGCCCGTCGTCAGGCCGCCCGGGCCGAACTCGAGCCTGGCGACCTCGGTCAGCGGCCCCGACGCGAGCGGCGCCGCGGCGCGGAACACCAGCGAGGTCCCGTCGACCGACTTGCTCACGAGATAGAGGTCGCCGGCCACCGGGTCGACCAGCATCGTCTCGCAGTTGCGCGGGCCGCCCGGAAACGTGAACGCGAACGACTCGACGCCGCCGAGGCTGGCGACCACGCCGGACTTGCCGCGGTCGACCGGCGGCTCGGAGACGCGGTGGACCGCGACCGACGCGTACTCGGCGTTGTTGTCGCCGATGTCGCCGACGTACAGATACTCCTGGCCCGGCTTGGGACCTGGCCCGAGGGCCATGTCCTCCCAGTCGCGCACGTCGACGCCCTGCAGCGCGTACGCGCCGAGCGGCGCGCCGAGGTCGTTAAAGGTGTAGAGGCGCGGCTGCGCCTCGGAGTCGTTGTGCGACCACACGACCCCGGGCGCCTGCCGACTAAAGGCCAGGCCGGAGGCCTCGGTCAGCGCCGCCGCCATGGCTGCCCAGACCGCTGA
>ENA-OFCF01000784-OFCF01000784.1-metagenomes-genome-assembly--contig:-NODE-784-length-13357-cov-4.144790_pt1 | contig 13357 bp, 13 predicted proteins | sample MGYA00153387_OFCF01 | MGnify analysis MGYA00153387
AAGTCATTTCAAAAGGGATTCTGATGAATCCCTTTTGTTTCGCAATGTAGAAATAATGCGACCTAATCTTGCAATTTATCATCAGAATCTATTATTTTATTGTATTTGCTGTTGCGAAGCACAAAATCATAATCAATATTACTTTGATATCTGATGGTGTCTGGATAATACATATCAAGAAAATCTTCATTATCCATATTTTTATCAACTCTCAAGGTACGCCAGTATAATTCAGTTTCCGAAGTTATTGTTTCATCAAAAATTAGAAAACAATCAATAGCCTCTAAAAACTTAACATTAACTAATTCACCGTAAGGATTAATATACCCATCCTCATACTTCTTAGCTCTGCTTTCTGCAATCTTATAAGCATGGTCAAATGACTGGGCCTTGACTAATACAATAGATTCCTCATAAATTTTATATTTGTTAGTGTAATTTTTATCTATCGTTTCTGGTTCTGGGTCACCAGTGATAATATTTTCGAAGATTAGTTTTACACTGTACCATTTCCATGTATTAAGCTTATGTTTAGCCATACTTAATCTCCTCTTCTTATTAGATTTTCAAGAGCTTTTGTTCATCATAAACTACAATTGCGTACCAATTTAACTATACAAACACAGGTATCCTGGTCTTGAAATATGAAATTCTCAAATGGCGATGCGTAATACAGACTTGCATGATAAAGTTCTTGTTTTACCACCTCTTATCCCTGCCCAATAGCTCAATCCATTGAACCAGCACCTATAACACCGTAGATTTTTGCAGACACTCCGTAGAAGATCCTCATCTATTGTTTCAATTTGCTACTGAAGGCGTTCCCTATTGTTGCTGTAGAGTCGATAAAGGCGAATTATCGTGTATAGAAAATCTCCAAAAGATCTCTCATTTCTTCTGGCAGCCGTTCCATTGCTCCTCGGGCAATGGCTTCCGGGATTTCCTTATAATAGGCTTCGGCAATTCCACCAGCGATGCATGCGATGGTATCACTGTCGCCGCCTATGGATATTGCATTTCTGACGGCATCTTCGTAACTGTCAGCATCAAGGAAACTGATTATGGCCTGGGGAACGCTTCCCTGACATGTGACATCAAACCGGTACCAATTTCTGATACTGTCTATGCTTTCGTTCAGATCGTATCCAAAGTTTTTTTCAACATATTCCTTTATCTCTTTTTTTCCACTTCCATTCCTTGCGAGGAATATTGACGCAGCGACAGCTTTCGCCCCTTTTATTCCTTCAGGGTGGTTGTGTGTCACCGCGGCACTTTCCTCCGCTTTTAGAAGAACTTCGTCCAGGGTATTGTAAAAAAAGCCTACTGGGCTCACTCTCATGGCTGATCCATTGCCATAACTGTTATAGGGCAGCGTATCCTCAGACATCGCCCAGCTTTTAAAACTTCTCCCCCAGCCTGCATGAGGATATTTCCTGAACCAGTATCTGTAGCTTTCGACAAACGCCTTGCCGTTCATGATGGAATCTATTGTTGCAATGGTCAGTACCGTATCGTCAGTGAACCTTGATCTTGAAATGAAAAGTTCAAAATCCTTACTCCTGATATTATGTCCTTCAAAAACAGAACCTATGATATCTCCAGCTATTGCTCCAAGCATATTCTCCATCCTCCTTTATAATAGACAATATTTTTTTGATCTCTTCCTCTTCACTTAAATGTTCTATCTTCAAAAATTCCCTGTAACAGTTTAGGGGTCATAACTTGTGCAGGTTTTCATTTTTGATTGAGCAGAAGGATTTTCAGATGAGGTATTTCTCCTTTTAGATGATAATCATAAGAGGTGATCAATATTCTTCTTAATTCTAGCAATAAATTATAATACAGTAATATCCATTTTGTTAAGTTATAGCTTTCATCATCTCATTCTATGTTTGTCATCATTGGAGGAGGATTCATTCTCTTCACTTTGGCGTTCACGATGGCAGCGTTTGTGATTAATGGTACCAGTCGTTTAATAGGTTCCTCCCCCTATAGCGCCCCTCATCGGTTGTTGGAGTGGGAATATATCTCATTTTTATCCTGCTGACCTCATGGTTTGTTTTCAGATCACAGCTTAACGACCTGACTAAGGCCACCTATTTCACCCTGCCGCTAATGGTTGTTCTTGTCATTGTAGGCATAAGTTACCCTACTGGCACTTTATGTCATGTTTTCGGGGATGGAAATATATCAGCAGGAAGACTGTTTTACTTCTGGAATGGACAAGATTCAGATAGATTTTTGTATACCTTAAATTCGAGATCATAAGATAGTCGATAACGTCGTAAGGACCTGGATTCTTTAAAAGAATCCAGGTCCTTACTCCACTTTCTAACTTATCCGTGAAACGATCTTTCGCATCATGGAAATCTGCATCCGGTTATGACTCCTAGTTGGACAGGAATGCCACATAACCTTTCTTGGTCTCATAGACATCAGCCTTACTGACCACTTCCCATGGAGCATGCATGTTGAGCACGGCTACGCCGCAATCCACAACTTCCATGCCATAGAGGGCCAGGATATAGGCAATGGTTCCACCGCCGCCTACGTCAACCTTACCCAGTTCTGCTGTCTGGAAGGCAACCTTGTTCTCATCCAGGATACGTCTGAGGTCGGCGAGGTACTCAGGATTTGCATCATTGGAACCCACCTTTCCGCCTGAACCGGTAAACTTGTTGAATACCATGCCTTTTGATAGGAATGCAGAATTCTTTTTCTCAAAGGATGAGGCATAGGTAGGGTCGAAAGCTGCACTGACATCTGAGGAGAGCATTCTCGAGTTTGCCAGGGTTCTTCTCAGGGTGATGTCGGATAATTCTCCCATGGCATTTAGAATCTCAGCCACAGTGTTCTCGAAGAATCTGGACCTCATACCTGTTGCGCCTACACTCCCGATTTCTTCCTTGTCCACCAGGAGGGTGCAGGCGGTTCTTGTGACCCCTTTAAATTCCAGCATGGCTGCCAGAGAAGTGTATGCACACACCCTGTCATCATGACCATAAGCCATGATCATGCTTCTGTCCAGGCCCGCTTCCCTGGCTTTACCAGCAGGAATCACTTCCAGCTCCGCAGAAAGGAAGTCCTCTTCTTCGATATCATAGGTATCCTTGATCAGCATCAGAATCTGCTTCTTCACCGCATCCTTATCCTCGCCCTTCAGGGGCTTGTTTCCTATGATGATATTAAGATCATCGCCTTCAATGACCTTGCTCGCCTTCTTTTCCTGCTGTTCTCTTGAAAGATGAATCAGAAGGTCGGAGATGAATACCACAGGATCCTTCTCATCTTCTCCTATGACGATATCAACCATCGTTCCATCCTTCTTAACCACGACTCCATGGATTGCCAGTGGAAGTGTAACCCACTGGTACTTCTTGATCCCTCCATAGTAGTGCGTATCAAGGTATGCCAGGCCTTCATCCTCATAAAGAGGATTCTGCTTCACATCAAGCCTTGGGGAATCCACGTGGGCACCCAGGATGTTCATTCCCTTCTCCATGGGCTCCTCACCGATGAGAAACAATGCAACGGCCTTCTTCATGATGGTTGCGTAGACCTTGTCCCCAGTCTTCAGCTTTTTCTTGCTCTTGATGACTTCATCCAGACTTTTATACCCTTCCTTTTCCGCCATTTCCACAGATACTCTGATGCATTCCCTCTCCGTCTTTCCTTCATCCAAGTACTTCATGTACTTGGCATTCAGTGCTTCCAACTTTATGAGTTCTTTTTTGTCATAGTTGTTCCAGATGTTTTTTCTTTCCATGGATAAATACCTTCTTCCTAAAAATAATAACTAATCATTATTATAACATAGCACTTAGGGGGAGAAAACTAAACGATTACAAATCCAATGGCGCCCTGTTCGCTCCAATATTTCTTCTCGAATTCAGGCGCCTTCAAGGTATCCATTTGTCTAAATGGGGGCGGACATTATTTCGTGTTCGAGGTTCAAGTCATCTTTTGATATGTACATTCACTCGTCCTGCTGCTCTATGCTCAGAACTTCCATGACGGCCTTCAGGAGAATCACCTGTTCAGGAGAATGGTTGACCCATTCGATGCGTTCCGGCTTTTCTATAAGGATGCTGTCCCCAGGATCAAGGATCATCCCACCGACCCCGAGGGGGACCGTTCCCTTGTCGTAGAAATAGAGGGTATTTTCTGCCTCTTCGATGATTGAAGTTTCGCCATCGATGATAAGCACCCCTACACTACCTGTCTTCCCATGATTCATCATCAGGTTGAAGTCCCGGTTGATCCCCCTGCTCTTCGTCCTCATCCCTCCATCAAAGCCGTAGGGCTCATAAGGAGAAAGCACAATTTTTGCCTCTCCATGGAAGAGGACCATCGTGTTGTCCAGTGGAAGGATCACTCTTGCAATTCCTGGCAGCACTGTGAATACCGATTCCTCCGTTTCGATGGTTGCGGAACTTATCCTGTAATCGAACTGCCTTTTGCCATAATCGCCATCCTCGGGATAGAGATAGATTTCTGTGGTGCATCCGCCGCTCCAGGACGTCTTCCTGTATTCTTCTTTCCGTATGATTCTCATTTCTTACCCCTTTGAAGATGATTTAGCATCCCTTTCTTCTTGTCATGGCTTCGATTCCTCAATTGCTGCTTTTACTTTACTCTTTACAAAACATCGGGAATTAAACCCGGTGCATCTAACCTGGAATAAAATCACAAAAATCATCACAATTCTCTCCCAGAATACCCATCCACCTTCATCCACAGACGCATTGTTTTTCGTTTCCGACAGTTTTTACGCTTGCATACTCCCTATTTTATCGTATTTCCCAAACCAGCACAATTTAATATGCTCTGTAATCACAGAGCATATTAAATGTCGAAGGGATCAGTTATGGATTTAATATGGTTTTCCCTTAAAAGACTCCCCTTAAAAGGACTAATCTGCTCTACTGCATTCATGTGATGATTTAGGTGCTTGAAAGAACACTTATTTGCATCCACCAGTGAAGTGGTATCGGCACCCTGCATACCAGATGTATCCGGAGAATGATGAAAGTATTAATACCCAATAAAGGTATCAGTCTTGATATTTTTCTTCTTGACGCCCAGTTCTATTAACATCTGCTTGATAGAAGTTGTCACTTGTTTGGATCCTGCAACGAAGTAAACAGTGTTATCATTTTGTGAAACCATCTGTTTTATCCTGTTTTCCAGCACTTGGTTGTCTGTGAAAAACTCTGTTGAGATTTTTTCATTTTCAATTGCCTTTAATTCTTCACCAAAAAGGAAAGAATCTCTGCTGTTAATGTAGAGAAGCTTAATAATCCCATTGAACTTCTGCTTGCTCCTGTCTATTTCCTTCATCATTGACCTAAAGGGAGTAATACCGATACCTCGCGCGATGAAGCAGTTTGTTCGGGCTTTTTGTAGGGCAAAGGGTCCCATAGGTCCTCTTAGTTTCATCTTCATTGTAGGTCTAAGCTCAAGCAAAGCTTTTTTATAATCACTTGGATTTTCTCCGATTTTTGTAGTAATGGCAATGGTATTCTCAGATGGACAGGATGAAATACTAAAAAGGTGCATGGCTTTGTCTATTTTTTTATGCGTTATGAAGAACATTGCATGTTTACCTGCATGCCATTCAAGAGGCTTTAAAGGTTCAAATACAAATGTGTATATGCCTTCGTCCTCTCTTTTCATCTCTTTAAATACAATCTCTTTAGGTGTCAATACTGCTTTAATTTCACGTAGAAAACTCATCTTGCTCCTCCAATTTCATGATTAAATAAATAATTCTCTATTTTGTAGGCTCTATCAAGCATCTTTTGATTATTAGAAGCTGCATCCTCTATAAAAGGGCATTTCATAACCAGCCTTTTACCCGTTGCCCTAAAGATTTTTCAAATACCTCAGAGCATCTAATGAATCCCAGCGGAATCGAAACTCCCTGAGAATATAAGGAGTTGTATTCCTTATTCCAAATCTTGGCCTGTGTTTGGGGTCAGTAAGAGAATAGTTCTGTCTCTATCATTTTCCTTACCACTCTCTTACTCGAACTTCAGAAACTCTCTTCTGCTTACCGCTCCCATGCACTTAAGTTTTTTTTGACGAACTGCCGGAAGGTCTGAGGCTTCTTACCCATAACATCCTCAAATGTAGTTGTGGTTTTTTTTGCAGTACCCAAACGGGTCATCATATAAAGCATACCCATCACTTTGGAATACTCTTTATCCAATCCGCGAACCTCGATCCAATATTTCTTTGCAAATGAAGGTTTGGGATTAGTATAAGTGACTTTTCTAGCAAGCTCCTCAGATAATATTTTTGATGCAGTGTAATAATCTATGGCTTCCGGGCCTGTGATGGAGTAACCTCTGTTTTGGTGTTTGTCAGGAGCACTCAATACCTTGGCGGTAATTTCGCCGATATCCTCAGCATCAATAAAGCTTGTCAGCGCGCCTTTTACAGGTACGACAATACGGTCGAAATGTTTTATTTCAAATGCATGAATCCCACTAATATTTTGCATGAAAAAGCTTGGACGGATATGGCAAAAAGGTAAACCCGCCCGTTCGATATACTTCTCAATTTTATGATGCGGCGGTATGGGGTTATTTTCTACACCAATGAGAGATAAGAAGCACACAAGTTTTATTCCACCCTTTGATTTTAGCGTTTCCACAAACGGCTTTAAATCTTCCGGCTTACCAAGATGCGGCGGTCGCATGACAAACACCCGGTCAACATCTTGCAGCGCGGGCAAAAAGGTTTTTGAATCTGTAAAGTCAAAGAAGACGCTTTTGACTTTATCCCCGTATTTTCCTTGTAAGGCTTCCACATTGATGTCTGCAGCTACAACATCCTGACTGTTTTTTATTAAATAGTTCGCCACATACCCACCCACATTTCCGAGTGCACCAGTAACCATCACTTTACCCATTGTTTTTATCCTCCAATAATATGGAATTTGATTTTTCAAGCAGTGCAATCAATTCTGCAAAATCTATCGCCCCAAGTTTATGCCTTAGCTGTTCCATCGTCTTTAAGTATTCTGAAAAGGTATCCTCAACCAGTTTCCTTGTTTTTTCGGTTGGGCTGAGAGAATAACTACGCTTATCTTCTAGTGACGGCATTTTTTCAATGTATCCATGCTTGAACAAGTTGGAAACCATAGTGGTGATCATGGGTTTTTTCACTTTGAAAAAATCTGCTGCCATAACTGGAGTGACCGGTAGATCGCTTTTGTAGATCAATATAAGTAAACCCATTTCACTTGACCGAACAGGCAAATCTTTTTTCATGTTAATGTTCAGACGGCAGAACATGGATACCATTTCTGCTCCTTTTATTAATTCATCGTTCATATACCACCTCAAAATAAAGTTAATCGGATTAACTTATTATAGTTAATCCGATTAACTTTGTCAATATATTTAAATATTTTTTTATCTTGCCTGTAGTGGGGGAACTATTCGTGTTCTACCAGAGCCTTAAGATTTTCGAGCGTGTTTGCCGTATTGTTTTCCTGCATTCTCTCCACGGTCTTCGTGTTCGCGATTCTGCCCAGTACTTTACCGGGTACCGTGTATTCAATTTCCACATCAACTTGTGTGCCGTTGCCCGCTGGCATATACAAGAATTTCTGCGTTCCGACAATCCCTCCACTAAATGATCCTCTCCAGACGCGTCCTGCTGGAGTCGTGGCAGCTTCAAGCACCTTAATTGTGATTTGAAGGTGGATACCCACCATGGAGTACGTGAATTTCATTTTGCTTCCGACTTCTCCCGTCCCAATCATGCTCAGAGGTCCGGTGAGTTCGACATACCACTGCTCCCACCTTTTCGGATCTATGGCGATTCTGTATACCTTCTCTGGATCAGCTTTGATAAAGATACTCTTATTGACTACTGGCATCATTTTCATCTCCTTGTCATCTTAGATTTCAGCAGTCCAAGTTTTGACCATAACCTCATTGTGGCCCTTGGGTCAAAAATGTAACTGTAATCAAACTAGCGGAAACAACACAATGCTTCTGAAATAAGCTAATCCGTGCTGAATCGATGGATAACCGGGATGGGTACAATGAAAAGCCTGAACGTTTAAGGCAAATTAGACTCTGCCTGTTCTAAACCCCAAATTCCTCTTCCAATAAAATGAAAAATACGATACCACACCTCTTACGTTCAAGATATCACTAAATAATAGACCTGTGTAGGGCAATAGCGTGAATTTTCATTAAATTCAACTGAACAATCTCACAGAACAATGTCGGATTGCCCCAAAGACATTGAGATGCCCCTTAACCTCATCTGAAGTTAAGGGGCATGAGTGGTGATCTGATTCATGTTCACTTTCTAATGCAAATCCACTACTGATAATGCTTTATTAATTTGTTTCCTTAGGGAGCGGTAACTGTATTCATGATCAACGTGACTGCAGTCTGTGCGAACAGTCGTCCATTTATTGATGCGTTAGCACCCATAGTAATATTTGTCTTTCCCAGGATGATTCCCTCGAAATGTGAACCTGTTCCAATCGCTACAGTTTCAGACGACTGCCAGATGATGTTTTTGGCCTGCGCCCCTCCTGTCAGGATAATCTTGGTGCCAGTCGCCTGGGTAATTCCCTTGGCGATTTGGAAAATAAAGACATCGTCTGGCCCACCGTTGAGTGTGACATCGGAATTGATGGAAACACCGGTTCCCCACTTATATACACCCGGTGTGAGTGTTCGGCCACTGAGGTCTCCAGTATACAGCTCGTTATAGTTCGATGCTCTACCCGCTGCATCTGTGTAGGCTCTTTCCATCGCGCTTACCGTTGCAGTGAGTTTGCTCGGAGTTGGAGAAATAAAGTCTGCTGCATGTGCTTCTCCGATGATTTGAGAGGAGGTTGCAAATTTATTCGTCGCATCCATGACAAGAGAAAATCCTGTGATGGCTGTCGAAGTAATCGGGCTTACGCCAATATTTCCAGTTATGACAGATTTAGGTACGGAGGAAATTCCTGATTTTGCCAGAATCGCATAATCACCAGCCAATCCAAGATTTACTGGATCGGTAACCATTGTTGTCCCAGCAGAAGCAGATGCTGAAGAAATTGAAAGCAATACCACACTTAAAGCCAAGCAAGATGTCATTAGTTTTTTCAACGATTTGTTTTTCATTATATGCCTCCCTATTTAATTTTAATTAGTCATACATCATATTATATACTTCAATACATTAATTTTCAAAATATTAAATATATTACTATACTTATATATTCTTATTTTTATATATCTTTACCATTGTATTATTGTATTTTGTTTTTTTAAGTGATAACGTTAATTTCCTGAATATATGTTTTCCCTACTATTGCCATTTCCACTTGGCTGCAACACATTTCATCCCCTAAAATTATTGATTATCGTTATAGGCATTAAAATTTGATTCTAATTAAAAATGCATGTTAAACTTTAAAAAATATTTTGTACCTTTGCTGAGAATGTGTTTTTTCCTTCTAAAAAGTGAATTATATGCGGATTAAAGCTTTTAATCCATATTATTTTTACGATCTTACGATCTTTAGGAAATCGTCTTCTGGAATCATTCAGCTATAGGAATAAGTAAATTCGAGAATGACAAAAGGACTTCGCGATTATGTTCGGTTCCCTGATTTCCGGGAATCGAACAGTCGAGAAGCCCTATGTTCCTGCTATTTTATTTCCTGTCCTTAAGCGACCTGAAAAATGATGAACAAAAACAGCTGATTCTTGCAGAAATCGAATTATGTTTTACGCCCCGTGGACGACTTCAATCGCTACTTCTCCATCGATGACCTCTGCCTGACAGGCAAGCCTGTAACCCTGTTCGATTTTTTTCGTCCCTATTAAAGAGACTTCCTTATTGGATGGTTTGGTCAGATTCCCGGAAACAACCTTGACGAGGCATTTCCCGCATTTCCCTTTGCCATCGCAGGAATCCTTCAATTTCACCTTGGAATCCTTTGAGGCATCCAAGAGATTCTTCCCTTCCTTAATTTCGGTTTCGCTGACAAATTTCACTTTTACTGTCATATCGCTTTCCTCCAATAATTCTATGGCTTTATGCCTTTTAACTAACTGATATGTGCTTCGAAAAGGGCTCCTTTGGTTTCACCGATGATGAATTCTCCCGGTCAAATGAGTCCGCCTTCTTTCTACCAGTATACCATTTGTCGGACCCTGAAGCCTGGAAAAATCATCGCGTGATCACCTTCTTTTCGAAGAGGCAGCTCTCCGTTATAAAAAGACACACCTATGCGGTTTCGCATAGGTGTGCCTGAATGAATCCTGCTTGTCTTACGTTTAGTAAAAATCCTAACCGATCAGGAGAGGACCAACAAATGACCAGATAATGACCCATGCCCATAGTGCCGCAGCACCAATCCAACAGGCCTTGAGCACTTCCTTCATGTTGCTGCACCTTGCGATACCCATCTGTCCAGCAAGGTTTGCTGTGGGGTATACAGAGCCAGTGATTCGGGTTGCGGCAAGGATTGCCGTCGCCCAGATTTCCATGGGCAGGTTGACCTGTTGTACAATGCCGATGAACATGTTGTGCACGATGGTGATTTCTGCAACAGCTGCGGCTTCGATTCCGAATCCGCCAACAAGTGAGGCGATAATGACGACAATAGCCTTTCCTCCGCCAGAAACCAAACTAGTAAGGAGGTTTCCTAATGCCTCGAATCCGCCGCCTAATCCAATCAGGCTGAACATCACTTCAAACAGGATGAAGACGAAGAACATGTTTGTCATCTTTGAAGCACCTTCAACAAAGGTATCTATCGCAGAATCAATTTCAAGTCTGCTGCTGATGGTGACAACCACGGAGAGGATAAGCATGACAATCAGAGCGTAAGTGGTTCCCTGCTTGGACAGGATCCCGTATCCCACAAGAAGAAGGAAAGTGATCATGAACAGGATGGTCGTCCGCTTTTCTTCTTTTGTGATGACGATCTTGCTGATGTCAACCATGTCCTCTGTAATGTCGTAGACTTCCTTTCCTCTGAGCTTCTTCTGGATTCTCTTCGCAGCATAGATTGTTGCCCCAAGCCAGACGATACTAAAAGGCAATACTGCCCAGACCATGAGCTTTCCATAGGAAAGTCCAGTCACGGCCATGGTTGCAAGGGTTACACCTGTCAGGGGTCCAACGATAAGACCGACTTCTCCTGCCACCCTGAGCAGAGTTGCAACCGCAGTTGGTGTCAGACCTACAGCCGCAACGACAGGAATGATGACTGGCGCGATGACTGCGTTTCCGCCTGCCAGTGTCCCCAGCAGACCGCATATCGTCACGGATGATGCGATGATGGCGATCATCCCTTTGGTCTCGCTGTTAACGCCAATCTGCTTGACGATCCAGTAGACCAGCGTATGGCTTACCCGAGTCTTGTTCATCAGGTATCCAAGTCCGCTTCCGAACATGATGATGAGTCCGATGATTCCCAGGAAGGAACCAAGTGACGTCGAAAACAAGGTTGCCATAGACTTGAGGTTCTGCCCTGTGAGGAGTGCAGCGACAACCGTCGCGAAGATGAGACCCGCCAAATTGGATTTGTTTCTAAAGACGATGACCAGGTATACCAGTAGAGGTATCAGCGCAAGAAGTGATGGTGATTTTACCAGTGCCCATGAGCCTAATTCCAGTTCCATAATTATTCCCCCTTTGATTTAATCTAGTCCAGATATCTGATGCCGTTCACTTTCTTTATTCCGAAGCCAGGTTCATCATTCAGCGTGATTCTGAATTCATCAAATACCGAGCCTCCATCAATGGGATCCTCACTGCAAAGGACGGGTCCGTCCAGATCGATCCTTGTAATGATGCTCTTTGCCGCAGCGAGATGCACTGCTGCGTTGACACTGACTTTCGCTTCCAGCATACAGCCAATCATGCACTCCACACCGTACATTTCAGCAGCCGAACAGATCTTCAGTGCATTGTGGATTCCCCCTGTTTTCATCAGTTTGATATTGATGAGGTCTGCTGCTCTTTTTTGTAGGATGTTCAAGGCATCAAGCGGTGAGAAGACACTCTCATCCGCAAGAACCGGGATGGAAACATTGTCGGTCACAAACTTCAGTCCTTCGACGTCATGGGCAATCACGGGCTGTTCAACCAGTTCGATGTCAAGCCCTTCATCTTCCATCCGCCTAAGCGTCTTGACCGCCTCCTTGGCTGTCCAGCCCTGGTTGGCGTCAATCCTCAGCTTCACATCGTATCCGATGGCTTTTCGGATCATCTTCATTCTTTCGATATCCAGCAGAGCATTCTTGCCGACTTTGATCTTTAGCGTATTGAATCCTCTGTTGATGGCATCCAGACTGTCTTTTGCCATCTCTTCAGGGTCGTTCACGCTGATGGTGATGTCAGTGATGATTTCTTTCCTGTATCCCCCGAGCAGCTTGTACACCGGTGCGTTATACAGTTGCCCGTAAAGGTCGTACAGAGCGATGTCCACAGCTGCCTTGGCACTTGTGTTCTTGATGATCGATTTGTCGAGTTTCAGGTGGATTTCTTCAAAGTTCTCAAGGTCCATTCCCACAATTGCCTTCGCAATATGGTCCCTGATCGCCCCGATGATCGAGCCCTTGGTGTCTCCGGTGATTACGCCTGTTGGTGGAGCTTCTCCAAATCCAACATTTCCTGTGTCTGTATGGATTTCGATGATGATGTCCTCGACACTCGTAACCGTCCTCAGGGCGGTTTTAAACGGAGTCCTCAATGGAACCGAAATCTCTCCAATTCTGATACTGGTAATTTTCAATGTAATCCCTCCTTGTACATAGCCTGGCAATAGCAGCAAAAAAAGTCCAGCAATGGGCATAGGCAAGAGCGCTGCAAGACAGAGTCAGTTGAGGCGACCCCGTTGCAACATTGATAAAAATATAACCGTTGATTCACTTTATTATTATACTATTAATCGTATTCAAAAAACCGTTTGCATTTTCATTTATTTCTATAAATTTTTAAAATAAAATTTTAATGAGCAAACTAATATATATAATAAAACATTTTTCACTTCATCCTAGAGTAACTTCGGACTAACGCTATTTAACTGAAATACACATGATGTTTTTCCCTTCTCGTTGTAAAATCACCGTCAATTCTTCTCCTGATTTAGAGTTTTCCTGAGTTCTTTTCATCCGGTGGAAACGCTTCATTCCTTTTGCTTGCGAAACAGATACACGAATGCCCCGGGTTAAATTCCTGCAAATCTATTTCAGGGCATTCCTTACTGTATTTCTTTTTGGAAATCAGAATCAACTCGCATAAGATCTTACTGATGATGGATTGAGAAGAGGATTCCTCAAAAATGAAACCCTCTGCATGTTCAGTGCGAACTCTGCTG
>ENA-OFCF01000785-OFCF01000785.1-metagenomes-genome-assembly--contig:-NODE-785-length-13354-cov-3.113768_pt1 | contig 13354 bp, 6 predicted proteins | sample MGYA00153387_OFCF01 | MGnify analysis MGYA00153387
AACCGGTCTTGTAACAAGGGGTCGCGCAGCATCGCCACCAAGGGCGGTGTCATGCTCATGGTAATTTTAAAGTCAATGCCGTCGCGAAGCAGCCCCTCAAAGACTTGTAGCAGGGGAATGTAGGTTTCGGCGATCGCCTCAAACAGCCATTCTTCTTCTAAAACGTAGTCGCTTTCGGGGTGGCGGACAAAGGGCAGGTGGGCGTGGAGAACGAGGGCGAGGTAGCCAGTAGTCATAATGATTTGGATGCAGCAGTTTATAGGCTGACACGAGTTAGGAACTGTTTTACAATATTTTAAGATTTTATGGTGAAAGGGGACGCACAAAGTGCAGTGTTTTTTGAATTGCCGTTTCCGAGCTAGCTCAATGTCAGCATATTCTAATTTTGTTGTTGCTCTTGGATCAGGACTGCTGCTGTTTGAGAATCTACTGGTTTTGAGAAAAAGAATCCTTGGGCATACTCGCATTTTAACCCTTTGAGTATAGATAATTGCGAGGCTTCTTCGACACCCTCGGCTACTACATCCATGCCTAAATTGTGCGATAAAGTAACGATCGAGCGCACGATTTCGGTCGGGTCAATTTCTCCTTTGCTGATATCAAACTTCACTCCCATTCTGCTAACAAAAGAGCGATCAATTTTTAAGGTATTGGTGGGGAAGCGGTGCAGGTAGGAGAGGGATGAATAGCCGGTGCCGAAGTCGTCGATACACAGGTGTATGTTGCGGGATCTGAGTTCCACTAACATTGCTGTTACTGATTCGGAATTTTCGATCAGTACGCTTTCGGTAATTTCTAGTTTTAAACTGCTGCCGTGGAGGTGAGTTTCTTCGAGAACTCGATCGATATATTCGATTAAATCTGGCTGAGAAAACTGTTTGACTGAAAGGTTGACGCTAACGCTTAAGGGCGGGTTGTTTTGAAATAGTTGCTGCCACTGGCGGATTTGGTGGCAAGCTGTGCGCAGTACCCAGCGACCGAGGGGTACGATCAATCCGGTTTCTTCGGCGATGGGAATAAAGTCGTTGGGCGAAACTAAGCCGCGTTCTGGATGCTGCCAGCGTACTAGAGCCTCAAAACTGGTAATTGTGTTAGTGGCGATGCTGACGATCGGCTGGTAGTGAATGATAAACTGGGGGGCTGCGGATAAGGGAGGTAAGCTCGATTGGGGAGATTGGGGAGAGTCTTCTTCTCTGGCGGGGCCTTTAATTGATTCGATCGCCCGCCGCAGGTCATTTTCTAGCTGCAACAACTGCAAAGCGTGGGCGTGCATGGAACTGTTGAAAACTTCGTGTCGGGCTCGGCCGAGCTCTTTGGCGCGGTACATGGCGGTGTCGGCGTCGCGCAGTAGGTTTGTCGGTTCCAGGTATTCGGCAGAACTCAAAGCAATGCCGATGCTGGCGGTGATAAATACTTCATGTCCGTCTAGAAGGATGGGGGCAATGATTTGCCTTTGCAGGCGGTTGACAATGCTGGTAGCTTCATTTATGCCGTCGATGTCTTCTAGCAAGAGCACGAACTCGTCTCCTCCGAGGCGGGCGACTGTATCTCCGGCCCTCAGACAAGCTTCCAGACGGCGCGCGATCGATACTAGCAGTTGATCGCCGATCGCATGGCCGAGGGAATCGTTTACTACTTTAAATCGATCTAAATCGAGAAATAGCACAGCAAACAAGTAGTCTTTGCGCCGTTTTGCTAGCCTCAGAGCGTGTTCCAGGCGATCGGTAAATAGCGCTCGGTTGGGCAATCCGGTGAGGCCATCGTGAAAAGCGTCGTGCAGCAGTTGTTCCTCCGCGAGTTTGCGCCCAGTGATATCGTGGCAGTTGATCACGATGCCGTTGACTGCCGGATCGTGCAGCAAGTTGGTCGCTACAGCTTCTACATAACACCAGGAACCGTTGCGGTGGCGGACTCTGTACTCCACTGGGGACTCGCTTCTTTTGGGGGTTTCAAGGGCTTTGTGGAGGGTTTGGGCGATCGCGGCGCAGTCGTCGGGGTGAACGGTTCCTAGGGCGCTGCGCCCGATCGCCTGGTGGGGCGCGTAGCCTAAAATTCGCTTGACGGAAGGGCTGATGTAGCGAAAAATGCCCTCAGCGTCGAGAATGATCGTGATGTCTGTGGCGTTTTCAATCAGCGAGCGAAATCGCTGTTCTCTTTGTCTGAGCGCTGATTCGGCTTGTTTGCGATCGCTGATGTCGAGTGCTACTCCATCGATGATGATGTCACCGTTTTCGTTTTGGGAAAATCGGGCGTTGTCTTGCACCCACTTGACTTCGCCGGAATTCAACACGATCCGGTACTGGCGATCGCAGGGCAAAAGACTCGCACTGGATGCTGCTACGCTGTTGTCAAAGGAGCTTTTGTCGTCTGGATGAATAATTTCCATCAATATTTCTGGACGTGCCATCACCTCAGACGGGTCGATACCTATCAATTCCCGCGCTCCCGGACTGATGTAACGCATGGATATCTTTCCGTCTGGATGCAGCACAGCGCGGTAGACTGAGCCGGGAATGTTGGCTGCCATTGTGGCTAGCTGCTGCTGAATGCCGAGGACTGCTGCTTCGGCGCGTTTGCGTTCTGCGAGTTCGGTTTGGGCGCGTTGGTAGAGTTCGGCTTGGTGGATCGCGATCGCACATTGATCGGCGATCGCTTCGACTAGCGATAGTTCTTCTGTCGTCCAAGAGCGCGCGCGATCGCACTGGTAGAGGCAAATTCCTCCCAAAAATGACTGCTGGTAGATCAGTGGTGCGATCGTGACAGCGCGAAACCCTACAAACTCTGCTGATGCTTGCAGCGACGGGCACAAAGTTGATAACTCGTCGAGGGCGAGGGTTTCTCCGGCTGTGAGGGAGGATCTGTAGTGTTCGGCCAATTGGCAATTTAGCCCGACAAGTCGTTCTCTGCCGGCGGCTTTGCTGATGTAGCGAACTATGATGCCGCCTTCAGCGTCTGGCTGCAAGATCGCGCAGCCGCTAATGTCAAGAGCTTCATGCAGTTGATCTGCGGTGGTTTGCAGCACTTCCTCCAGCACCAGGGTGAAGCGCATGGCTTGGACGATGCGGTTGACGATCGCTTCACGAGTCGCTTGGCGCTGAATTTGGGCGATCGCTTCAGTCTGCTGGCGACGCATTTTGTATTCTTGGAGCGATCGTTCTAAGACTGTTGGCAACCTAAACAGCCGCCCCTTTAATACATAATCGGTCATTCCGGCTTTGATGCACTCAACTGCTGCTTCTTCTCCCAAACTTCCCGTTACTAAAATAAATGGTATGTCTTGCCCTAATTCCTGCATTAATTTCAACACTTCTAAACCGTTGAAACCTGGGAGGCGATAATCTGATAGCACAGCGTCGTATTTGCAATTTTGGAGTAGTTGTCTGCACTCTGTTGCTGTTTCGGCAGTATCGCAATTAAAGTTGACTCCTCCCGATTCTAAGGCGAGCATGATCAATTCCATATCTTCTGCGATGTCTTCGATAATCAACAATTTTAATGTTGATTCCGCTACCATTTTTAGAAAATAGTTAGTCTGAGTTCTATCTAACATAAGGTATTCTGTAGTTTTTAAGGGGCTGTTCGTGTTGTTGCTAAATGTCATTTTTTAGATTTAGTTTCGTTGATGTTAAGTCGGGATTTTTAGTTGTTTCTAGCACGATTTAATTATATTCTCGAAACATTATTTAGAACTTGCAACCGAGGGTCTCCCGCACCGACTATGAGTTATTAAACTGTATCAATACTTCGGACAGTTTTTTAACGGCCCTGTAAGCCTTACGGAGGAAGCCCTGCCATTTTTTACGCATTTTCTGAAACTTAGCGCTGAACTTAAACCTTTAAAAAATAGTCCAGCATATAGCCAGTAAGGGTTTCGGAGGCTCGACTAGATATAAAACTGTCCGAAGTATTGACTGTATAATAGTTTTAAATTCTGAATTCAAAACTACTATGGCGGTTTTTTTTTTGAAGTGAGGTACGCGCTTAGGAATTCGGAGCAAGAAAAGGAAGCACCAATGCCTATGCTCTATGCCTTAGACCCAGGAACACTTAATTTACCTGATAAAGGGGATAACTTAAGAATCTATATTAGCGTTTAAGATTGTTTATCCTAGTTTAAAGTAAAATGTGGCTCCTTGATTGGGTAAACTTTCTGCCCAAATCCGGCCGCCGTGGCGGTGAATAATCCGCCAGACGATCGCCAAACCGATGCCGGTACCTTCAAATTCTCTCTGGGAGTGCAACCTCTGAAAAGCGCCAAACAGTCGATCGGCATATTCCATCGGAAAACCCACGCCATTATCCTTGACAAAAATTGTTCCATCTGGTAGAGCATCAATAACTATTGTAGCCGGAGTTCGATCGCGCGTGAACTTGACGGCGTTGCTAATCAAGTTGCTCAACACCTGTTGGAGCAAGGTTGGATCTCCTGTTACCATCGGCAAATCTCCGATCGTAAATTCTACGCTTTCGGGAGTTTCGCCCGGCTCTGCGACACTTCGGAGTTTAGTTAGTTTAATCGCAGTTTGCACCAAGTGGCTCAGGTCGATCGGAATTTGGATCAACTCGGTGCGACTCACCCGCGACAGGGCGAGCAAACCGTCAATCAACAAACTGATTTTTTGGCTGCTGTCTTCAATGACTTCTATATAGTGAACTATTTTAGGATCGTGAATCGCCTCAGTTGCTTGTAGTCGCTGTTTCAAAGCATTCACAAAACCTGAAATATGGCGCAAAGGTGCGCGCAAGTCGTGGGAAACTGAATAAGAAAAAGATTCTAATTCTTGATTTGCAGTCTCTAATTGCTCCGTACGCTCTGACAAAGCTTGTTTTGTCTCAACCAACTCAGTGATATCGCGAGCAGTGCCAATTAAAGCATAAACCTCGCCGTCGAGATTTCTGAGGGGAATCTTAAAAGTGTCGCAGTAAACATTGCCGCCCGCTCTCACAAATGTTTCCTGGTAGTGCAGAGTTCTGCCTGATTCAAATACTTGCAAATTTTCCCCGCGAAATCGTTCTGCGAGTTCGCTGGGATAGCACTCAAAAATGGTTTTGCCCTGCATCTGCTGCCTGCTGTCGAAGCCGGAAAATTCAGCAAGGGGATGGTTGACAAAAGACAAGCGCATATTGTCCCGTTCTACAACATAAATGCGATCGGGCAAAGTGTCAAAAAAAGTCTCTAATTCGGCGGTACGCTGGGCGACTTGAGCTTCTAAAGTTTCGTTAAGTTCTTTTAGTTCAGCTTCGGCTCGTTTGCGATCGGTGATATCTTGACCGATGCCGATCAACCTGCCGTCGGAAAGGCGAACGTTTGCCCAAGAAGTGTCGATAGTTCGCCCGTCTCTAACTTTTGTTTTGAAGTCGTACCAGTTTTCAGTTTCTGCTTGGATGCACTCCAAAACGTATTGGCGGTATTCTGGTTGCGGATAAAATTCGGCCATGATATCGCGGTCTTTGATTTCTGCAAAACTCCAGCCGAGCACTTGTTCCCAGTGGCGGTTTACCCAGTTTAATTCACCCAGGGAATCGAAGAATGCCAGCATGATCGGCACGTTGTCGAAGATTGTTTGCAGCACTTCGTTTTGCTGTTTTAAGGATGATTCGGCTTGTTTGCGATCGCTGATGTCTAGCATCGAGCCGATCACTTGCTTCATTTGTCCGTCTGAGGTTCTTTTAAAGATTGTCGATCGATCGTGTACCCAGCGCCATTCCCCATTTTTGTGTTTGATTCTGTAGTCTATGTCATCCGTTTCATGGGGATTGCTGCTGTGTGTTAGCCGCTCCATACTTGTAATTAGCTTTGACATATCCTCGGGATGAACCAAGTTAGTGATAGCATCTGTACCCATAGCTTGCAATTCTTGTACAGTGTAGCCGAGCATGGCTGTGACAGATTCATTTGCATAAATATTTTTGTTTTCTACTGCATCGTAAATGTAAAGAAAGTTAGGGATAGTTGTCAGGATGCTCTCTAAAAGTTCTTGATGTTTTTGCAGTTCGGATTCTGCCTGTTTGCGATCGCTTATGTCAAGCACAAAACTGACGCCAAACTGCTGCGTTCCTTCTAAAAATGTGCTGCCCAGAATCACCGGAACGCGACTACCATCGGAGCGAATATATTCTTTTTCAAAGGGAAAAACCGTATTTCTCGCCATCAGTTCGGCAACTTTTTCAGTGTCTAAACGCACGTATTCTGGCGGTGTCATTTCTTGCCAGTTAATTCTTCCTAAAAGCAGATCGTCCCGCGTATAGTTTACCGTGTTTAAAAAAGCGGCGTTGGCATCTATAATGAGTCCATTAATGTTCCAAAAAATTAGACCAATCATGTTAGAATCAACTATGGTTCTAAATTTGGATTCGCTTTGCCGCAACTGAGCTTCGACTTGTTTTATTTCTGTAATGTCGCGGGCGATCGCTAAAACTGTTTCTACTGAATTGTCCTCAGCAAATTCGGGAATGACTCGACAGTGGTAATATATTGTGCCGCTGGGAGTGGGATAGTCAAATTCTATGGTTTCTTGTTTGCCCGTGCTGAAAACTTTGGGAAAAGCTTCGTTTAACTGGTTGCAAAAGTGCGGCGACAGTCCCAATTCTTGAGTGGTTTTGCCGATAAATTGTGCTGGGGTTTTTCCGGTTGCTGGTTCGACTGCTTGGTTGACGTAAATGTGGCGTCGCTCTCGATCGAACCGCGCTATGATGTCGGTAGAATTTTCGGCGAGCGTACTGAAGGCTTGTTCCCGTCGGTGTAATGCTTCTTGAGTGCGGTGGCGCTCGGTTATGTCTCTGCCAAAAGACAGAATTGAAATTAGTTTTCCTTCTGCATCTATCAGTGCAGAATTGTACCACTCGCAGTAAATGACAGAGCCATCTTTAGTATAGTTGCGATTCTGGCAAATATTGCGGGCTTCGCTGCCGTCTAAGAGTTTATTTGTTACTAATTCGACTTGCTCGAAATCTTCTGAATAAACTATTGGCCATTCGTGCCAGTGTTTACCGATTATTTCTGCTGTTTTCCAGCCAAATATTTGTTCTGCCTGGGGCGACCAGCGGAGGACTCGACCTTCGCTGTCCCATTCTACAACAGCCATTGGGGAGTTTTCTACATGAAATTCCAGCCGCCTCGCGGCTTGTTTCATTTGGGTTTTTAGGGAGGAGCGAAGTTGCTTGGCTGCTGATAAGCTGTCGCCTATTTCCTGCGTGTTTGGTGCGCCGGCTTTGGCTATTTGAGCAATGATTTCTGCTGTTTGTTTTTCGAGTTCGTTCCAAGCGAGTTCGAGGGCTGATTCCGCCTGCTCTAGCTCAGTGATGCTGTTCTGAAACAGTGTGGCACTTTCGAGTGGAATTTCAGTCATATTTTTGACAGTTCGGCAACTTTTACTTTGAGAATTAAAAATTAAGGTTTAACAACTAAAAATATGTAAATTCTGATTAAATTATACATTTTTAATTTTTAGTTGGTGCGCGGAGTCGATCGTTGGAGGCGAGAAGCACTATTGGCGACTGCCGATTCAAGGATTGGCGTGCGGGCAATTGCGATCGCTCCCAAATTCTCTCGATCGCTCAGGCGCTAAGTATATTTTTGCACAGGATTGTGGTTTGGGGAGCGATCGCTCGGGGACAGACGTGACTCGGGGCGATCGCCAGCAACCGGAAAGCTGAATTATTCGTCATATAGCCGATTGCAGGCTTATGAGGTACTATCCATATCCCCCGTAGGGACACGGCACTGCCGTGTCCCTACAACTAGGCCATCAGCGAGATTTGTCAGGTTTGAGGCGATTGTTGACACGCCTTGAAACCGTCCCCACCGTACAAATGATCTCAAGTCGGTTTGGTCAATAAACAGCTAAAATATAATCTAAAGTTATTTAATCTTTAATAGGTCGCTTATGACTGCTGCTGCACCCTCTTCGATAAAAACCCAAACTCAATACGAAGCCGTTATCGGTCTCGAAACTCACTGTCAATTGAGTACGAATACTAAAATTTTCTCCAGTTCTTCGACAGAATTTGGTAATGCCCCAAATACTAATATTGACCCGATTTGTATGGGAATGCCTGGAGTGTTGCCAGTACTCAATGAGAAAGTGCTGGAGTATGCTGTCAAAGCGGGGTTGGCTCTTAATTGTGAGATTGCTGCATATAGTAAATTCGATCGCAAGCAATATTTTTATCCTGATTTACCGAAAAATTATCAAATCTCTCAGTTCGATTTGCCGATCGCCACTGACGGTTCGATCGAAATAGAACTGGTGGACGAGGCGGGAAATTCTACTAAAAAAACAATCGGAATCACTCGTTTGCACATGGAGGAAGATGCCGGAAAATTGGTTCACGGCGGCAGCGATCGACTTAGCGGTTCTACTTATTCAATGGTGGATTACAACCGCGCTGGCGTGCCTCTGATCGAAATTGTTTCGGAACCGGATTTGCGATCGGGCGCGGAAGCTGCCGAATACGGTCAAGAATTGCGCCGGATCGTCCGCTATATCGGTGTTGGCGACGGGAATATGCAGGAAGGTTCGCTCCGGTGCGACGTGAATATTTCGGTGCGCCCGGTTGGCAGAAAAGAGTTCGGCACTAAGGTGGAAATTAAAAATATGAACTCTTTTAATGCGATCGAACGGGCGATCAATTACGAGATTGATCGGCAAATTCAAGCTTTGGAAACGGGCGAAACCATATTCCAAGAAACGCGACTTTGGGATGAAGGTAAACAGTGTACTTTCAGTATGCGGATGAAGGAAGGGGCGAGCGATTACCGATATTTCCCGGAACCGGATTTGCCTCCGATCGAGGTTTCGGCCGATCAATTGCGGGATTGGAAAGCTCAACTGCCGGAATTGCCGGCCTCCAAGCGCCATCGCTACGAAACCGAGCTCGCTCTTTCTCCCTACGACGCGCGGGTGTTGACTGACGACAAAGCCGTGGCGGAGTATTTTGAAAAGTCGATCGCCGCTGGTGCTCCGGCTAAACAAGCTGCTAATTGGGTAATGGGTGATATCACTGCTTATCTAAAAAATGAAAAACTGGCGATCGGACAAATTCCTTTCCAACCGCAGGATTTAGCGGAACTGCTGGGGTTAATTGATGCTGGCACGATCGGCGGCAGAATCGCTAAGGATATTTTGCCGGAGTTGCTAGCAAACGGTGGTTCTGCTCAAAAGTTGGTTGAGAGTAAGGGTTTGATTCAAATTTCGGATACCGGGGCGATCGATCGGGCGATCGATGCCGTGTTGGCCGCCAATCCCAAGGAACTCGAACAGTACAGAGCCGGCAAAACCAAGCTGCTGGGCTTTTTTGTCGGCAAGGTGATGAAGGAAACCGGTGGCCGCGCCGATCCGAAATTGACCAATGAGTTGCTGGCGACAAAGCTTAATAGCCCAGGCTAAACAGCCGTTAACACCAATTCCGGTTGTATCGGAATTATATAGAGGACACGGCAGTGCCGTGTCCCTACCACGATCAATTGTAGGGACACGGCACTGCCGTGTCCTCCGTTTTGATCGTGCCGGCGCAGCCAGAATTGATATAACGGGGTCGTGTAGCGGGTACAGCGGCGGGCGATCGGTTTTTTCTGAGTCCGCCGCGCGATCGTCCTTCCCGCTTTATGCTAACTTTATAATTAAATACACATTTCTTTACAATTTCTTTATGTTTAGGGGTATCACCCCTCAGTGTAGTCATGTTATATTATGTTATGTAGATGCACCCTGATGGCAAAGAGAGTTACTTCGGTAGCTCTCTATTTTTTTGTCTTTTTTTTGTGTGGGCACTGACGTGAAAATACGGATTTAATGTTATGTCAATTCCGGTAACACTCATACATGATGTAGAGGAGACGGCTTGGCCTTAGTCCCTACGCCAGAATTGTAGGGAGACGGCACTGCCGTCTCGAAAGTTATGAGTAGTATTAATTCCGATGCTACGGGATTTGATATCAGCCATGATTTTTAATCAAAATTTAATTTAAATGGTGTTACCCCTCAGCCCGGATGTGTTATATCCTGATATACAGATACACCCTGATGGCAAGGAGAGTTACTTCGGTAGCTCTTCCTTTTTTTTGTCTTTTTTTTGTGGGCACTGACGTGAAAATACGGATGCCCCAGAAGTGGAGAGGAGAGAGTGGGTGATATCGATCGCCGATTAGCAATTACCGCTTTAAGTCGATTACTATCAATTTGAGTTATTAAGTAATTTTGGCAGTATGAGCGAACAAGCTAGCGAGCTAATTAAGCAGGGGATTTCACAATATCAGGCGCATCAGTTTGAGGCGGCGCTTGATTCTTGGCAGGAAGCGCTGGCGCTGTATCGCTCAATGGACGATCGCCGCCGATCGGGCGCAGCACTCGGTAATATGGGTGTGGCTTACGAAGCGCTGTTGAATTACGATCGCGCGATCGACTGTTATCAGCAGCATTTGGTGTTAGCGCGAGAAATTGGCGATCGCCGGGGCGAGGCGAATGCTTTGGGAAATCTCGGCAATGCTTGCTGTGCTCAGTCAGATTTTTCAGGCGCTATCGATTACCAGCAGCAGCGTTTGGCGATCGCACGGGAAACGGGCGACACTCGCGGGGAAGAAGAAGCTTTGGGCAATTTGGCGCTAGCTTACGATGCTAAGGTCGATTTGCCTGGTGCGATCGACTGTTATCAGCAGCAGTTGTCGATCGCGCGCGCACACAAGGACGATCGCACTGAGCGCAGTGCTCTCAAGAATTTGAAACTCGCTTACAAATATTTAGCAGATTACGAGAAAGCTGACGAGTACCGACAGCAGCAATTGGCGATCGTCCGAAAACTGTTTTTAACCGATAAAAATAAGAACTTTGTACAACTTGCAGAAACAGTTGGTTTGAATCTTACCGAAGATTTTGCCGGAGCAGATTTAAGCGGTTTTGACTTGCACTACGCTGATTTTAACGGCGCAGATTTGCGCGAGACTAACTTCCGAGGCGTAGATTTAACCTTGGCGGATCTCAGCGGTGCTTTGCTGAGCGCTGCTATTTTAATTGATGCTAATTTGTGCAATGCCAATTTGCGGGATGCTGAACTCAGCAGCGCCAACTTGAGCGGTGCAGATTTGCGAACAAAATTGCCCAGGGCAAATTTAACTGGTGCAAATTTAAGCGGTGCAAATTTGAGCAGTGCTTATTTACCTAATGCGATTTTAGTAGATGCAAATTTAACAGATGCTGATTTAAAAAATGCTGATTTGAGCGCTGTTGATTTGAGCGGTGCGAATTTAAACGGTGCTGATTTGAGCCGCGCTGAATTGAAAAATGCCGTGGTGCAAAATACGAAGTTTGCTGGTTGTTTGGGGATTTCGGAAGCAATGAAAATTGAGTTGAGGACGCGCGGCGGGATTTTTGAGTAGAATGGGGAATGTTAGTAATTGTAGAGGGTAACAAAAGCTATGACTGCCGTAACTGCAAAACGATTCTCGATCGCCGAATATCACCGTTTGGGAGAACTGGGATTTTTTGTCGGCAAGGTGACCGAGTTGAGTTGATTCGCGGAGAAATTATCATCAAGGCTGCTAAAAGTACGTTTCACTCTGTTTGTAATTCGCTGCTATTAGGAGAGTTGTACCTAATTTTGAGAAAAAGGGCGATCGTGCGCGGTCAAGAGCCGATTATTTTGTCTGCTGACAGCGAACCGGAGCCTGATGTTGTTATTGCTCGCAATCGTTCTGACAATTATTTATCTTCTCACCCGGAGCCGGCTGATATTTTGCTGGTAATTGAGGTTTCTGATTCTACTTTGAAATACGATCGCAGAACCAAGTTATCTCTCTATGCTGAATCGGGAATTTCTGATTATTGGATATTTAATTTGGTAGATATTCAACTGGAAATGCACAGCGAACCTTATCAAAAACAAAAAGGTGGTTTCGATTATCGAGTCAAACGAGTGGTTTTGTCAAATGAGGTTGTGGTAATTCCAGGTTTCCCAGATTTGTCTCTCGATTTATCTGCGGTATTTCCGGCGCAGATGGGTGAGTGAAGTTTGGTAGGGTGCGTCGCTGCGAGATATTGGATAAAACTTGCAGATTTTTTCCTAGCGACGCACCCTACTTGCCATCAGATTATCCGTACCACATACACAGGTCATATGCTGTATGATCCAAGAGTGCGATTGAACTCTTCAGCAAAGTAGCCCTATGACCGCTCAAACTCTCGCTCGGCAAGAACAAAGCGTCCAGCTATCGGGGATTAGTTGGCAAACCTACGAAACTTTGCTTGCCGAAATTGGCGATGGCGTCCCGCCCCGCAAGCTACGGCAAATTCGACTGACATATAATCGCGGCAATCTTGAAATTATAGTACCTTCTGCTGAACACGAACGCTTCAAAGAAGTATTGGGTCGATTTGTGGAAACCTTAGCTGAAGAATTAGATGTGAAAATTGAACCTCTTGGTTCTACCACATTTAAACGTCCTGAACTTAGCGGTAAAGAACCAGATAAATGTTTTTACATCCAAAATATTAGTGCAGTTAAAGGCAAAAAAAGAATCGACATGAATCAAGATCCGCCGCCGGATTTAGTAGTGGAAATTGATATTACCAGCCGTTCCAAAAATAGTTTGCAGATTTATGCGGATCTGGGAGTGCCGGAAGTTTGGATTTATAATGGAGTGCGATTCAGAATCAACAGATTGGAAAATGGAGAATACGTTGAATGCGAGATCAGTTTAGCATTTCCGAGTGTGGCTGTTTTAGAGATTGTCAGATTTCTGGAACAAGCAGAAACAATGGACTATTTGGAATTAATTAAAGCATTTCGGACTTGGGTAAAAAGCCAAATTCAGCAAAACCAATGAAGGGCGGATAAAATTAAACAAAGTTTACAATTTTAAACCACGAAAAAAAGCTGTGTTGCGATCGATTAGAGATGATAAACTAATTTAAATATCAATTACAGTCTGGCAAAGCCAGCACTTCTACCGATATGCGATCGCTAGAGTCTCACAACAAATACCCCGATTGCTTATGGATGCAGTTAGAAGCAATTCCAGTGCGATCGGTTGCAGCCCAAACTCAGCAGCTAGACATTCACTTGAGCCTCAATTTTAATGAGCATTGGGAACCCCTGCTCGCCGGCCGCGTCAAATTTGGCCTGCAAGGCGGGACGCTCAAGCTAAATCTGGAAAACTGCGAACTTCCCGTAGCATCGCGTCAGTTGGTCGGTGATTTTAAGCTGTCGCCAATCGAAGAAACGCAGCTTATTCAAAGCAGTGCAGAAGTTTTATTGACGGAAAGTCAGCGGGAATTTCGAGACAGCGAGAATGCGGAAAAAATCAAGGAAACTGACTGCACATTTTGTCACGTTTCCACAATGGGCGACGATACAAAGC
>ENA-OFCF01000786-OFCF01000786.1-metagenomes-genome-assembly--contig:-NODE-786-length-13348-cov-7.340480_pt1 | contig 13348 bp, 11 predicted proteins | sample MGYA00153387_OFCF01 | MGnify analysis MGYA00153387
GTAGCGCTACGGAGACATAGGAAAGCGGGGATTTGGACTCAGAACATGCGTCGTAGTTGTCGGAGAGGTAGCGCAGGAAGAGGAAGGACAGCATGTAATCGCGGAAGTCATCCGCATCCATCGCCCCGCGCAGTTGGTCGGCGATGCTCCAGAGGGTGTTGCCCAGTTGTTTTTGGTTGGTGTCGGTCATGACTGTGGGCGAGCGGCGGGTGTGGCCGCCTCACGCAGCACTTGCGCGGGGATGCGGGTGAGCTTGCCGTCTTTGACGACGATCAAATTTGTGTCGGTCTGAATGGCGACCTTTCGGGCGGCGTCGGCTGACCGGCGCAGGGCGTTGAGCGAACCGCGCAGGGCCGGGTTCTTGGCTTTTGTAATGTCGTTGGTCTTCATTTGTTTTCCTCCAGTTCGAGCAGGACGGGCGTTTCGCCCATGTTATCAAATAGCGCCCACGCATCCACACCGGACTTGTAGGCCTCGTGAAAGTTTCGCAGCCCGGCGACAAAGCGTCGCCGGATCACCCCTTCCGGGATGTCATGTCCGCCTTGCCGAACGCGCTCCGCTACCCGCGCGATGGCCGTTTCCGCATTCGGCAGGCTGAGGAAGAACAGGCTCACATGGTATCCCTGCTCCCGCCATTGCCTGATCCGCGCCAAGTAGCTTAAGCCGGACAGCGTGGTCTCAAAGGCAAAGCTTTCTCCCTTTCTCACGCAGTCCGCGATCTCCTCCAGCATCAGGCGGCCCGCCTTGAACGCCTCCGCCTCCGGCGCGAAGGGCGAAAGGCCGGCCGCGATGAGGTCGGCATTGATGAAGCGCGGGCACTGCGCCTCCTCCGGCAGGAACGAACGGGCGAAGGTGGTTTTCCCCGCACCGTTCGGCCCGGCGATGATGATGATCTTCTTGCTCACTTCTTCCTTTTCTTGAGTTTGGTTTCGAGGGCTTTGAGGTCGGCCTCGTCCTCTTGATCGGCGTCCCGCGCTTCCTGTGTTTTTCGGCGCTCGTCGTAGTCGAGATAGAGGGCGCTGGTCTTGGTCTCCATTTGTACATGGCTGATGAAGCCTGCATGGGCCAGCAGCGGGAAGCCGTTGGAGGTGATGATCTGGTCCACGTTCCCCTTCCAGAAAGCCATGCGCGTCTCCTGCTTGCTCTTCGCCCGCAGTTCGGCGGTTTCCAGGAAGATGACCACCAGCCGGTTCAGGGTGTCGATTTCGTCCTCGGTCAGGTAGTTATTGGCCACGACGATGTCCGCATTGCGCACCTTGTTGCCCTTCCACGCGAGCAAGCCGAAATGCGGATCGGCGGGATTGGCTCGGGAGGTGATGAGTTCGGCGGCTGTTTTCCGCGTCACGGCGAAAATGAGAAGGTTCTGCGCTGTGGCGAAGAAGACGTGTGTGGCCTTGTCGGCCTTGTCGTAGTCGCTGCTCAGGGCAAAGAGATCGCGCACCTTCTGGTAGAAGCGCTTCTCGGAGGCCCGGATGTCCCGGATGCGCTCCAGCATTTCATCGAAGTAATCCGGACGACCGTCCGGGTTCTTCAGGCGCTCGTCGTCCATTACGAAGCCCTTGAGCAGAAATTCCTTGAGGACAGTGGAGGCCCAGCGGCGGAACTGGACCCCACGCGGTGAACGCACCCGGTAGCCGACGGCCAAGATGGCGTCGAGGTTGTAGAGCTTGGTGAGGTAATTTTTGCCATCGGCGGCAGTTACCGAGGATTCCTCGGTAGCTGAACTTTCCTCCAATTCCCCATCCGCGAAGATGTTCTTGAGGTGCAGCCCCACATTGTCGGTGCTCACGTCAAAGAGCTGGGACATCTCCCGCTGGGACAGCCAGACGGTTTCGTCTTTCGCCCGCAGCTTGATCTGGCTGCGTCCGTCTTCGGTGGTGTAGAGGATGAGGTCGTTCATGTCGTTGTCACAGGTGCGGGCGGTGCTGATGCTGCGGTAGGCACCACAGAAAGAATCTCTGGCAGGTCGAATTGAAACTTGTTGGTGAAATCAGTCAGAATCCGCCGGAAGAGCTCCTTATTGTCTTCGCCCATTTCGGCGGGTTCGTTGATGGCGTATTTGCCGTGACTCAGAAGATTTAGCGTTCGGTTGTAGAGAGCCCGGTCTTCGTCGTTATCGAGCGCCTTGAGGCAGAAGGAGATGTCAACATGGCCAAAGAACGAGGCTGTCTTCTCCATAATGCTGCGAAGCGCATTGAAGTGAAATGTGTAGAGCCTTCCTGTGGCGGGAACGGCAGCCAATTGCAGTTCTGCAAGCGATGCGACGTGGTGGAAAAAGGGCGTATCCTCCGTGGCGCGGAGCGTGAACACGCCGTCTCCATTAGGTCGGTGCACGAAATAACGTTTGTGAAACACTTTTGGCTCACCCTCTTTCGCTCTGCCGATCTCATTGCACATCACATTGAAGAATAGGGCGTGGTGGGACGAAAAAACGATCTTCATGGGCGCAGGTGCGCCGCTTTGATCTGTTCGGTGCGCTGCCCGGCGGAGGAGCTTGGCAAGGTCGCAAGCGACAGATATAGCGTTGTTGTCGTCCAGAGACGAAATCGGGTCGTCGATGTAGAGGTGCTTCACCGCTGGATAAGCGCAGGGATATTTCAAAAACTGCTCGCAGATGGCCATGAAGACGCACCAGATGAAAATATTTTGCTCGCCGCGCGAAATCTTGATGTTCGATTCCTCGCCTTTGCTGAAGCTTACGAACACAGGTCTGGAAAATGATTCGTTGCCATGCGGCACTTCTTGGAACGTGAAATCAAAGTCAAAGTCCGCGTAGCGCCTCAAGTATTCATCAATGGTCGGCTCAAGAGGCTCGTTTTTGAATCCATCAAAGAACCGCGAGGCCTGGTTGATTTTCAGGCCGCGAGCGGTGTTGTTTTCAATGTCATTGTCCCAAGTGAAAAGGTCTTCGGTGTAAGCGTTGAAGTAAAGAGTGTCGGCGTGGCCACTGTTCTTTCGCTTGCCGATGTCCTTGAACTCCATGGACAGCCGGGTCTTGCCGGTGCGGTTGTAGGCGTAGGCGAGGATGAGATCCGCACCACCTAGATCGTCGCGCAGCTTCCTCGCGAGCGTCTTGAGGTTGGCATATTTGTTAATCTTTGGCTTGTTGCTCATGCTTCAGCCTCCTCCGGGGATGGGAAAAGCTGCTGCATCAGCCCTTTCTTGTGGGTCTTGGGGGCTTCAAGCTTTTGGGTTTGCGCGGCGATGAGGTCGTCGAGGCTGGTGAGGCACTCGGCGATGCGTTGTTGTTCCTTCACCTGCGGGACCGCAATGCGCATTTCTTTGAAGAACGGAAGTCCGATAGTTTTGATCGTGCTTCCAGAAGCCACGTTTTCAAACACAGGCTTTTTGATCTGCAAAATGTAATACAAGAACCAGTTCGATAGACGGCGCTTATCACAGGTCCAGACGATGAAGTGCTGGCTTACCGCCATGGACTCACTCATAACCGCACTTTTGCCGACACCAGCGTCTCGGCTGAGGATCACAGAGCCGGCGGGGTGGAGAACAGCGGACGATTTTTTGATTCCTTGTTCCGAGATCACGATTGTCGTCTCTGAAATTAAGCCGTTGTCGAGCCGCTTTGAGTCAGCAAGTGACACCCATTTAATGCCACCGTTATAATACTCGTCCTTTGTCTTATTTGGCGTGTGGCCAGACCCTCTTTTCGCTAGATCCTCAAGCTTTTCTTCCACCCACTCCCCGGCGTTTTGGAATTCGGGGAAGCGGAGGCGGGGTTGGGTTTCGAATGTGGCGGGAGCATCCTGCTCCCCTGTTTCTAAAGCCTTGGAGCTGGAAGCTCCAGCCACTCTGGGGAAAAGCTGCTGTATCAGCCCTTTTTTATGGGTCTTGAGCGCGTCCACTTTCCGCGCTTGCGCGGCCATCAGCTCGTCCACCGAACTCAGGCACTCGGCGATTTTTTGTTGTTCGGCTGGGCTTGGTGGAACTGCCAATGCGTATTCCTGAAGCATTGGCAGTTTGATGTAGCTCATCGCGCTAACCTGCACGTGCGCCAAGAGTGACTCCCTCAGTTTGGCGTTCAAGATTGCGTAAAGATAGGGAACACTAATCCCAGAAAAATCCGTCAGGACGTAGGTGCGCTGGTATGCCTCGAATTTTCCACTGTAGTATCTTGTTTGGCCGACATTTGCGTTCCCGGCGATTAAGATGGCCTCAGCATCGAAAGAATATGAGCGGCTGAAGATGTGGTTCTCGGCGCAAGTGAAAAACGGATACTGGCCGTCTGAAGCACCCTCGTTCGCATCTTTCTTTCCGGTTCGGATTTTGCACAAGTCGCCCAACAGCTTCGTTTGCCAATCATCCGAATCGTGAAACTCCGGAAACCGCAGCTTCGGCACCAGAGTGGTGGGAGCATCTTGCTCCTTTTGCCGAGCCTTGGAGCTGGAAGCTCCAGCCACTTTGCCGTCTTCCTTCGTGGCGGTGGTTTTCGTCTTACTGCTCATGGCTTCACCTCCGGGTCGTTCGGCAGATCGCCGGAGAACTCGGCTTCGATTTCCTCGATGGTGGGGAGGCTGCCGCGGAGTTCTTCGGGCAGGGATTCGGTGAGTTGCGTCTGCCACGCGGCGACGGCGATGGATTGATCGAGGCCGCGCAAAGCATATTCGGCGACGAGTTTGTTTTTTTTCCGGCAGAGCAGGAGGCCGATGGTGGGTTGGTCGTCGGGGTGGCGCAGGAGGTCGTCCACGGCGGAGAGGTAGAGATTGAGCTGCCCGACATCGCCGGGGGTGAAGGCGCGGGCTTTGAGTTCGATGACGACGTAGCGGCGGAGCTTGAGGTGGTAAAACAGGAGATCGAGCGGGTAGTCTTCATTGCCTACTTCGAGCCGCACTTGCCGCCCGACGAAGGCGAAGCCGGTGCCGAGTTCCAGAAGGAATTTTTGGATGTGATCCACCAGCGCCTGCTCGACTTCTGCTTCGCGCCGGGGATCGGCGGTGCCGAGAAAGTCGAAGAGGTAGGGGTCTTTGAAAAGCTGCGCGGCCATGTCCGAATCCGCCGGGGGCATGGTGAGGGCGAAGTTGTTCTGGGCCTTGCCCGCACGGAGGTGGAGCTGGTGCTGGATCTGGATTTCCAGAATACTGCGGCTCCAACCGTGGGCGAGGGTCTCGCGGATGTAAAACTCGCGGGCGGCGGGGTCTTTGACCATCTGCATGAGGCGGATGATCTGGCCCCATGGCAATTGCGAAACAGGTTGTTTCGCAATTGGGCCGTCCGGGAATTCCCGGGCGAAAATCTTCATCGAAAGCAGGTTTCGTGTGGTAAGCCCGCCCATGTCCGGGAACTCTTCCTGGAGGTCGGCGGCAAGGCGGTCAATGACCTTGGCTCCCCAAGCAGCTTCCTGCTGTCGGGCGAGGATGATTTTTCCGGTCTGCCAATAGGCTTCGATAACGATGGGGTTGGCCGCGAGGATTGCGCGGATGCGGGCGCCGCGGAGGTGGGTCTTGATCTGCTGAAGCGTGGCGGCGTAGCTCTCGGGCAAGGAAGCGGCGGACGGGGCGACAGGAAAGATGGCCTCGGACCGGGTGCGGCCACGGGAAAGGCGGGTGTCAGTAGTGGGAGCATCTTGCTCCTCACTTTGAGTTGCCTTGGAGCTGGAAGCTCCAGCCACTTTTTTCTTATTCATACGCGCTGAGTCCTGAGATGTCGCGGTCCCCGGCGCGTTTGGTGAGGAGGGGGTGGAGATCGGCCATGAGGGCGAGTTCGGCTTGGCTGCGGGCTTTCCAGCCGAGGTCGAGCGGGGCCATGAGGTCGCCGAGCTGCTCGCCATCGAAAATCATGCGGTCGAGGATGGCGTCCACGAAGGTTTGCAGGGCGGCAGTGGCGAGGCCGTGCTGCGCGGCGATGGTGGCGAGTTCCTTGGTGTTCTTCTCCGCCTTGAAGCGGGTGTAGCCCTCGCGGATGGCGGTTTCGCTGAGGCCTTCGCCGGCCTTGAGTGTGCCGATGTATTCGGAGATGTCGTCCCGCTCGTTCATGAACTTGGCATCGGCGCTGATGAGGCCGATGAGCTCCTCGCGGGTCATCTTCGACTTGCCCGGCCCCTTTTCCGAGAACTTGGCGATGAGGCCCATGATGTAGTCATAATCAATGACGGCGGAGGCGAAGAGGACGAACTCGAAGTCGATCTGGTCGGCGGGCGAAGAGCCGACGGGGACGTCGGCGCTCCCGGGTTTTTGGTCTTTGAGCCTCTTGGCGGTTTCCAGATACTGGCCTTTGAAGCCGCGCAGGTTTTCCTCCGGCAGCACCGCATCAATGCTGGCTTTGTTTTCCTCGGTGAGGTCAGTGTATTGGTCGAGCTGGGTCTTGAGCCGCTGGACTTCCTTGAAGTGGGTGATGAAGGTGGCCTTGGCGGCGTCGCCCTTCAGATTCGCCACAGCGGAGGGCGTGCAGTCGAGGCCCTGGGACTTCATGAAGGTATCCAACTGCTGGACAGCGGCCTCCAGCTTCTGGATGACGACAGGGGCCTTGTCCACGAGCCAGATTTCCCGGGCCTGCTCGCCGGTTTTCTCCCCGGAGAAGAGGGCGATGGCGGTGTCCACGGCGTCCTGCTGCTGGCGGAAGTCGAGGATGTGCCCATACGGCTTGGTGCCGTTGAGCACGCGGTTGGTGCGGGAGAAGGCCTGGATGAGGCCGTGGTGCTTGAGGTTCTTGTCCACGTAGAGCGTGTTCAGGAACTTGGAATCAAAGCCGGTGAGCAGCATGTCCACGACGATGGTGATGTCGATCTTCTGCGCGGCGGGGTAGTCGGCGTTCGGCCACTGCTGGTCTTTGATGCGCTTCTGCACATCCTGGTAGTAGAGATCGAACTCCGAAAGGCGGTGATTGGTGCCGTAGCGGGTGTTGTAATCGGCGAGGATGGTCTCAAGAGCTTTCTTTTTCGCCTCCGGATCAACTTTGTTGTCCTCATGCTCTTGGATGAGGTCGCTAGCTAACTGCTCGATGTCCTTTTTGACTTCTGGATTTTCCGCAAGCTGCGCGGGCGGGGAGAAGACGCAGGCGATGTTCAGCGGTTTGAACTTAGGATCGGCGGCCTGTTTGTCCGCCTGCATCGCGGCAAACAGCGCATGGTATTCGATGGCGTCATTGATGGACGCGGTGGCGAGAATGGCATTGAAGCGGCGTCCGCCAGTGGCGGCATCGTGCTTGGAGAGGATGGCGTCGATGACGGCCTTCTTAGTGGCAGGAGCTTCCAGCTCCTTTGTTTTAAAAACCTTGGAGCTGGAAGCTCCGGCTACTGTGGGATTCTCCCGGATGTAGCGGCGGATCGCGTCCATGGCCCGCTCGTGGCGCACGATATGGTCGTAAGACTCGTGTTGCCAAAACTGGCCCGTCTTTCCCAAGCGCTTGTTGATTTGATTCGCGGTGAATGATTTCCAAGAATGCGTGATGTCGGCTAATCCATGCCCATTTAGTGGCTTCACCAAGACGTGAACGTGGTTGGGCATGATCACGTATTCATCGAGTTCGTAGCGTTGACCTTTAAAGTGAAGAAGTGCGTCATCAACCAACTTGGCAATCGCTGGGTCACGCAGCACACATGAGCCGCTGCCAGCATTCAAGAGGGCTTCGTAGCGATCAGAAAATAGGCGGTGATACTCGGCGAGTTCTTCGCGCGTGAGGTTGTCGAGGTCGTGACTTTGTTTCCAGCGTTCGCGTTCTTCTTTGAGTTCTTTTACGACAGACAGGGGTAGAGAATCGGCGAGACGGAAGGTGATGAAATACCAGACTGAACCCTGTTCCCAGTGGGGAAGGTCGCCGGTGTGGATGTCGATTTCGGTGGATGGGTTGAAGTATTCCGTAGCGGGAGCTTCCAGCTCCCTTGTTTGGGCTGAGAAGGAGCTGGAAGCTCCTGCCACTTTGAAGTAATCGATGTGGAAGCGCAGGACGTTCCCGTCCTCGATGGCGTGGGTGATGGTGTAGGCGTGGAGCTGTTTCTGGAAGAGGTCAGCCGTGGTGCGCATGGAGGCCTGCGTGTCCGTGACTTTCTGCAAGGTGGCGTTCGCCTCGAAGATGGGCGTGCCGGTGAAGCCGAAGAGCTGGGCCTTGGGGAAGAACTCTTTGATGGCCTTGTGGTTCTCGCCGAACTGCGAGCGGTGGCACTCGTCGAAGATGAAGACAATGCGTTTGTCCTTCAGCGCGGAGAGCTGTTCCTTGAAGGTGGCCTGGCCGTTCTTGCTCCGCTGCTTGTTGCGCTTGCTGTTTTCATCAAGTGCCAAGCCAAGCTTCTGGATGGTGGTGACGATGACCTTGTCCGCGTAGTCCTCGGATAGAAGACGGCGCACGAGGGCGGCGGTGTTGGTGTTTTCCTCCACGCAGCCTTCCTGGAATTTGTTGAACTCCTCGCGCGTCTGGCGGTCGAGGTCCTTGCGGTCCACCACGAAGACGCATTTGTGGATGTGGTCGTTTTCCTTGAGCAGGGTCGCGGCCTTGAAGGAGGTGAGCGTTTTGCCACTGCCGGTGGTGTGCCAGACGAAGCCGTTGCCGTTGTCGTCATCGATGCATGTGACCATGTGCTTCACGGCATAGACCTGATAGGGCCGCATGATCATGAGCTTTTGCTCGCCGGCGAGCAGCACCATGTAGCGGCTGATGGTGCGGCCAAGGTCGCACTTTTTCAGGAAGCGGTCGGCGAAGGAATCGAGGTGGGTGATCTTGATGTTATCCTCGTCCGCGAACTCATAGATCGGCAGGAAGCGTTCATCGGCGTTGAAGGTGAAGTGGCGAGCATTGTTGTTCGCAAAGTAGTAGGTGCGGTCGCGGTTGCTGACGATGAAGAGCTGGAGGAAGCAGAGCAGCGTCTTGGTGTAGCCGTTGCCGGGATCGTTTTTGTATTCAACGATCTGCTCCATCGCCCGGCGGGGGTTCACGCCGAGGGTCTTTAACTCGATCTGCACGCAGGGCACGCCATTGATGAGCAGAATGACATCGTAACGATGGTGACTGTTGTCCGTGTTGATGCGGAGCTGGTTGATGACCTCGAAGTGGTTTTTGCACCAGTCCTTGATGTTGACGAGGGTGCAGTTCAGCGGCGTGCCGTCGTCGCGGGTGAAGCTGCTGATGGCGCGTAGGGTCTTCGAGGCGGTGAAGACATCCGAGGTGACGATTTCATCGAGCAGGCGGGCGAACTCGGAGTCGGTGAGGCGGACGCGGTTTAGGGACTCGAATTTATCGCGGAAATTGGCTTCCAGCGTGGCGCGGTTGGTGATGTCCGGGCGATACTCGTATTTGAGGCGCTGAAGGGTGCCGATGAAGCCGTATTCGATGTGGTCTTCCCGGACGACGGAACTGGGGAGATCCGTCATGTCGTTAGAGGCGGCCTTGGTTGGACTCATCGGTGCCGGGAGAATGATGCGATTAGGCGCGGAAGACCAGAGGATTATACTCAACTCGCCCGAGAAACGTGGCCTGTGATGCGGGTTCTCGCTGAGCTGGGGCTAAGATGCTGGGTGCGCGTGATTTCGGCTAGACGCGCCGTGACAGTTTAGAATGGATGCGCATTGGGTTGAATACGACAGCAAGGAGTGTCGCATCTCCTTATGCGGGGGCTTGGCGGTTAAAAACCGCCGCCACGATAAACACTCAATTTCCTGCGACGGCTTTTTTCCATAGCAGGGAAGGGGGCACGTCGTTAGGACGACAAATGATGATGCCCGCGTGTTTGCTAGCATCGTTCACGTAGTCTGAAATCGGGCGATCAATCACCACCATGCGACCTTTTTCGCGATCGGATGTGGCATGGGTGAAATGGGCGCGCTGATTGATTCTAACGATTAAACCGACGTGCGATGTGTAGCCGTAGGTGCCGTTGCTAGTGATGGCGCAAATGTCACCGTTTTGAAGATAGGCTTCGGCGGAGCGCACTTTGGATTTTAGAATGTGATAGACTGGAAGTTGTGAGACTTGTGTTTCGATTTTTCCCATCGGCTCGATCAATGCACGGTTGGATCGCAAGTAACGATAGCTTGCCCATTGCACCGTCATTTCACGGATTTCCCGCTGAAGCCTAACCGCGCCTGGGATTCGGGAAGTGATGTTACTGGCGTATCCGCGGCGTGAATTATCGGCAAAAACTTCCTCTAGATGATGCATCCGACTCAGATAGTTTCCGGTGCAGATTCCATTTCGATAGCGCTCAATTTCTATCATGTGGAGCATGTCTGCCGGTTTGTACGGCCCGGGTTTGTAACGCAACATGCGAGCGATTGCTAACGAATTTTCATAATAAGTCCAACAGTCCAGGCCCTTGAAATTGACGACTGGGGATTCGATTCGATCATCCACTTCCAAGGTGTAGTTCACATATGGCGTGCCGATCATTTCTCTAGCCACGCGGATGGTGCGCTCACCAATTGGTAGATTGCGCCAGTTTTCGCGTTCAGCCTTGGCGACGATGGCGTGAAATTTTGATTCGCCCTGAAACACCACCTTCATCGGCAGGCGCGCTGGCGACGCGGGTGGCACGGATTTTTGAGCGAACAATCCAGTGACGGCAAGGCCTGACCAGACACCAATCAGCGCGATGATTTTAATTTGCATCATTGTTCCTTAGCTTAATTTCCGCCTCGCGCAACGAGAACCTCTCAATGCACGACTTCGGTGCCGATGCCGCCATCGGTGAAAATCTCCATCAGCAAAGCGTGGGGCTGACGACCATCCACGAAATGCACTTTGCGCACCCCGGCGTTGAGCGCATCCACCGCGCTGCGGATTTTCGGGATCATGCCGCCAGAAATCGTGCCGTTTGCAATCATCTCATCGGCTTCCTTGCGAGTGACGGATTGAATCAAAGTGGATGGATCTTTCGGGTCGGCAAGCAGACCTGGTACATCTGATAGATAAACCAATTTTGCCACGCGGAGTTCTTTGGCGAGAGCGGCGGCAGCGAGATCTGCGTTGATATTGAGCGGACGGCCAGTTGCCAACTCAGCTGCGAGTGGGGAAATCACTGGCACGATGCCCGCTTGGTGCGCCGCATCCATGTGAGCTAACTGACAGCCAACCACTTCGCCGACGCGGCCAATGTCCACGCGTTTGCCATCGGCGTCGATGCCTTTGGTTTTTTCTCCCAGAAACACATCGTTGCCAGGAATGCCTACGGCTTTGCCGCCGAAATCTCGGATCATGCGGACCAACCCGGGATTGATTTCCTCGGACAACACACGAGCGACGATGTCGATGGTTTCGTCCGTCGTGACGCGGAAACCACCGATGAACTTGGCTTCCAGCCCGGCTTTTTCCATCGCCGCAGAGATTGCTTTGCCGCCGCCATGAACGACGATTGGATTGATGCCCGCGACTTCGAGAAATACGATGTCACGCATCACGGTAGCGACGAGCGCGGGATCTTCCATCGCCGAGCCTCCCATTTTGATCAGGAAAGTTTTGCCGCGGAATGCCTGAAGATAGGGCAGCGCTTCAATCAGTGAGTTGGCTTTATCAATCGGTTGCACGCAAAGAAGTATTCACCGCAGCGCGAATTTGAAAACCCTGAAATCATGAGAAACGGACATTCTGGAGGCGAAATCAAAATATCCCGTGTTCCTGTGTCGGCAGCATTTTCAGCAAAATGTGGAAATGGTTCGCCCTGCTATACGACAATACCCGAGTAAGAATCTACTTGTGGGCTTGCAAATTGTGAGACAGCCTTCCGATATGCAACCTTATCTACGGGTTTCGGCGAGCGAATTGCAGGAGCTTCTTGCCCATTTTCCGGCTGTAGTTCTAACCGGACCACGGCAATGCGGCAAAACGACACTAGCTCATCAGCTTGCGAAAACCCTCGGGAAGCCTTCTCTTTATCTAGACTTGGAGAATGCTACTGACCGCTTGAAACTGACGGATTCCAATGCTTTTCTGGATCCATTGGCAGAACGTCTGGTGATTCTGGATGAGGTGCAACGGGTGCCGGATCTGTTCCCGCAGCTTCGCGGGATTATTGACCGGTGCCGGATGCCCGGGCGATTTCTTTTGCTGGGTTCGGCTTCACCGCTGTTGCTCCGGCAATCGAGCGAATCGCTTGCGGGACGCATCGCGCATGTGGAGTTGGGGCCGCTGCAGATTGCGGAGGTTGGAGCGGAGGAGTGTTCCCGGTTATGGGTTCGCGGCGGATTTCCTGACAGTTTCCTAGCCGTCACGGAGGCTGTCTCATACCGCTGGCGGGAAGAGTTCATCCGAACCTATCTGGAGCGCGATATTCCGCAGCTCGGGTTCCGGGTTCCGGCGGAGTCGCTGCGTCGTCTCTGGCAGATGTTAGCCCATCATCATGGCGGTGTTCTTAACAAATCGCAACTCGGCCAGTCGCTCGACGTGACCCATGCCACCATCGGTCATCACCTCGATATGCTCGCGCAAACCTACATGGTGCGTGCCCTGCCGCCGCTCCTTCCCAACCTGAAGAAACGCTTGGTCAAAAGCCCGAAAATCTATGTGCGTGACAGCGGATTGCTCCACACCTTGTTGGGATTGGAAACCGAGGACGACCTGCGCGGCCACCCGGTCTTCGGCGCATCCTGGGAGGGCTTCGCGCTGGAACAAGTGCTTCAGGCCTATCCGGGATGGAAGGCGAGCCATTACCGCACCGCAACCGGGGTTGAGCTTGATCTTGTCCTCGAGAAGGGATCGCGGCGGCTTGCATTCGAATTCAAGGCGTCTTCCGCCCCCACCGTCACCCGTGGATTTCACCAAGCCATCGACGATCTGCGCCCGCAGCAAACTTGTATCGTGGCACCCGTGGACCAATCTTATCCTATCGGAAAGACGATCCTGATTTGTTCTCCGGGTGAATTGCCCGCCCCATGAAGCTGGTGGAGTAATGGGGATGGAAAAACGTGAAAGCGAGGTCAGATTTTGTTAGGGTGGCCTTAGCATATTGTGCCAGCCCGAAATAGGTCAGGGCGAACACCACCTCGTTGTAGTTCACACCCATTTCGAGTTATGGTATTGGTGCGTCTCTTTCAACCACCACAAAGAAACGTTTGGTAGCCTCGCTACCGGGGACATCGAGCAAGCTGTTAGTGTATGGGGTTGCTTCAATGCCGGATTTGTCCTGCCACACTTCCCAAGTGGAAGGCGCCGTCGAAAGGCTGGTGGAACTCACCAAATCATAAACTTTACCTGGTTGGCTGTTCCAAGTGAAGTCAAGTGTTACATCATGTAACCGTAGTGGTTTTCCTGGCACCATCGGCTGAACATGCGCCCGGCGACCGTGGAGCTGGCGAGGTGGCGAGGTGGCGAGGTGGCGAGGTGGCGAGGTGGCGAGGTGGCGAGCGGGGGGTGATGATCATAGGCGCTAACTTAAGAAAATCCCACATAGAGAAATGGTTACGGCAGCCTT
>ENA-OFCF01000787-OFCF01000787.1-metagenomes-genome-assembly--contig:-NODE-787-length-13336-cov-4.281229_pt1 | contig 13336 bp, 14 predicted proteins | sample MGYA00153387_OFCF01 | MGnify analysis MGYA00153387
TGAGTTTCTCAGGGACGACTACGTAGGCTCGCCACATAGTCCAACAGACCCAACGAGATGAGTTGCTGGTGCACGGGGACCCGCCGCGTGGCGTTAGCGTTCTTGCCCTTCAAAATGTCGATGACCCAGATGCCCTTGACAGGGTAAATCTGTTCCAGGTCAAGACTGGCAATTTCTTCGGCGCGCGCGCCTGTGAACAACGCTATCAACGGACACCAGTAGAAATCGGGTAGTTTCAGCTTCTTGCAGTAGAGGCCGGGCTGAAATATTTTTTGCAGCTCGGCATCTGTAAACGGCTTATAGGATTCGGCCTTGTTGTGGGCGCCGACGATGTAGAGGTCTTTGGCTGGGTTTACCATGTTGGCCACCTGGTTGTTGATGCAGTAATCAAAGAATCCGTTCAGGATGGTGATGTGGTCGTTGACCGTGGTGGCCTCACGTCCCAATGCCAGCAGCTCTTTTTTGTAGTCGGTGATGACCTTGGCGCTGACCATGGCTACGTCGATATTGCCTTTCGCCTTGATGAACGCTTGTAGGACGCCCCGATGCTTGCGCCAAGTTGAATCTTTGAGCGTTGATTTGCGCTCTGCCAAAAAGTCGTCTTTGGCATTTTCGAGGTTCGTTCCGCACTTGGCCATCGGGAGCACCGCAGCAATTCCGGTAGCTGCGGCTGCTTGCCGAGCTTTCGCCATATTGGCGGTGATCCGCTGAGCTTCCTTTGCTTCTTCCAGGGTGTCCGTCTCGATGATCCCCTTGTCCAGGTCAATCCTGATTTTTTCGCGAATGCCCTGCTTTGCATCGGCTCGAAGCAGATGCGGAAAATCCGCAAGGGAAGGATTCGACAAAAACTTGGGGCTCACCATCATTGACTCCACTTCAAAGGACAAGGACAAGGCGCGCTGGCGCGCGACCACGGAATCTTTGGTTCGAAGGCTGCGCCGAAACTCAGCTTTGCCGGTGAACTGCCGCAATGCTAACGGAACAATCAGCCGGAAATAGTAGACGCCGCAGCGGTCGCGGATCAGACGGGGGGTTTTGATGCTCACAGGCAACTCCATGAAGGAGCTGGATGAGCGAAGTGGATGATAGCCAGAGCCCAACCGGCCGGGAGGCCGCGCGGGGACTGGGTTTCAAAAACTGGTGCGGCTGGCGGGGATCGAACCCACGACCCTTGGCTTCGGAGGCCAATACTCTATCCACTGAGCTACAGCCGCAATGCTGTGAGGTGCTTGAAAAGCCTGGTGATTCTATCAGTCGGCATCTGGCAGCCACGCGGCGTGCCATGCAATTGCGATGCCCCCGTTATAATATGCGGTTGCGGGCTGAACCAGTTTCAGCACGCCAAATCACCCCACAGTACCCGGATTTCCCGTTTTTTTGAGGACGCCATGAGCGCAAACGATCACACCACCTCGCACGATGAAGACCATTCAGGTCCGATCAAAACCCCCAAGCAGTTGCTGGCAGCGGTATTTTTCTCTTTTGTCATTCCCATTTTTGCCATCATTGGCTTGGTGTATTACGTCACATCTGCGAACAAAACTGCGCCCGGCGCTGTCGACACTGAAAAAGCCATCGCGATGCGAATTCAAAAAGTCGGTTCGGTGGAGATTCGTGATGCCAATCGTGCCCTCAAGTCGGGTGAAGAAGTTTACAAAGCGCAATGCACCGCCTGCCACGCAGCTGGCCTGGCTGGCGCGCCCAAAACAGGTGATGCAGGTGCTTGGGCTGCTCGCATCAAAACCGGCTACGACGCATTGCTGACATCAGCCCTCAAAGGCAAAGGCGCGATGGGCGCGCAAGGCGGTGGTGATTACGACGACATTGAAATTGGTCGTGCCGTGGTGTACCTGACCAATGCGGCAGGCGGCAAATTTGCCGTGCCTGCTGGCCCAGCCGCTCCTGTAGCAGGTGCTACAGCGCCAGCGCCAGCAACAGCAGCAGTTGCAGCACCTGTTGCTGTAGTGGTTGCCGCACCTGTAGCAGCGGCTGCACCAGCACCCGCCGCCGCTGTGAAAGTAGCCGCTGTCAACAATGGCGAGGCCTTGTACAAGCAAGTTTGCACCGCCTGCCATGCGCAGTCAGTGGCTGGCTCGCCCAAGTTTGGCGACAAAGCCGCCTGGGCGCCGCGCATCAAAACCGGTATTGACGCCATGACCGCCAGCGTCATCAAAGGCAAAGGCGCCATGCCGCCAAAAGGCGGCTCGGCAGCACCAGACGCCGACATCCGCGCTGCGGTTGAATACATGGCCAACGCAGCCAAGTAAAGCGGCTTGCTACCTTTAAAACCAGCTTTTGAGTCGGTTTTTGCATTTTTAAGGCATCAAATCGACCTCCAGCCCAATAAATACGGGCGCAAGCAGCTACTTTTTTAATAGCATTTTATTTGCTGCTTCCGGGCTGCGCACATAACCAAAGCGCTTTTGCAGGTCATGCGCCAGTACTTCTTGCGGTACCCACAGGCCGCGCTCGATGGCATCGGCGGCTTGCAGCATGTCCTGGGTATGGACCAGGCCAAAACCGAGGGCGGTTTCCAGGTAAACGCGGCCATGCTCGTCAATGATGCAGCGCTGGGTGATGGCGACCTGGCCGGTGTGGGCGGTGACTTCAAAGTCTGGTGCGCCTTCAACGCGCCAGACGAAAGGTGTGGCCTCGAGCTCTACATACACACGCTGCGGGCCATTTTGAAAAAACCACTGGCCTTGCGCGTCGGCCGCGTAATTGCGCTGGATAAAGTCAATCAGCTTGTCGTGTTTAAGCAGCGAGCCTTTGCTGGCGAGTTGTCTGCCCGGATCTGTGGACACCGCGCAAAACGGACCCGCTGCCTGGGCGTTGTCGTCGCGCATGAACCAGTTGCCGCGCGCATCAAGCCCCAGCCAGCCGTAGCAGTCAGGCACGTTGGGCCATTTGGCAAGAGCTGCTTTAACAATGTCGTCCATGGCTTGATTCTAAAGATGCGTGGCTAAAAATGCTGTGACAGCTTCGGGCATCACCCGCACGTTGGCTGGAAAGCTGCCTGAAGGAAAACCCACATGACCACCCTCTGCTGGCTGCCACAGCGTGACGCTGGCGCTGACACCTGATGCTGCGGGCAAGCTCCACGCAGGAATGAATGGGTCGTTGATGGCATTTAATGCGAGGGCAGGCACACCAACACTGCCCATGTGCGGCTTGGCCGACGCGCGTTTCCAGTAGTCGTCGGTGTCTTTAAAGCCATGCAGCGGCGCGGTGACGACGTTGTCAAACGCATACAAATCGCGTGCGGCCAGCAGGTCACTGCGATTAAACAGGCCGGGGTGCTGGTTGAGTTTTTTCAGCGCCTTGGGCACCATGCTGCCTAAAAACATGCGGGTGTAGACCAGCCGGTTAAAGCCGCGCCCTATCGCCCAGCCGCTGGCGGCCAGGTCTAACGGTGAGCACACACTGGCCACGGCACGAACAACTTGCGCTGCACTTGCGCCTGTCTCTCCAGCCCAGCGCATCAGCGCGTTGCCACCCAGCGATACCCCCACCGCCATGAGGGGGCCTGGGTGCTGACTTTTAAACCGCCGCAGTATCCAGTCAATCTCTTCAAAATCACCCGAATGGTAGGCACGCGGGCCGTGGTTCAACTCGCCCGAGCAGCCCCTGAAATGCGGCACGGCGCAAGCCCAGCCGCGTGCGCGTGCTGCGTCGGTCAGCGCCTGGGCGTAGTGGCTGCCAGACGAGCCTTCAAGACCATGAAAAACAACTAAAAGGGGTGCATTTGGCTGACTGGCGTGATCTGAAAAATCAACATCGACAAAATCGTCATCAGGTGTCATCCAGCGTTCACGCCTGAAAATGGGCGCGTCGCCCACATAGCGTTCAGCCCGCAACGCAGCCCAAATGGTTTGCAGGTTACCGCCGGGTAGCCACCACGGTGCTTTGTATTTCATAGTCGCTTGTACTTGCTAATGAAGGACTTGCGGGCTGTCATTGACCTCCAGCATCTCGCGTGGCGTGCCGGGGCTGGCGTGGTGCGCAACCATGCGCCAGCCTTGTGGCGTTTTTTGGTACACGTTGGTGGCAATCACATACGCGTGGCGCGGACCTTCATCGGTCAGCACCTCAATGCGCTCCAGCACGCTGTGAACGCTGGAGCCAAGCGAGTCCACCCGATGAACTTTTTCAGCCCGAGCCTGAATGCTGCCGTTGGTAAACATCATGTCAAACGCTGCGCGAATCGCACCCGCACCCAGCAGCCTTGCGCCGCCAGGGTGAACGCACACGATGTCGTCTTCATCGGCCCAGCAGGCCATCAGTTTGTCAATGTCGCCGCGCTGCAAGGCTTCGTAAAAAGCGGCTTCCATTTCGTCGGGGCTGCTACTGTCTGCAGGTGGGGTTTTGGGTTTGCGCATGATGACTACAGGGTTGGTTTGGGTTCAGACCTGCTATTAAGCCACGCCTTGACGACAAGCTGCGTGTCGCCCTGATCAGCCGCACGCCACAGCAGTTCAGGTGATGCGACATGCGTGCCCGCTGGCAACAGGTGCAGGGCAAGGTCAATGAATTCTGCCAGCTTGGCTGGCCGTATGGGCTGCTCGGTGGCGGGGATCATATAGCTCAGGGTTGACAGCATCCAGGCAGCCGTTTTGTTTAAAAAACCAGTGGCTGAAGGGGTTGGCATTTTTTGCGCCGACCTGACCAGCAGCAAACGCTCAAAACCCAAAGCGCTCAGCGCCTGCTCGTCCAGATTGGCCAGCCCGCGTTTGACTGCGTCGGGCAAACGGCCCTGCGCATGCGGCACCACCACCACCAGCGTGTGAACGCCGCAGCGCCTGAGCCACTGCGCCAGCGCCAGCAATTGCCCGGGCGCAGGTGTCCACAGCGCGCGCTCCCTTCCGTAATACAGGCGCGGCGGCTCAAACATCACCACGCCCACCTGTGCAGGCGTGGTTTGCCAGGCCTGAAGGTCGTCCGTCACTTCAAGGATGCTGACCTGAGGCGTGCTGGTCGCCATCGGCTCTTTGGCCAGCACCTGGGTGTGCGCAAAGCGGCTGCTCCCCGCCAGTCGCCGCAGCACCTCAGCGCCCAGCACGCCCGTGGCACCAGCCACGACAAGTCTGGGCTGGGGTACTGCCGAGCGATGCACCGGTTGCCATGCAGCGCGCAGTGCGGTAGAAGTCTGTATGCTCATTTATTAATAGCTGCTTGCGCCCGATTTTATTGGTTTACAGGTCGATTTAATGCCTGAAATGGCTGGTTTTTAGCCTGTTTGAACGGTACTGCCAGCTGCCAGACGGTGCCGCCACCCACCGCATACAACTGCAAGCCAGGTGCTGGCTCAACCGTATAGCCTCCCGTGAACTCACCAAACGCAGGCAAGATGGCTTGCCGATCTTCAAACACAAAGCAAGGTAGCCGCAGCCGGTCGCGTGCTGGGCCTTGCAGTTGCACCGCAGGGTGCAGGTGACCTGCCAGTACGGCGTGGGTGATGTGTGCTTGTGGATGATGGCAGGCAGCGAAAGGGCCGACAAGGTACGGCTCGTCCACCACGCTGATATGGAGCTCTGGCGGCGGATCACCGGCGCGGCTGTCGTGGTTGCCGCGTACCAGCGTGCAGTTCAGTTTGGCATGGCTTTGCCGCCACGCGGTCAGCTGACCAAGAACCGATGCCGTGCGTGCCTGACGCGCATGCAAAAAGTCACCTAAAAAAACGAGCTGGTCGGGCTGGTAGTGCGCAATCAACTGGCTCAGACGGCGCAGGTTCTCTGCCGTGGTACCGCTGGGCACAGGCTGGCCCAAAGCGCGATAAGTGGCGGCTTTGCCCAGATGCAGATCGGCGATAAACAGCACGCGCCCTTCAGGCCACCACAGGGCGTGTTCAGGCAATAAACACACGGTGTGGCCTGCGTAGGTGATGGCGATTGGTTTGCCCAAAGTCATAGGCAGTTCATTTGGTTTTTCGCCGCGGGGAACGCTCGCGTTTGCCGGGCGACCCCAGCGTATCTTTGCCAAGCGCCAAGGCTTGGCTGATGTCCAGCAACACGGGCGCAGCTGCGTTGCCGCCCGCATCTTTTTCAAGCTGCTGCACCATGCGGGCAATGCGGTCGGCCATGCTTTCATTGCTGAGCTTTTCACGCAGGCGCTCTACCATCAGCGGGAATGAAAACGGCGTGGGACGGGCAATCGGTTTGACGACCAGTTGCTGGATCGCCATGCGCTCCAGGCTGTGTTGCAAACGGGTGATGTCCAGCTCTTCAGCCAGCAATTCGGTACGCGCTTGCAACAACAACTCATTGCCTGGGTCGTATTTGCGAAACACTTCATAAAACAAACTCGACGAGGCTTGGAGTTGTTTGTTGCTGCGCTTTTCGCCCGGGTAGCCCTGAAACACCAGACCCGACACGCGCGCGATTTCGCGAAAGCGCCTTTGCGCCATCTCACCTGCATTCAGGCTGGCCAACACCTCATCTAAAAGCATAGCTGCTTGCGCCCGATTTATAAGGGCTGGGAGCATATTTAACCAGTCAACGGGTTGAGCGCAAAGCAGCTCAAAACCATAGTCGTTGACGGCAATAGAAAACGTCCGTGGCGTGATTTGCGCGGCCCGCCAGGCCAGCAAACTGGCCAGCCCCAGATGCACATTGCGCCCTGCAAACGGGTACAAAAACAAATGGGTGCCGTCACGTGATGTGTGGACTTCAGCCAGCAGCGTAGCAGGTGTGGGCAGCGCTGACCATTGTTGCTGAAGCTCCAGCAGCGGGCGTACACGTTTGAGTTCTGGCGAGTTGTAATGCCCCAGGCTTGCCAGTTCAAGTTGCGCCACCATGCTGGCCGCCAGCGTGGTCGACAGCGGCATGCGCCCGCCACTCCAGCGCGGTACGGCCGCCCGTTTGCCAGTGGCTTTGCGCACCCAGGCCGTCATGTCGTGGATGCGCACCAGCTCCAGCAACCTGCCGCCAAAGTTAAAGCAGTCACCGGGTTTGAGCCGCGCGGCAAAGCTTTCTTCCACCGTGCCAATTTTTGCGCCTTTCAAATACTGCACTGCCATGCTGGCGTCGCTGACGATGGTGCCAATGTTCATGCGGTGGCGGCGTGCCAGTTGGGCGTTGGGTACGCGCCAGACGCCTGCTTCGTCGGGCACGGCGCGCCGGTAGTCGGGATAAGCGGCGAGTGATGCGCCGCCCTGGCTGACAAAAGCCAAACACCAGGCCCATTTTTCATCGCTCAAGTCTGCATAAGCGGCGGTAGCACGCACTTCTTCGAGCAACGTTTGCGGCATAAAACCACCACCCAGCGCCACTGTGACCAAGTGCTGCACCAGCACATCCAGCGGCTGCTGGGGCGATGAGCGTGCCTCAATCTGCCCGCTGGCCACCGCAGCACGCGCCGCTGCGGCTTCAATGATTTCCAGGCTGTGCGTGGGCACCAGCGTGATGCGGGATGGCCTGCCGGGCGCGTGGCCGGAGCGCCCTGCCCGCTGCAGCAATCGCGCGACGCCTTTGGGTGAGCCAATTTGCAGCACCCGCTCCACCGGTAAAAAGTCAACCCCCAAGTCAAGGCTGGAGGTACACACCACCGTGCGCAACTCGCCACTTTTCAAACCCGCCTCCACCCATTCACGCACCCCCCGATCCAGCGAGCCGTGATGCAGCGCAATCAGCCCCGCCCAGTCAGGCCGGGCTTGCAAAATCGCCTGGTACCACAGCTCCGACTGCGAGCGGGTGTTGGTAAACACCAGCGTGGTGGTGCTAGTCGCGATCTCACTGATGACCTGCGGCAGCATCGTCAGGCCCAGATGCCCGGCCCACGGGAAACGCGCAGCCACGTCAGGCAGCAGCGTGTCGATGATGAGTTTTTTGGCGACAGCACCTTGGACCAGCGTACCGGCGCTGTTGCCGAGTAGCGTATGCAGGGCCACTTGCAAATTACCCAGCGTGGCAGACATGCCCCAAATCACGAGGGCAGGGTTAAATGTTTTCAGCCGTGCCAGCGCCAACTGCGTTTGCACGCCGCGCTTGTTGCCCATCAGCTCATGCCACTCATCAACCACCACCGCCTGCACGCTGCCGAGCGCAGTCGCTGCATCAGCACGCGACAGCAGCACCGACAGGCTTTCCGGCGTGGTCACCAGCACCGTGGGCAGGCGGGTGTTTTGCGCGCTGCGCTCGGCACTGCTGGTGTCACCGGATCTGGCGCCCACCGTCCACAACGCAAAAGTGCCGTCAGCCTGCAAAACATCCAGAGGCAACTGCAACGCTCGCTGCGTATCCGCCGCCAGGGCGCGCATGGGGGTGATCCACAGCACCGTCAGTGGCACGCCAACTGGTTTTCTCCTGACTTTAGATACTCCTGATTTAGGAGCTGCTTGCGCCCGATTTGATTGGTCTAGAGCCATAAAATGCATCAGAATGCCCAACCAGACAGCATAAGTCTTGCCCGAACCCGTGGTCGCGTGCAGCAGGCCGGACTGGCCATTAGCGATGGCCTGCCAAACATCTTTTTGAAATTTGAATGGTTTCCAGTCGCGTGCGGTAAACCAGTCAGTGATGGCAGATTTGACAGTGGTACGGCGCTTTTGGACTACGGGTGACGACATCCAACTATGGTAATGTGATGGCTTGTTTTTTGAGGAGCCCCTTGATGAAAACCCGTCTTTTAAATCTGCTGCTCATCTGCGTTGCCCTTGCGTCCACCTTGACCTTGTCTGGCTGCGGCTACAACCAGTTTCAGGCACTCGACGAGCAAACCAAATCGGCTTGGGCCGAGGTGCTGAACCAGTACCAGCGCCGAGCTGACCTGGTACCCAACATTGTGGCGACCGTTAAAGGTGAAGCCGCTTTTGAGCAGGACACGCTGACCAAGGTGGTGGAAGCGCGCGCCAAGGCCACGTCGATGCAGGTCACGCCTGAAACACTGAACAACCCGGAGGCATTCAAAAAATTCCAGGCCGCGCAGGGTGAACTCAGCAGTGCCTTATCGCGCCTGTTGGTGGTGACTGAAAACTACCCCAACTTGAAGGCGAACCAGGGCTTTCAAGATCTGCGGGTGCAGCTGGAAGGCACCGAGAACCGCATCACGGTGGCGCGCAACCGTTACATCAAGACCGTGCAGGACTACAACATTCTGGCGCGCAGCTTTCCCAACAACCTGACGGCGATGATCTTCAGCTATAACGTCAAGCCAAACTTCACGGTGGAGAACGAAGCGCAGATCAGCAAGCCACCTGCTGTGAGTTTTGAGAAGAAATAGCCTGAGAACCGTTGGAAAGAGCTGAAAATGACTGTTTTTAGGCATCAAATATGCCTCTAAGCCAATGGATACGGGTGCAAGCAGCTATTATTTTAATAGCGCTCGTTTCAAGTTTCAGCTTGGCTGTGCAAGCGCAAGACCTGCAAGCCATACCGCCGCTGAGCGCCCGCGTCATCGACACCAGCGGCACGCTGGATGCTGGACAAACCCAGAGCCTTGAGGCCAAACTGGCGGCGTTTGAAAAAGCCCGAGGCGCGCAAATCGTCATCCTGATGGTGCCCACCACCCTGCCGGAAGACATCACCGACTACGCCCAGCGGGTGGGTGACGCCTGGAAGATTGGCCGCAAGGACATTGGCGACGGCCTGCTGCTGGTAGTGGCCAAAAACGACCGCAAGGTGCGCATTGCCACCACCAAAACACTGGAAGGCGCGATACCCGATTTGGCAGCCAAGCAAATCATTGCCAGCGCCATCACCCCACGCTTCAAGCAAGGCGACTTTGCGGGCGGGCTGAACGCGGCGGCAGACCAGATCATGGCGCGCATTTCGGGTGAAAACCTGGCCGCGCCCGAGGCTGAAAAAACCTCGGGTGGCAACAGAGAAGGTTTTCAATGGGTGGACATGGCGGTGTTCTTGTTTTTTGCGGTGCCAATTGGGGCGCGGCTGCTGTCCGGTGTGCTGGGCCGCAAGCTGGGCGCACTGGTAACGGGCGGTGGGGTTGGAGTGCTGGCCTGGATTTTTACCAGCAGCCTGCTGCTGGCAGGCGCAGTCGGTGTGGTTGGCCTCGTTTTTGCGCTGTTTGCAAGTTTGGGCTCGTTGGGAGGTTTGGGGAACTCACGCCGGGGCGGGGGCTGGAGCAGTGGCGGCTTCGGTGGCGGCGGTGGTTTCGGTGGCGGCGGCGGTGGCGGATTCAGCAGTGGCGGGGGTGGTAACTTTGGCGGCGGCGGTGCGTCAGGGGATTGGTGACGTGATGTTGACTCAATTTAAAACCATTTTCAGACACCTGTGGCTAGACGCATCTGACGCCCAGCGCACCATATCGCCCGACATGCTGCAGCGGCTGGCCAGGCGGGTTGCCGCCAGTGAGAGCCGCCACACCGGGCAAATCCGCATTTATGTGGAGGCGGCATTGCCGATGAGCTACCTGTGGCGTTTGAATTCAAACAACCCCATGAAGACCTTGATCCGCCAGCGCGCGGTGATGCTGTTCGGCAAGCTGCGCCTGTGGGACACCGAGCACAACAACGGCGTGCTGATTTACCTGCAACTGGCTGAACACGCGATTGAAATTGTGGCGGACCGGGGTGTTGATCGGCAGGTATCAGCGCAGCAATGGCAGGCCATGACAGAGCGCATGGCCAGCGCATTCAAAGGTGGATTGTTTGAAGATGGTTTGACCGAGGCCATCGGTGAAGTCACCAGCGTACTGGCGGCACATTTCCCGTCAGCACCTGACGGCAAAAACGCCAATGAGTTGCCTGACGAGCCTGTGCTGGGCTAAAGCGGAAGGTTTGGGCTGCGAACGGGATTCGTCTTGTGCGCCACATCCAGCTCCTGCTGCAAAGCACGGCTCAGGGCACCCAGTGACTTGATTTTGCGATTGGCTTCACGCAACCTGTCGGACAACCGCTTGGAGATCGCCAGCATCAGCCGCGCTGCGACGGGCGCGTTGTCGTTGATGATTTTTAGCAGTGCCTCGCGAGACAAAATGGCTACGGCCAAATTTGTGGTGGCGGTACAAGTGGCTGAGCGCGGTGCGCCATCCAGCACACCCATCTCACCAATTATGTTGCCAGGGCCAATGATGGACATCACCATGCTGTCATTGGCCGAAGCCACCTCGTTTTGCACCAGCACCTCGCCATCCAGTATCAGCATCATGAAGTCGGTGTGGCTGGCTTCGCCTTCCTTGATGAAAACCGTGCCCACATCAAAGCGCTTGGGGAGCATAAAACCCACCAACACCCGCGCATCAGACTCGCTCAAATCAGCCAGTGCGGTTGGCGTAATGAGCAACTGCGCAGCTTTTTCCTGATTCGCGTCCTTGAAGGGCTTGGAGGATTTGGAAAATAGCATGGCCGGAATGTAGGGCGCGTACTTTAAAACACCAGCGTGTCGGCGCTATAAAAGCAAATGTCAAGCTGTTTGCGTGCAGTACACAGGCTGCGCTTACTTCTTCTGACGGTACTTGCGAAGCGCAGCGATCTGGGCAGCCATCACGGCCAATTCAGACTGCGCCATGGCGATGTCGATGTCGCCTTTGGCATTTTTGAGCGCTTCTTCGGCAGCAGCTTTGGCAGAAGTGGCCTTGGCTTCATCGAGGTCTTTGCCGCGAATGGCCGTGTCGCTCAAAACCGTGACGGAGTTCGGCTGCACTTCAAGCAAGCCGCCCGCCACGAAAACAAACTCTTCCGTGTCGTCAGCTTTGACAATACGCACAGCACCGGGCTTGATGCGGGTAATCAGGGGCGTGTGGCGTGGGTAAATGCCCAGCTCGCCAGCCTCCCCCGGCAAGGCTACAAATTTGGCTTCGCCAGAGAAGATGGACTCTTCAGCAGAAACAACATCAACGCGAATGGTATTCATAAAGTTTCCCGTATAAAAAGTTTGGAGAAAGTGACCCGATGAGATGAGCCGCTAGGCGCCGCGCGGAAATGTGCAAGTGCACATTGAGCACGGCAACAACTTAGGAATCGCTCATTGGGTTGCTTTATCAAACTTTTTTCGCTTTTTCAAACGCTTCGTCGATGGTGCCAACCATGTAAAACGCCTGCTCCGGCAAGTGGTCGCACTCGCCAGCAACAATCATCTTGAAACCGCGAATCGTTTCAGCCAGGCTGACGTACTTGCCGGGAGAGCCAGTAAACACTTCAGCAACGTGAAACGGCTGCGACAGAAAACGCTGGATTTTGCGGGCACGAGCCACGGCCAGCTTGTCTTCAGGCGCCAATTCGTCCATGCCCAAAATTGCAATAATGTCGCGCAATTCTTTATAGCGCTGCAAGGTGCCCTGCACCGCACGAGCTGTGTTGTAGTGGTCTTCACCGACAACAGCGGGCGACAGCTGGCGGCTGGTGGAGTCCAGTGGATCCACCGCTGGGTAGATGCCCAGCGAAGCAATGTCACGGCTCAGCACAACAGTTGAGTCAAGGTGGGCAAATGTGGTTGCTGGTGACGGGTCGGTCAAGTCATCGGCAGGCACGTAGACGGCCTGAATGGAGGTGATGGAACCGACTTTGGTCGATGTAATACGCTCTTGCAGGCGGCCCATTTCTTCGGCCAGCGTCGGCTGGTAGCCCACGGCCGACGGCATGCGGCCCAGCAGCGCGGAGACTTCCGTGCCGGCCAGCGTGTAGCGGTAGATGTTGTCGACGAAGAACAGCACGTCGCGGCCTTCGTCACGGAAGGACTCGGCAATCGTCAGGCCGGTCAGCGCCACGCGCAAACGGTTGCCTGGGGGCTCGTTCATCTGGCCGTAGACCATGGCCACTTTGGACTCTTCAAGCTTCTCAAGATTCACAACGCCAGAGTCAGCCATCTCGTGGTAGAAGTCATTGCCTTCACGGGTACGCTCACCCACACCGGCAAACACGGACAAGCCCGAGTGCGCCTTGGCGATGTTGTTGATCAGTTCCATCATGTTCACGGTCTTGCCGACGCCGGCGCCGCCGAACAGTCCGACTTTGCCGCCCTTGGCGAACGGACACATCAAGTCGATCACTTTAATGCCGGTTTCGAGCAATTCGTTGGCTGAAGACTGGTCTTCATACGAAGGCGCGAGACGATGGATTTCCCAATGATCTTTGGTAACCACCGGGCCAGCTTCGTCAATCGGGTTGCCGAGCACGTCCATGATGCGACCGAGCGTACCCATGCCGACCGGCACTGAAATGCCTTTGCCGGTATTGGTCGCAATCAGGTTACGTTTCAGGCCGTCGGTCGAACCCAGTGCAATGCAACGCACAACGCCGTCGCCGAGTTGTTGCTGCACTTCAAGTGTGATTTCAGTACCGCCAACTTTCAGCGCGTCATACACTTTTGGCACTTCATCGCGATTGAACTCAACGTCCACCACCGCGCCGATGATTTGTACAATCTTGCCTTGGCTCATTTTCGTA
>ENA-OFCF01000788-OFCF01000788.1-metagenomes-genome-assembly--contig:-NODE-788-length-13324-cov-2.809933_pt1 | contig 13324 bp, 9 predicted proteins | sample MGYA00153387_OFCF01 | MGnify analysis MGYA00153387
GCTATTTATAACCTCATTAATTCAAGCTCAAGTTAAAATGATTTCACCTCCAAATTTGCAAAAAGGCGATTCGATTGCGATTGTTGCCACCGCTCGAAAAAATATTGATGACAACCTAAAACCTGCAATCGAATGGTTGAAAAATTGGGGTCTGAACGTTAAAATTGGCACTACAATTGGTTTAGATTTGAATCAGCTTGCTGGAACGGATGTGCAACGTGCAGCAGATTTTCAGGCTCAACTTGACAATCCGAATATCAAAGCAATATGGTGTGTCAGAGGTGGTTATGGCACAGTCAGAATGCTCGATTTGTTAGATTTTACAGCTTTTATAAAAAATCCGAAATGGATTGTTGGCTTTAGCGATGTTACTGTTTTGCACAATCACTTGAACACAATGGGTTTTAAATCCATTCACGGTATTATGCCAATTAGCTCAAAATCAACTAAATTGGCAAAAGAAACTTTAAGAATTGCTTTGTTTGGCGAACCTTTAAGTTATAAAATTGCACCTCATCCAATGAACCGTTTTGGAAAGGGAACTGGCGAATTGGTGGGTGGAAATCTGTCTATTTTATACAGTGTTTTGGGTTCAAAATCGGCTATAAATTGTGATAATAAAATTTTATTTATCGAAGATTTAGACGAATATCTTTATCATATTGACCGCATGCTAATGAACTTGAAGCGTTGTGGTTGCCTTGAAAACCTGAACGGAATAATTGTTGGAGCGATGACAAAAATGAAAGACAACGACATTCCGTGGGGCAAAAATGCTTTAGAAATTATTGAGGATATTACTGAAAATTATAAAATTCCGATAGTTTTTAATTTTCCGGCAGGCCATATTGCCGATAATCGGGCATTGATATTGGGAAGTTCAGTTTCAATGGAAGTAGATAAAAATGGAACGAAATTGGTTTTTGAATAATTATTCTGATTCTAAAAGTTAGTTTTTCAAAACGAAATCGCCATAGAAGTTGTTAAAAAAGTATTGTTATTCGTAGGATTTGCTCCGTTCAAAAACACTTGATCTTTGCTTTGCAAGTTTCGTGCTTCAATTCTGAACATTACATTGTCAGTTACTAAATAATCAAAATTTGCCGAAAAGCCATATGTTTGAAATCCGTTTGGGGTTCCGGATGCGATAATTACACCTTTCTCATCAGAATAATATTCTCCACGGACAGCCAACTGAATTTTATCAGTTGGTTTGTGCTGCAAAATCACGACTGGCGAATACCAAATGTCATATTTATCGCTTTTATTGGCCGACTGTTGCGATCCGATATCAAAACCAGTTGTCAGGTTTGTTTTGTCTGACAATTTAAATTGTCCAAAAATATTGTGAAAATACCTCCATTTTCTGTCAATATCAGGAAATTCATTTCCAGCAAATGTGCTCCAGTTTAAAGTAGTTTCAGCATTTGGTTTGTAGGTAATTTGCGTTCCAAAAGCTGGCGTTTGATTGCCATCAATTTTTTGAATACGCTGCCATCCGTTCAGATACATTCCTGCCAAATACCATTTTTCCGATGGCGATGTGTAACCAATTTTTACACCAGCCTCAAAATATGGCGAGTTGTCTGCCAAAATACTACGTGTCAATGTTTGATTATCTTTTCCAATGGCGCCTTCAAAACCAATATGTGCCGGCATAATTCCGGCGTCAATCCACAGGTTGTGTTTCGAAGAAATTTTTACTCCAACATTCGCTTCAAAAACATTTTTCAACAAATCTTGTTCTGCAGCCAAATTATACTGCGCATAGGTTCCAGCCATAACAGCCAAATTTCCACGGACTTTATCCGTTGCATAATTCATTTTCGCAAAACCCAAATTAATATTCAACTCATTGTGCCTGTTATGGTTATAAACAAAATTTGGTTTCGTGTGGTTCGCAGGCTCGTTAAAATCATAACTGTAATATGTTTCGACATATCCCGAAAATGTCAACGGGCTTTTACCTTTTTCAGTTTGTTGCGCCATGCTGCTTCCCAATCCAAATGCTAATACAAAAGCTAATATTAATTTTCTCATTTTGTTATTGGAGCTACTAATTGTGTTTTTCTTTTTGAAGTTCTGTTTTTCTTCAAGCTAATGTAACAAATTCTAGCCATTTTTTAAATTAAAACGAAAAAAAAAATAGATTTTTAGCAAAATTGGTGTTGGATTTCAAAACCAAAAACAATCCAGACTAAAAAATCTTATCCATGTCTTTTTATTTTTTATCAGAATGAAAAATAGGGATTATTGATGGTTTTTCTGCTTTATGTATAAAAACCAAAAACCCGAATGAAGCACTCGAGTTTTATGGTAAATTTATGTTAGACAAATTAAGCTGTTATTTGCAACGAATTTCGGAGAATTGTTGTGCGCACCGGGTTTTATTTGTCAAATAAAATTATTACAACTAAACAATCAACACAAATCAAAATCTATAACTTATTTTTCCTTTTAAAAAAAAGGGAGCTCCTGGCGTAAAATGAATTTCTTCCGTACTTTGAACTTCATTTTGAAGTTGTGATTCGGTAGCAAATTGGGTTTCATTCCATTGGGTATTAAAAATATTTTCGGCTGATAATCCAAAAGTGATGTTTTTGTATTCATAATTCAAATTAATATCCGAAATCATATAGCCTTTGGCAACAATAGAATTATCTTCATTGGCTGGACGCGATTTTAGATATCGATAATGAAAACCTCCTGAAAAGCCTTTGTATTTGGCAGCATTTAATCCCGCAGTAGCTGTGAAATCTGGAGCCAAAGGAATGAAATTTTCCCCTTGTTGTGCATCAACAGTTCTAGCATGAGTATAATTCAAATCGGTATCTAAAAACAAATAATCAGTTACTTGATAACGCAATCCAAAATCAATTCCCATCCTTTTTGTTCTGCCCGATATTTCTACAGTTGCCGCATCGCCAACGTAAACCAATTCTTCTTGCAACTGCAAATACCACAAGGCCGCGTTGACAACTAATCGAGGAAAAGGTTTGAAAATTGTCCCGAAATCTGTTCCAACAGCCGTTGGTAAAATTTCTTTTCCAGCATTCGCAACCACAACTCTGGCATCATTGGAATGGAAACCCAATCCTGATTTCAGGTAGAACTGAAGATTAGCATTCTGCGAAAAAATGAAATTCAGTTTTGGAGAAAATTTGACTTTATTTTCGGTTAGTGTATTGTAAGTTGTAGCCAATTTATCCTGATAATTAAATTTGAAATAATCCATTCTGATGGCAGGATTTATTTTCAGTTTTCCGAATTCAAACTCTGCATTCAAGTACGAAAATATGTTGGTTTGATCGATATCACCTAACTTCAATCGGTCTAATGTTGTACTTCTATTTAAAGTATGCGACAATTCCGTATCGGTTGTTTCATCTGCACGAAAGCCAAACCCAAATTGAAACAAAGCATTATTTTCATTGATTATTTTTTTTCTATTGATCTCAACATTCATTCCATAAATATTTCTATTTTCCTTCTGCCGAATTTGATCGCCGTTGATGGGATCTTCTAAGAAAAAAGTAAAATTAGAATACAATTCAAACTGGTAATTCGAGTAAAAAATATTCGATTTTACGAAAGTATTTTCGTCGATAGGCTTTGTGTAGGCTACATTAAAATTAGTTCTTGACGTATTTCCACCTTCGGTATCATCAACAGAACCAAATCTTGAAATTGTTCCGTTATCCACTAATCTTTGCGGAATTTGTCCCGAAGCGTCCCATTTGCTTGAAAAACGAGATGCAATTATGGATAGCTTGCTTTTGTCACTCAAAATACTCGTGTATTTGCCAAACAAATTGATTCTTTTAAAATTTTGTGGTGATTCAAACGGACCGTCAGTCAATACGTATTCGGTTGCGAAATAGGCTTTTTGGTTCTTTTTATTTTCCAATAAATTAAAAATACCAACCGTTCTAAATGTATTAAATTGTCCCACTTCTGTACTAATAACATTTTTATCAATGCCTTCCTTCGTTTGGAAACCCACATAGCCCGCCGTAGCAAAATCGCCTTTGTTTGCATAATAAGTTCCTTTGCCAAAATCAATTTTTTCTATGGTTTCTGGTATCACAAAATGCAAATCGGCATAGCCTTGCCCGTGTGCGTGAGAGACCATATTTACTGGCATTCCATCAACATTAATCGCTAAATCCGTGCCATGATCAATATCAAATCCACGAAGAAAAATTTGCTCTGCCTTACCTCCACCAGCATGCTGACCAATAAATAAACCTGGCACTTTTCTCAATATTTCTTGCGAAGAGTTTACTGGAGCCGCAAGCAAATCGATTTTCGAAATAGCGGTCATTGGGTTTAATTTGGGTTGGATAACAACTTGCTCCAAGCTGTAAATATCGTTTTCTAGCACAAAAACTGCGTCGTCACTTTTTAAAATAAAACTTGTTTTTTTGTATCCCAATGACGCAATTTCTATCACGTCATCTATTTTTGATTTGTCGATACTAAAACTTCCAAACTCATTGGAATGCGCGTGACTTTGAGAATTTTTATTGATAATGTATGCATTTTCAACTCCGTTTCCATAAGCATCTCTTACTGTACCGTTTTTGATTTGTCCATATCCCATAAATATAGTCAATAAAAAACACAGGCTAAATACAATTTTCATTACAAATTACTTATTTTTTGTTCCATATTTGGACCTAGTTCATAGATACTATTGAGCAATTCTTTTTTAATTGGTGCAATTTCAACTGTTTTGTTATTGGCTTTGTAAATGGTTGCCAAATGATAATTCAATTTAGGTTCAAATGATTTTCCAACTACATATTTTTCTGCTATTTGCAGTGCTTTTTTAGAATCGCCAAGGTTGAAATATGACCAAGCCAACAAATCGTAAGAATCCGGAGTAGGTCTGTGAGCAACTTCAATTTCGGCAATTGCTAAGGCTTTCGTGGCAGTTTCTTTGTCATCGGCATAAATCAAAGCATTGTATTTATTGTACATTGCACCATAATTAATAGAATTTAGCATTTGAAAATAAGCGGTCAAATTTTCATTTTTAGCAATTGTGTTATTTTCAAATTCTGCAATTTGTGCTTTTAGCAAATAAAAATCAGGAGTATTATGCTTTTTTGAAATATTGTCGACAATTCTTTTTGCTTCTATTGTGTTTCTTTCGTGCGAAAATGCAATCCAGGCAATTCCTTTTAAGGCATAGGAATTATTAGGTTCCAATTCTAAAGTTTTTAAATAATAATTATACGAATTTTGAATATTTCCTGCATGACCATTCAAATCTCCCAGATTGGAAAACGTCCAGATTTTTAGATTTTTATTTTCATTTAATATAGCAACATCTTTGGCTTTTTCCATAAAGGAGATTGCCGTTTTTAAATCGCCCAAATGATCGTTCCATTTTGATACTCGAATGAGATAATCAAAGTCAGTAATATCATTAAGATTTTTCAAATTTTCATCAGCTTGAGTATAATTCCCCAATTCCATATTTACATCGAAAAGCAATTTCTGCGTTTCTTTCATTCCTTCTCCGATTGCCAATGCTTTGTCTGCAAGAATAGAAGCTTCTTTAAAGCGATGTTGTGAAATATAATTTCTAGCCAAGGAACGAATTGTTCCAACCGTAGAATAGTTGTTGGCTTTATTGGATTTTAATAATAATTCTTCGGCTTTATACAAGTATTTTACATCTCCAGTGTTTTCAAAAAGTTTAGAATAATTAGAAGCTAGAATGCTCAAATAACTAATTTGATTGGGTGCGGCATTAAATTTTTTTTGCCAAAAATCAATTTCGCCCTCAACAAATTCTTTCGATTTATTGTCTTTAATTTCTAAGTATTTATTATAATCTTTTTTAGAAGTAACTGTATTTGATTTTTCATTACAACTTAGCACTGCTAAAAACGTAATTAGTACAACTGATAATTTTATTGTAGTCCTCATTATTATTATTTTTTATTAGTTAAAAATCAGGGCGTACAAATTATACGCCCTTAATTCTATTTTATATTACCAAGCAGAAGCCAGGTACGGAAATGAAGTCGTAAAAGCTTTATCGTTTGCGTTTACGTTATCTTTTGTCAAACCTGGGTTTGAAGTACCGGCCGGTCCACCGAAGATTAATAATAATTCTACGTCAATAACGTCGTCGGCAAGAGCTCGCCCTGTTAAAACATTTGTCCCATCAAAAAAGGTAGTTGTTCCTGTTTTCTTTACATTCAGCACATCGGTTGCCAACAATCCTGTTAATTGTGCAGCAGTCTGACCCAAAGCATTGGTTGTAAATGCTGGATTTAAAGCCAATAATCTAGATTGAAATACTGATTGATACGAAGCTCCCATAGCCGACGGAATTGCATTGTTGAAAGCGTCTTTTGGTGCACCTGAGGCAATAAATACGGTGTTTATCGCTGGTCTAGCCATTTGATCCTGTAGCATATAAGTTCCTGAAAAATCTAAACCTGCTGCTGGAGTATCATTATTATTCTCGCAACTTACTAAAAAGGTAGCGGCAAAAAGTAATGACATTGTTACTATTGAAATTTTATTTGTTTTCATTGTGTACTTTTTTAAAAATTAAATTATTGTTTTTTCTTAGTTTCTGCCCAAACATTAATTGTTGCAGAGTTGCCTAGTAAAGATTTAGGTACTTCAACAATTGTGGACAAAACGTTTGTTCCTGCAAAAGTGTCAGTTCCTGACGTATTAAATCCGGTTGCAGTTCCTGCCAAAATAGCTTTAAATTGACCTAAATCAAAGAAAAAAGGATCGTCTCTTGGACCAGCAAAAAATTTCATTCCGTTTGCAGTTCCAATTACAGGAGCACTTCCATATTGAGAAATGTCAACATTTCCTGCCATCGCACCTGTTTTTACCGTACTGGTCGTTCCAGTAGTTCCTGGAGCAACTGGACCAAAGAAATACATTTTGTTGCCTCTTTTTACTGCTTGAATAACCAAATCTTCCACATTGTCGCCAGTGTTGTCGATGTTAATTTCCACCATTACATTTTCATTAAATGTTGCAGCGGCAGTTGCGGTTGGCGATAGCAACCCTTGTGTGTTGACCACAAGTACCAAATTGTTGGTGTCCTGCCCTTGAAAAGCATACACATCTGTAATGTCTGAGGCATTACCTGTTACAGCTGGAGCATCTGCATGATCCGCCGCCATAAAAATTAGACCTGCAATCGCTACCAGCGACAGACCTATTACATTTTTCATTTTTTTCATTTTAATAAATTTAAATTGTTATAAATGGATTTACGAGATTGGATTGCTTTTGGATTTAAAAAAAGTAAAATAATTTAATTATATTTTTAAACCATTAACAAACAAACGATTAAGAACTATTTATTTTCATACTTATTTTTTTTTAGTGTGGATTAATTTCCGATAGCAAATGTAAAATGCACCTTCGCTAAGAATTTTACAGAATTTTTTGAATGGATTATTAAATTAATTATCGCTTTCAAATCAGGAACTTGCTTCAATAAGTCTATAAAAGAAATAAATGTTTGCAACAACTTTACAATTTTTAAAAAAGATTCATAGTTTTGTACATCTCTAATTAAAATATATGACACAAGAAGAATTAATTCCGTTAATCATCAAGAAAGATGATAGGGCCTTTACAATTATGTATGATATGTATTCGAAAAGTCTATTTTCAGTTATTTCCAATCTTGTCAAAGAGACGGAAGATGCAGAAGACATACTCCAAGAAGTATTTGTGAAAATTTGGAAAAGTATTGATGGCTATTCAGAAAGTAAAGGGCGTTTTTATACTTGGATTTTAAACATTGCCAGAAACACTGCCATAGATAAACTGAGATCTAAAGGATATAATAACAGTCAAAAAAACCTTTCTGCCGATAATTTCGTACATCTGTTAGACGACAGCAATAAACTGACGAATAAAATTGATACTATAGGAATTCTTGAATTTGTAAAGAGGCTAAAACCAAAGTGTATTGAAATTATCGAACTTTTATTCTTTCAGGGTTATACGCAACAAGAAGCATCAGATGAACTTGCAATTCCGCTTGGAACCGTCAAAACGCAAAATAGAAATTGCATCAATGATTTAAGAACTTATTTAAAAGTATAATGGATACGAAACAATATATAGAAAGTGGCATTTTAGAACTCTATGTTTATGGTTTGCTCTCGAAAACCGAAAATTTAGAAGTGAGCCAAATGGCAAAAGAACATAAAGAAATTGAGACTGAAATTATTTCAATTGAAAAAGCTATTGTAAATTTATCAACCAGTTTTTCTCCATTTTTATCTTCCAATAATTTTGAAAAAATCAAAGACAAATTGGACTTGAAATATCCAAAAGTAATTGAAATGAAACCCAATAATAATTGGTCTCAATATGTAGGTTGGGCAGCAGCTTTGGTGCTTTTGGTTGGTGTTAGTTATCAGTATACGCAATTATCCGAAACCCAAAATCAGGTGACAACTATTGAAAAAGAAAAACTGAATTTACGGGATACTTTGGTAGATTTAAAATTAAAAAACAATCAAACATTAACCGCTTTGACCGTAATTCGTGATACCAAAAACACGGTAATTAATCTTGATGGTCAAGCCGTTTCGCCAAAATCGTATGCCAAAATTTATTGGAACAAAGAAACCGAAGTAGTTTATGTAGATGCATCAGGCCTGCCTGAGCCGCCAGAAGGAATGGTATACCAAATTTGGTCTTTAAAATTAGTACCTCAACTTACACCAACCAGCATCGGATTATTGTCTGAATTTAGCAACAATAGCGAAAAAATATTTGCTGTTGAAAAAACTGGCGATGCAAAAGCTTTTGGAATCACTCTTGAACCAGCAGGAGGAAGTAAATCGCCAACAATGGAGCAATTGTATGCTTTAGGGAAAGTATAAATTACGACTCTTTATAAATGAAAAAGCTTCCGATTGTTAAAAATTGGAAGCTTTTTTTTTAATAACACGCTTTCTATTTGTAAAGATTGGCGGTGCTATTTTTAATCCAAAATTTTTATAACATTTTAAATGTCCTACTGCATAATTTCTAAAAATATAGAATTACTTTTGGACTAAATTTTAATCGTGAAAAAACCTCAAAAAATAATTCTTTTTTTACTAGCAACACTTAATTTTACCCATATTCTTGATTTTATGGTGATGATGCCTTTGGGTGTTTTTTTGATGCCCTTTTTCAAAATTTCACCGCTTCAGTTTTCATTTATAGTATCTGCATATACCATTAGCGCGGGCGTTTCGGGTTTTTTAGCGGCTTTTTTTGTAGATAATTTCGACAGAAAAAAAATTTTACTCTCAGCTTATATTTTGTTTTTAATTGGAACTATTGCCTGTGGTGTTGCACCAACATTTTATTTGTTACTTTTTGCCAGGGTTTTTGCAGGTATTTTTGGCGGATTAATTGGTGCACAAGTTACATCTATAGTTGCCGACACTTTTTCTTATGAAACGCGTGGTCGCGCGATGGGTGTTGTTATGAGCGGTTTTGCAGTGGCGTCAACTTTAGGAATGCCGTTTGCCTTATTTTTAGCAAATAAATTCAGTTGGCATGCACCTTTTTTATTTGTTGGTGTATTAGGTTGCATTTTGGTTCCGTTCATAATCCGATTTTTGCCGAAAATGGATTCTCATATTTCTCAGGAAAAACAATCATTTGCACAAAAAGTGACTATTTTAACATCGGTTTTAAGTAATAAAAAACAATTTAATGCTTTAATTTTTACTTTTTTGATGATGGGAGGCCATTTTTTGATGATTCCATTTATAAATCCATATATGATTCATAATGTGGGTTATACTAAAGATTTTACACCATTAATTTATTTATTTGGAGGAATAGCTTCATTTATTAGCTCCAATATTTTAGGCAAAATAGCCGACAAACATGGTAAACTAAAAGTGTATAGTTGGTGTTTACTAAGTGCCATACCGATGATAATTTTGATTACCAACTTGCCATTTGCTACAAAAACATATATCACGCTATCCATTTTTGCATTGTGGTTTGCTGTTTCAGCTGGTCGAGGTGTAACGGGTGTGGCAATGGTTAGCAATGTTGTTGATGCTTCAAACAGGGGTAGTTTTCAGAGTTTTAACAGTAGTATGCAACAGTTAGGCACTGGCTTGGCAGCATTCGTAGCTGGATTAATTATTACGGAAAACGCACAAACTAAAGCAGTTGTTGGCTATGATATCGTTGGATATTTAAGTGTTTTTGTTCTATTATGCAGCTTGTTTTTGGCACGTAAAATTTTTAAATCTTCATAAATATCACCTGACCATCGAATAATTTCTATAGATTTATGTTCCATTATATTTGCTAATCTTCCGTCTTTAGCTTTTAAAAATTTTACTACTTCGTTTACTTTATGTCTACCTAAATGATTTTTTCAACCTTTTTTTTGCTATTAAAGCCCTGGAATTTTTTTATTTTCAGCCGCTAAGGTTGCTACTTGTAAAATTCTTTTTGTGCGGGTTGCTGCTGTTTTAGCTAATTTGATGTATCGTAATACAAACCGTTTATTTGATGGTGATAGTTTTCCAAAAAAATCTGATGCAGGTTTATTTTCGCTTAATGCTTTGGTTAAATCGGCTGGAACAATTAAATTATCTACATCGTCCATAAAATCCCATAATCCTGCTTTTTTTGATGCAAAAACAGAATCAAATCCAGCTTGATGAACCAAACCCAAAGCTTCTAATTTTGAAAAACGCTCTTTGTACGTTTTTGCCCAATGTTCTACTTTTCGTGGTGCAATAAGTTGCATCGTGCGCTCATTATCTAATTTTCGGCGAATACCATCAATCCAACCAAAACACAAAAGTTCGTCTAACACTTCTTGAATAGAAACATATTTATCTTGCACTTCTTTTTTAAAAGTTACCAACCAAATACTTTCTTTTTGATGGTGATTTTGGAGTAACCAATTGCGTAATTCAGAAACAGATTTTACGTCAACTTGAATGAAATTTTCTGTTTTGGTCATATTTGTTTTGTTTTTAAACAATCTATTGTTTTGATTTTGGCAAGAAATATAACGTCATTTATCCAACAATTTAATTTTTTTGTCAGGTTTCACTATCGTCACAAATTTAATCGATTCTTGCGTGATTCAAAATGCAAAATGAATATTTTAACAAAACTTCTGTTCCACTTCCGCCATTCTAACCCTCGGCAAATTAATTTCGTGTTCTTGCGGATATGGTGCTCTTTCGGTTGTGCTAATATCGCCGCGAAGTTGCTCTGTTGCTTTAAATTGCAATGTTTTAGAATTCGAATATCTTGGGTCGGGTTTGAAAGGCATTTTTGCCATTTTAGAAATTGTTATAGTTGGAAAATGATAATCGACTTCGACTGTCCCCAAAAGCAAATAACATCCGCCACCTTTGAAAGAATAGTTTATGAGACTTTTTGGAAAATGCGTTGTATCGAAATAATCTCCGTTTGCATCTATCCAGGTTCCAAAAAACATCATTCCAACTTTTGTAGGTACTTGCTTGATTGACACCAAATAAGCAATCAGTTTTACTTCTTTTTTGATGTAATTATTTAGATTGCTGGCAACAACAACACTTTTATAATTTGTTTCTAATAAATCAAATGGTGAGCACGAAACAGGAAAGCTTAAGAGTTCTATTTCATCAAACGCATCTTCTAATATTGAACGTTCTATAATTGGAAATTTGAATTCTTTAGTAGGTTCTTCAATAAGCAACGGACTATTTATCTCAAACTTGTGATTTATTAAGAGCATTCGGGCTTCAATAATTAATTGACTTTTTGTTTTGCCAGTGCATCTGAACGCTCCAATAAATATTAGCGTTTGAATACTTTCTAATCCTGATGGAACTCTGGTTATAAAATTCTCAATTGATTTAAATGCTCCATTTTTTTCTCGTTCGCAAACTATATTGAAAATATAATCATTGTTTAAATTTTTTAAAAGCATAAAACCTAAATAAACATTAATTCCGTAAACTGTAGTCTGATAAACACTTTTGTTGATGCACGGATTATAAATTATTGCACCAGACATTTTAGCTTCGTGTATATAAATTTCTGGTCTGTAAAAACCACCACCATTATTGATTGCTGCTACCATAAACTCAATGCCGTAATAGGTTTTTAAATATAAACTTTGGTAACTTTCTACAGCATAGGAAGCAGAATGCGCTTTGCAAAAGGAGTATCCTGCGAAACTTTCTATTTGTCGGTAAACTTCCTCACTCAATTTTAACTGATGTCCTTTTTGCTGACACGAAATAAAGAATTGTTCTTTAACGCTTTGAAGTTCTTTGAGCGAACGCCCTTTTCCGCTAATGGCGCGTCGCAAAATATCTCCATACGCCGCAGTGAGTCCGCCGTAGTGCAAAGCAATTTTTATAACATCTTCCTGATAAACCATTACACCGTAAGTTTCGCCAAGCTGTTCTTTAAAAACTTCGTGAAAATATTCAAATTTATCAGGATTGTTGTGCCTGAAAATATATTCCCGCATCATACCACTTTGAGCAACTCCTGGACGAATAATACTTGAAGCAGCAACGAGTGTTTTGTAATTATTGCATTTAAGTCTTCTTAATAAACCACGCATAGCGGGACTTTCTATATAAAAACAACCCAATGTTTTGCCGATGCTTAAAAACTCATTGCATTTGGTTTCGTTTTTTGACAATGATATATCGGTTATGTCAATTTTAATGCCTCTGTTTTTTTCAATGATTTTAACTGCTTCATCAATTGTGCCCAAACCGCGCTGGCTTAGAATATCGAATTTTTCAAAACCAATATCTTCGGCAACGTGCATATCAAATTGCACAATTGGAAAACCTTTTGGTGGCATTTCCAAGGCTGTGAAATTTGTAATTGGTTCTTCAGAAATGATTATTCCGCAAGAGTGCATGCTGCGTTGATTTGGATATTTCTCCAGCATCATTCCGTACTCTTCGACATATTTCACCACCGAGTTAGTCTCTTTTTGACGTCCTTTGGCTTTAGACAAACCATCCAGTTCGTCTTTGGATAATCCAAAAACTTTTCCCACTTCTCTAAAAATGGATCTGTATTTGAATTCGACATTTGTTCCGCAAAAAGCAACGTGATTTGGATCAAATCGTTTAAAGATGTATTCTAAAATAAAATCTCGTTCGCGCCAGGACCAGTCTATATCGAAATCTGGTGGACTTTTTCTGTTTTCATTTAAGAATCTTTCAAAATATAAATCTAATTCTATTGGACAAATTTCAGTAATTCCAAGACAATAACTAACGATACTATTCGCACCGCTACCTCTGCCAACGTGCATAAAACC
>ENA-OFCF01000789-OFCF01000789.1-metagenomes-genome-assembly--contig:-NODE-789-length-13319-cov-3.244270_pt1 | contig 13319 bp, 9 predicted proteins | sample MGYA00153387_OFCF01 | MGnify analysis MGYA00153387
CCACCACCACCACCTTGCCGCTGTACTGGCACAGCGACTGCGGCTTTTCATCCTGCAACCGGGCCACGTTTTGTTGCAAAACTGCCGGGCAGGACTGCGTTTTTGCCTGGGCAGCCGGTCCAGCAGCCCGGGCGGCAGCGCCCGCTGCTCGAAGGCGTCGCGGTAGGTGTGCCGCAGGAGGATCGCGTTCGCGAGCGCGTGATCCTCCGGACTTCCGGGGACGCCCGGGGTGAGGTCGAGCCGGGCGAGGTGGCCGGGGTCGGCCGGGTCGGGAAGGAGCTGCGGCTCCACCAGGAAGCCGAGGGCGCGGGCGGCCTCGATCTGGCCCTTGGGGTCGATCGCCTCCGACGTGTCGAGCGCGCCTTCGACCATGTCGCGCCCGACCGCGACCAATGAGCGGAGCAAGGCGAGATCGTAAATCTGCTGGGCGAAATCGCGCGCGCCGATGATCGCCGCGCCCGACCCAGTGAGCTGGGCGAGGTACCCCGGCCCGCCGACCTCGCGCATCGCCTCGTCGGCCTCGAACATCGGCCGCAAGGTCACCGGATTGGCGACCATGTTCTTGTCGGTCATGCGCAGGATCGAGTCGTAGATCCGCCCGTGCAGCGGCTCGAAATAATGGTCCGAGCGAAGCTTGAGCTGGACATCCTCGACCAGCCGATTGTCGATCATCAGCGCGCCAAGCAGCGCCGCCTCCGCCTCGATATTGTGCGGCAGGACTGGGGTTGCGGGCACATCGGCACCGCCATCGATTCGAACTACTTCGGCCATGGCCCACCCTACATCAAATCGCGCCGAAGCGAGCATCGCCGGTGAAGTTTCGGTGGACGTGGCTGTGGATAAGCATCGGCATTGCGCGTCGCCCGTCGCGGCGGGTAGCGAGGGCTATGAGCATTTTATCCGACCGCTGGATTCGCGACCAGGCACTGGCCAACGCGATGATCGAACCGTTCGTCGAGGCGCAGCGCCGCGACGGGTGCATCAGCTATGGCCTGTCGAGCTATGGCTATGACGCGCGGGTCGCCGACGAGTTCAAGATTTTCACCAACGTCGACTCGGCGGTGGTCGACCCGAAGAATTTCGATTCCAACAGCTTTGTCGATCGCAAGACCGATTGCTGCATCATCCCGCCCAACAGCTTTGCGCTCGCCCGGACGGTGGAATATTTCCGGGTACCCGAGGATGTGCTGGTGATCTGCCTCGGCAAATCGACCTATGCGCGGTGCGGGATCATCGTCAACGTCACCCCGCTCGAGCCCGAGTGGGAGGGCCACGTCACCCTCGAGTTCTCCAACACCACACCTCTGCCCGCGCGCATCTACGCGAACGAGGGCGTCGCCCAGATGCTGTTCTTCGAGTCCGACGAGCCCTGCGAGACCTCGTACCGCGACCGCGGCGGCAAGTACCAGGGCCAGCGCGGCGTCACGCTACCGCATACCTGAGCCGCATACCTGAGCCCTCGGGCTGCCAGCGATACACGATGAGCGTGCGCGTCGCGGGGTCGGCGAGCCAGTAGTGTGGTGGTCAATGTATCAGAACGACCCGGCGACGGCCTCGACCAGCTTGTAGATCAGCCAGGCGCTGAGGCTGATCGTCGCCGCGGCGAGGACGAGCAGGCCCACGATGACGCCGATGACGCCGGTGACGGCCGCGAGGTCCGAGCGGCGGCGTCGCTCCGGTGACTGCATGTGCGTCGAGATCAGGGCGAGGTTGCGCTCATTGGCGCGAAAGCCCAGATCGAAGATGTCCCCGAGGACAGGCACCGAACCGACGACGAGGTCGGCGGCGAGGTTGCCCGCCATGCGCATCAGCGTCGCGCGCGAGACCCCGAGGCGGGCGCCCTGCACGATGATGTAGCCCGAAGTCGCCGCGCCGATCCAGTCGCCGACGACCGGCAGGAGGAAGCCGAGGATCGGGTCGAGGCCGACGCGGATGCCGGTGCCGGGGATCGTGATGGCGCCGTCCATGATGCGGCTCAGCCCGCGTAGCTGCGCAAGCGCGGTCTCCTCGGTCGGGGTCACGGGCACCCCGCGAACATAGCGCGGGCCCTGCTCAGCGCACGCTAAACTGCACCGGTTCGAGCCGTGCGGCGAGCCGCGGATCCGCCGGACGGGCCAGGATCTCGTGATCGCCGGGCGTCGCCGGGATGCGGGCCTGGTACGGCCACGCGCTGCGAGCCGCGACCACGCCGTCGACCACAAACTCGAGATCCCCGAGCGCGCGGGCCGCGGCCTCGCCACCCTCGGCCAGCTCGGCGCGCAGCTCGATCGTCTGGTGGTCGCTGCGCAGGCCCATCGAGAACACGCTGCCGGCCGCAGGCACAGACAGCCGCACCGAGGGCACCCGCGCGGCTGGCCCGGCGCACCCGGGCACCCGCGCGCGCGGCAGCCACGGGCGACCGAAAGGGTCCGGCGTCGCGCCGACCGAGGCGCGCTCGGCCAGCCACGCGTCGAACACCGGCGGGAACACGACCACCGTCTCGCGTCCGCCGTCATCGCAGCGCCAGCCCGCAGGCGCGCCCCGGTCGCGCCGCACATGGACGTGCAGGTCACATGTCCCTTCGGGCAGGTGGTCGGCGAGGAAGTTGCGGGTCGCTCGCTCGTCGCACGCGGGGCCGGCGGGCAGCCCGGACAGCGGGCACACCTCGACGCGCGTCAGCAGCGCGGCATCCCACAGGGGTGCGCGCTGCGGCACGTCGTGCATCGCGCGGGCCATGACATCGGCGAACAGCGGGCCGGCCCCGGAGGCGCCGGTGAGCTTGGCCGTCGGCGCGCCGTCGGCGTTGCCGAGCCACACCGCGACGGTACGCTCGCGCGTGTAGCCGACCGTCCAGGTGTCACGATAGCCGGACGAAGTGCCGGTCTTGATCGCGGCCGGGTACGGCATCGAGAACGGCCCACGGCCGTGCAGGCCACGCACGCGCGCGAGCGGGTCGGCGAGGGTCTCGGTGACCAGCGCGGCGACGGCCGGGTCGATCGCGGCGACGGTCTCGGCTGGTTCGCCGAGGGTCCGCGGGTCGTCGACGGTGACGCGCAGCGGCGCATACCTGCCCCCGCGGGCCAGCGTCGCGTACGCCGCGGCCAATTCTCGAAGCTCGACCTCACCGCTGCCGAGCGCGAGCGCCAGGCCGTAGTGATCCGCGGGACGATCGAGGCTGGCGAAGCCGATCGTGTGTAGCAGGTCGAGCAGCTTGCGCGGCCCCTGCTCGAAGGCCAGACGCACCGCCGGAATGTTGAGCGAGCCGGCCAGCGCCTCACGCAGAGGCAGCGGGCCCTCGTGGCCGTGGTCGAAGTTCTCGGGGCGATAGGAGCCGCCGGGCTCGGCGAAGGTGGTCTCGACGTCGGCCGTCATCTCCGCCGCGCTGTGACCGTCGGCGAACGCGAGCGCGTACACGAAGGGCTTGAGCGTCGAGCCCGGCTGCCGCAGCGCCCGCGCCATGTCGACCTGCCCGGCGATGCCGATGTCATGGAAGTCGGCGCTGCCGACGTACGCGAGCACCTCACCGCTGGCGTTGTCGACGACGATCACCGCCGCGTCCGTCGCTCCGCGCTCGGCGATGCTGGCGAGGTGCGTGCGCGTCAGGCCCTCGACCGCCTGCTGAAGACTCATGTCGAGGGTCGTGACCGTGGCTGTCCCCGAGGACAGGTCCCCCTCGGCCATCAAAGTGTTGATCAGATGCGGGGCCAGGAACGGGCGCTCGAGCGGCCGCAGCGCGATCGGCTCGGCGAGGGCGCGCTCGTAGGCGTCGATGCGCCCCTCAACCGCGCGCAGGGCCATCATCGCCAGTTCCTGCGCCGCCACCTTGGCCTTCCGGCGCTCGGCCGCGAGGTCGAGCATGCGACCGATCCCGCGATGCGCGATCGTCTCGACGCGACCGAACTGCGCGCGGTAGGCCCCGCTGGTCGCGTGGTCCAGCTCCGTCGCCCCCCAGATCACCACGAGGTCGTCGCTTCGCTGCTGCGCCTTCGCCTTTTGCAGCGACACGCGCCGGTCGCCCGCGGTGGTCGCCACCGTCAAGGGGCCGCGGTGGGGGAACAGCTCCTCGAGCTGCGTGCGGTAGTTCGGCGAGCCGCCGACGAAGCGCACGCGGGAGATCCCCGCGGCCTCGCACGCGCGGATGAACCGCGTCGCCGCCCGCTGGATCTCCGAGCCACCGCACAGCTCGCAACGCGCGGGCTTCACCTCGATCACCACCGCCCCGGCCGGCGCCGTGCAGTCGGGGCCGCCGCACAGCAGCGCAAGACGGCGCTCGAGCGCCGAGCGCAGGCCCGCGATGTCGCGGCTCTCCAGCGCCGAGATCAGGCGTGGCGCCGACTCCGTGCTCGCCAGCGCCGCGAGGGCCCGCGCCTGCTCCGCGGGCTCGGTCACACCGCGAGCGACGAGCGCCTCCGCCAGCGAGAGCCTCGGGACCTCCAGTGAAGGCGGTGGAGCGCGCTGCGCCGCCAACCCGGCCGGCGCCGCAGCTGTCGCCTCCGCCGCCGCCCGAGCGCGCTGCGCCGCGTCCCGCTCTTTCGTGAGCTGCTCGACCCGCGCCACCAGCTCGTCACGCTCGCCGGTCACGCGCTCGAGCGCCACCTGCCTGGTCTGACTCTCCGCCCGCGCCGCCACCAGCTCCGGTTCGACCACGGCCTGCCGCGCCTTCACCACCGGCGCCGGCTGCCTCGCCACGGGCGCCGGTGTAGCCCGCTTCACGGGCGCAGCCACCGTCGACACCGGCGCACGCTGCCCGCCTACCACGCCACGCTTTAGCGCAGGGCCGACGGGCTCACGCCGCCCGCGACCACGGGCAGCCGGCTTCACGGGCTCGACGCCCTGGCCCCGCATCAGCGCCGTAAAGTCGAGGTCGTCGTCGTCGTGGGCCATGATCTCGCCGGGCGCTGTCAACGTGGCCAACCCGGCCCGCGAAAGCAAGCACGGCGTCGACCCTCCGCCCCGGCCCGCCACACTGCCCCGGACCCCCCACGCCTGGCCCACTCCACCATTGCGCGCATCGCGCAGTGCCCCCCTTTTTTTAAAAATCGACAAAGGCCGGTTCGAGAGGGGTACGACGATTCGGCTTCGACCCATTTAGTAGGATGTTCGCGTCGCCGGGCCCGATGCTGGCGCACCATGCACCATGCCGAACTCGGGCACACGCCCGTATGCGCGCCGGGCAGGGTCTCAGAATCTCAGCTGCTGCAACGCAGCGACGAATGCTTTCGCCGAGGCTCGGTCGTCCTGCACAGCATGAACAGCGAGTGCCACCCGCGGCGAGATCCCCTCGACTTCATTCGTACCCGCATTCCGCATGCGAGTGCAATCCGGGACCTCGACACGAAGCCCGCTATTTGCGAGGTCCACCGGGACCCCTCCATTGCTGTAGCCACACCCGGCGCCCTTTGTCTTCTCACCGACCACCGTCGCCCTCCCGGCGTCCTCCAGCATGGCCGTGAAATACTCTGCCGCGGAGGACGTGCTGTGATCGACGAGGATCACCAGGGGACCGAGATACACACCTGGCCTGAAGTCGTAGCTTAACGCTTTGGAGAGCGAGTCGCGAGACCCGGCGGCGGAGAACTCCCCGGGTGGCGGATGGGGGAACAAGCCGCATGCATAGAACTCGCCCTGGGTCAACAGTGAGCAAGTCGGCGCATAGCCGCGCCACATCGGACCCCGTTCGCACGGCTCGCGCGTCTCGGAGAGCAGCTGGTCTGCGCGACGCTTCGCTATCAGGAGATGATGCGCCTCTGTCGCGCCCCAGCGCGCAGGCTCGGCGAGGTCGCGCGCGATCGCATCGCGCATCTCTTCGAACTGCCGGGTCCAGTGGGCGTGCTTGATGACGTGCATCCGCGGACAGGGCATCGAGTCCGGGCCGAACATACGCGCTGCCGGCTCGACCCAGTCCGAGCCCCCGCCATTTCCCCTCAGGTCGAGCACGAGCAGATCGATGCGCTCGTGCCGGAGCTGTTCCAGGCGGTCCGCCAAAGCTGAGAGCAAGGCGTTCGGCACCGCCGAGAACAGGAAACGGTCCTGACACGCAGCGTCGCATTCGCCCCGTATCCCCGCGCGGAACCGCTCCCACGCAAACGAGCAGGTCGAGGCATAGTCCTCCTCACGAAAGGAGCCGATGCGTAAGATCGCGGCGAGGCGCCCGTCGCCGAGCGGGACCAGCGTCGTCGGAAAGCTCTTCGCACCCGGGCCCGCAGGGTCTGCGAGGCGATCGCCCTCGCTCGCCGCTGCGACCTCGAAGTCGCGGTCGGAGAAGCCCATGGTACCGCACGCCTCGGCGCCGCCCATCTCGGCGGTTGGAGGAGGGACCGGCGCGGTGTTCGGCAGATCCCGGGGTCTCTTGCGTATGCGAAGATGCGGGTCCGCGAAGGCCCCGAGCAGGCCTTGTAGCGCCTGCTCGGCTTGCGAGTCGTCGCGCGCGGCAGCGAGGGCGTGCTCCGTCTCGAGGAGCAGCGCGGATAGTTCGACGCTGCGGTGCTCGACGTTCCACTCCAGATTCGCGTACGTGGTCGAGAGGTGATCGACGAGCTGGTCCAGATCTCGCTGCCAGGCGGGGCGGTCGAGGTGGCCGCAGAATCGGCACACTCCATAGAGCGAGACCGCCGCCGCAGCGATGAGCAAGAACCAAGGCCCGCGCCAGCGCGTCCGTCGAAGCATGTTCAGACCGCGATCCAGGGGGCCGCCGTGCCCGTCAGACCCGGATCGTCTCACCCTTATGATAGCTGATCTTGCGGCCTTCCGGGTCGAACACGAACACGCAGTCACCCGCGCCGAAGCTGCGCGCGCGCCGGGGGTCGAGCTCGAACAACAGGAATGACCGCTGATTCAGGCCCACGCACGCATGATGGCGAAACCTGCGGGCCAGGTACGCGAGGTTGTCCGAATCGTCGGTCTGGATGCGCTCCATGCAATGCGGGAACAGCTGAATGTCGCGGACCAGCGCGAGGCCGCGGTCATACAGCTGGAAATCCCGCCGCGTGGTCGCGTGGTCGTCATAAATGATGACACGTTCACACAATACCATCGCCCCCGCCGACATCGCAATGATCTGCGTCCCGCGTCGCAGCGCTTCTCCCAGGGCATCCCGGAGGCGAAAGAACCGCAACGCGTCGAGCAACAGGTCCAGGTGCCCGCCGAACAGGATGATCGAATTGGCCTCCAGGATCCTGCGCTCGAGCCGGGCCCGCGCCGCCCGCCACGTCGGGTCGTACGCCAGGCCCGCCGCGTCGAAGGCCCGCTGCTCGATCTCATCGAGCAGCCCCACGAGGTGGTCGTCGTTGGCCTCCAGCGTCTCCAGCGCCTGACGCAGCTGACAGGCCAGCGCATAACGCAGCAGTCGATTACCTGTCCCCTCGTGCCCGCGCGTCGCGGCCAGCCGCGCGACCGTCAGGCTCGCGTCCTCCTGCTTGCCGGCCGCCAATGTCCGGTGAAACAGCTGGATCAGGTGGGCGTTGTGCTCGAGGTAAAACGAGCGCGCCAGGTCCGCGACGCGCCGCTCCTCGACCCACGCGCGGGCCAGCTGCGGGGCCGTGCGCGATAGCCTGCTGACCTCGTGATAAAGCGACAGGTTGACGAGCGCGCGGTCGAAGCCGTCCTCGAACCTCGACGGCAGGCCGATCGCGTTGAGCGCCTGCTTCACGCTGCCCTCGTCGTGCTCCCGCTCGCCCCACGCCGCGGTCACCAGCAGCACCCGGCGCGACGCCGCCACCTCCGGGTCCTCGTGGCGCGACGACAGCAGCAGCGGCGCGGCGGCCTGCACGAGGTCGGGGATCGTCTCGGCGTTGCCGTTGAAGAGAATGGCGCCTCGCATCCGCGGATGGTAGCCCAGACGCGCCCGGTACGGCGTACGGAGGGCGCGACGCGGATCGCGCTCGCGCCTCGCGCTCGCCCCCCCGCGTGCCTCGCCGCGGGAGCGGGGGCGGCCGCGTCACCCGGCCGGCAGGGCCTCGCGCAGCGACTCGGGCACGTCGAAGAATTCGACGTCACCCGTGGCGATGTCGTATACCGCGCCAGCGATCACCAGCTGCCCGCTGTTGACCATGTCCTCGAGGATGCGGCTGCCGTGACGCAGGTGGTCGACCGCGTTGCGGACGTTGGCCCGGATCGCATCGTTGAGCTGAAGCTCCGGCGAGCGGTCCTTGCCGACCTCGAGCACCGTCTGCGCCGACGGGCGGATGCGGTCGACGATGTCGCGGATGTTGTCGCTGGCGACCGTGCTCTCCCCGCGCAGCACCTGGAGCGTCGCCGTCACCGCGCCGCACGACGAGTGCCCCATCACGACGACTAGCCGGGTGCCGAAGGTCGCCGCCGCGAACTCGGCGCTGCCGATGCCGGACGGGGCGACGATGTTGCCGGCGACGCGGATCACGAACAGGTCGCCGAGCCCCTGGTCGAACAGGATCTCGGCCGGCGCCCGCGAGTCCGAGCAGCACAGCACGATCGCGAACGGGCTCTGACCCGCCGCCAGCCCGGTGCGCTGCAGCTGGCTCGCCAGCGCGGTGACGCTGCGGGTGTCGCTCTTGTAACGTTGGTTGCCGGCGACCAGCCGGCGCATCGCTTCGAGGGGGGAGACGGTGTTCTGTGGCGTTGTCATGCGAGGGCTCGTGGGCTGCGAGATTGCGCCGGCAAGGGTGAGACGGATCGCCTCCGGCGGCAAGCAATTTCCACGTCACAGCGGGCGGAGCAGCGCTGCGCTCCCGTCCTGCCCCGCGGACTCGCACGCCCGTGCTCACGCCGTCGACGCTGCTGATACACTCCGGCCGTGCTCCTGACGATCCGCACCACGCATCGGCCGGCCGAGGACCTCGGTTATCTGTTGCACAAGCACCCGGGACGCTCGCAGAGCTTCGACCTCGCGTTCGGTCGCGCCCACGTGTTCTACCCCGAGCTGACCCCCGAGGCCTGCACGGCCGCGCTGCTGCTGGAGATCGACCCCGTCAAGCTGGTCCGCGGCGGTCCCTCGGCCCAGGCCGATGGTCTGCTCTCGCAGTACGTCAACGACCGGCCCTACGTCGCCTCCTCGTTCCTCAGCGTGGCGATCGCCCAGGTTTTGCGCAGCGCGCTCGCCGGCATCTCGAAAGACCGCCCCGAGCTCGTCGACGCCGCGATCCCGCTGACCGCCCGCCTCCCGTGCGTGCCCTGTCGCGGCGGCGAGGTCCTGCTGCGCAAGCTGTTCGAGCCGCTCGGCTACACCGTCCACGCCACCCGCCTACCGCTCGACCCCGAGGAACCCGCGTGGGGCATGGCGCCTTACTACGACGTCCAGCTGGTCCGCGAGGGTCCGCTGCGCGAGCTGCTCGCCCACCTCTACGTGCTGATCCCCGTGCTCGACGACGAGAAGCACTATTATATCGGCGACGAGGAGGTCGACAAGCTGCTGCGCGTCGGCGAGGGCTGGCTGTCGACCCACCCCGAGCGCGAGACGATCGCCTCGCGATATCTCAAGCATCGCATGGGCCTGACCCGAATGGCGCTCGCGCGGCTGTCTCAAGGCGAGTCCGACCCCGAGCAGGACGACGCCGTCGTCGTCACGAGTGACCGCCCCGAGGACCGCCCCGAGCGCGCGATGAGCCTCCATGACGAGCGCCTGCACACCATCGTCGAGCTGCTGCGCAGCGCCGAGGTCTCGACCGTGCTCGACCTCGGCTGCGGCGAGGGCAAGCTGCTTGCCCGCCTCCTCAAACACAAGCAGTTCACGAAGATCGTCGGCGTCGAGGTCGCCCACGCCGTGCTCGAGCGCGCCGAGCAGCGCCTGCACCTCGCCGAGATGCCCGAGCGCCAGCGGGCCCGCGTCGAGCTCCTGCACGGCTCGCTCGTCTACCGCGACCGGCGCCTCGAGGGCTTCGACGCCGCCGTCGCCGTCGAGGTCGTCGAGCACATCGACCCCTCGCGCCTGCCCGCCTTCGAGCGGGCGCTGTTCGGCGGCGCGCGGCCGGGCCTCGTCGTCGTGACCACGCCGAACGCCGAGTACAACGTGAAATTCGAGGACTTGCCGGCCGGCGCGGTGCGTCACCACGACCACCGCTTCGAGTGGACCCGCGCCGAGTTCGCCGCGTGGGCCGCGGGCGTGGCCGCCCGCAATGCGTATACCTTCGAGCTGCGAGAGATCGGGTCAATGGACCCCGAGCTCGGCGCCCCGACCCAGATGGGAGTGTTTCGGCGATGCCCGTGACGATGCAACTCAATGTCCCCGACCTCGCGGTCGTCGCTCTCGTCGGCGCGACCGGCTCGGGCAAGACCACCTTCGCGCGCCAGCACTTCAAGGCGACCGAGGTCCTCAACTCCGATCATTGTCGCGGCCTCGTCTCCGACGACGAGAACAATCAAAGCGCCACCGACGACGCCTTTGAGCTGCTCTACGCGATCGCGCGCAAGCGCCTCACCCGGCGCCTGCTGACCGTCATCGACGCGACCAATGTGCAGAGCGACAGCCGGCGCCACATCCTCGCGCTCGCCCGCGAGTACCACGCGATCCCCGTGGCGATCGTCCTCGATGTCGGCGCCAAGCTGTGCCTCGAGCGCAGCAAGGCCCGCGAGGACCGCAAGGTCGGCGCGCACGTCATCCGCCAGCAGTGCAGCCTCCTGCGCCAATCTCTGCGCAGCCTCAAGCGCGAGGGCTTTCGCTACGTCTACGTATTGCGATCGCCCGACGAACTGGCCGCGGTCAGCATCGAGCGCGTGCGCCTGTGGACCGACCGCCGCGACGATCATGGCCCCTTCGACATCATCGGCGACATCCACGGCTGCTTCGACGAGCTGCACGAGCTCCTGACCCGCCTCGGCTATCACGTCGGCTCCGGCGAGGACGGCAACTACTACGTCGCCCACCCCGGCGGCCGCCGCGTCGTGTTCCTCGGCGACCTCGTCGACCGCGGCCCGAAGGTCCCCGAGGTCCTGCGCCTCGTCATGGACATGGTCGCCGGCGGCTCCGCGCTGTGCGTACCCGGCAACCACGAGACCAAGCTGCTCAGGTACCTGCGCGGCCACAAGGTCAAGCCGACCCACGGCCTCGCCGAGACCATCGCGCAGCTGGACGCCGCCCCGCCCGAGCTCAGCCTGCGCGCCGAGACCTTCATCGACGGCCTCGTCAGCCACTACATGCTCGACGACGGCAAGCTGGTCGTCGCCCACGCCGGCCTCAAGGAGACCTTGCAGGGCCGCGGCTCGGGCGCAGTGCGGGAATTCGCGCTGTACGGCGAGACCACCGGCGAGACCGACGAGTTCGGCCTGCCGGTCCGCTACAACTGGGCCGCCGAGTACCGCGGGCGCGCCGTCGTCGTCTATGGCCACACTCCGGTCCCCGAGCCGGAGTGGCTCAATCGCACGATCTGCATCGACACCGGATGTGTGTATGGCGGGTCGCTGACCGCCCTGCGATACCCCGAGCTCGAGCAGGTATCGGTGCCGGCGAGGGCCACCTATTGCGAGCCCTCGCGCCCGCTGCGTCCGCCCAGCGAGCGCTCCGCGCAGCAGGAGCACGACGACCTGCTCGACCTCGCCGACCTGCTCGGCCGGCGTAGCATTCAAACCCGCCTACGCCCCAACCTCTCGATCGCCGCCGAGTACAGCAGCGCCGCGCTCGAGGTCATGAGCCGCTTCGCCGTCGACCCGCGCTGGCTCATCTATCTCCCGCCGACCATGTCGCCGAGCGAGACCAGCGAGCGCCCCGGACTGCTCGAGCACGCCGCCGAGGCCCTCGCCTACTTCCAGGGCGCCGACATCGGCACCGTCGTGTGCGAACAAAAGCACATGGGCTCGCGCGCCGTCATCATCGTCGGCCAGACCCCCGCCGCCCTGCGCCGCCGCTTCGGCGTCCCCACCGATGGCCTCGGCGTCATCTACACCCGCACCGGTCGCCCGTTCTTCAACGACCCCGCCCTCGAGCAGGCCATGCTCGCGCGCATCAGCGAGGCCGCCACCCTCGCCGGCCTGTGGACCGAGCTCGCCACCGACTGGCTGTGCCTCGACGCCGAGCTGCTGCCGTGGTCCGTCAAGGCCCAGTCCCTGCTGCGCACGCAATATGCCACCACCGGCGCCGCCGGCGAGGCCGCGCTCACCGCCTCGGTCACCGCGTTGCAGGCCGCCGCCGCGCGCGGGGCCGACGTCGCGCCGTTGCTGGCAGAGACCCAGGCCCGGCTCGCGCGCGTCCACAAGTACCGCGCGGCCTATCGCGGGTACTGCTGGCCCGTCCATTCGCTGGCGGACCACCGGGTCGCGCCGTTTCACCTGCTCGCCAGCGAGGGTCGGGCGCACACCGATCAAAATCACGTGTGGCACATGGAGACGCTGGCCCGCCTGTGCGCCGCCGACCCGGGCCTGTTGTTGGCCACCCCGTACCGCGTCGTCGACCTCGAGGACGAGGCCAGCCGCACCGCTGCGATCCACTGGTGGGAGGAGCTGACCGCGGCCGGCGGCGAGGGCATGGTCGTCAAGCCCTTCGATTACGTCGCCCGCGGCCCCAAGGGCCTCATGCAGCCGGCGATCAAGTGCCGCGGCCGCGAATATCTGCGCATCATCTACGGCCCCGAATACACCGCACCGGAGCACCTCGAGCGGCTGCGTCAGCGCGGGCTCGGCGGCAAGCGATCGCTCGCCATCCGCGAGTTCGCCCTCGGCGTCGAGGCCCTCGAGCGCTTCGTCCGCCGTGAACCACTGCGTCGCGTCCACGAGTGTGTGTTCGCCGTGCTCGCCCTCGAGAGCGAGCCCGTGGACCCGCGCCTGTAGCCGGTTGAACGGCGATCCCCACGCGACGCTTGCGGCGGCGGGCGACGCGTGGGACCCTGCCCCTTCGATGCAGACCGCTCCGACCATTCACCACGTCGCGAGCGCCGTGGTCGCGCTCTTGCTCGCCTGCGGCGGCGGCGGCTCGAAGTCCGACACCGACACCGATAGTACCACGGGCGAGGACACCTTCGGCATGGGCGAGACCTCGGCGACGCCGACCGACCCGACCACGCCGACCACCTCTGCGTCCTCTGCCTCGTCGATCACCTCCGCGAGCACGGTCACCTCCGCGAGCGACGTCACCGGCGACCCGACACTCTCGACGACCACCACCACCGACCCGAGCGGGCCGGACACGATCACGATCAGCGCCAGCGGCACGGTCACCTCGGACCCCACGGCGACCACCGCCGGGACCACCGAGGAGACGACCATGCCGGTCGACTGTCAGGATCGGCCCGGTCAACCGCAGGGCTTCACCTGCGTCGACGCGAGCGGCTGCGGCTGCGCCTCCGGCGACTGCTTCCTCATCCCGATCCTCGGCGGCTGGTGCGGCGAGTGCCTGGTCGACGCCGACTGCCCCGACGGCGGCTGCACCACCCCGAACC
>ENA-OFCF01000790-OFCF01000790.1-metagenomes-genome-assembly--contig:-NODE-790-length-13318-cov-3.416120_pt1 | contig 13318 bp, 12 predicted proteins | sample MGYA00153387_OFCF01 | MGnify analysis MGYA00153387
CAAAACATTTAATTAGGTATTTTATATTGAATTTTTTTTAAAAATTTAGTTAGAAGTATTTTTGTATCAGTATCAATTATATTGTCAACTTCAATACAAGGACTAGTTATGTTAATACTGATTTGGGGATTGTGGCTTTTAAGTTTGATAAGTATAAAGATAAAAAAAGGTAATATCAAATATTTTATAGGATTTAGTATTTTGATACCCCTTATAATATTATATTTACTAAACTCTCCAATCGTAACAAACACATTATCAAGGTTATTTGATGGAAATGATATTTCATCAAGTAATGCGTTTATCGCAAGATTTCAAGGTTATTCATTTTTTGATAATCTCAGTTTATTTTATAAAATTATTGGTTTAGGATTTGGAAGCATGCCAAATTATAATATATTTCTACCCAGCATTGTTTATATCTTGTTTGGTGGTGGGTTTATAGGGCTGTTTATTACAGCATTATTGTTTAGTCGCCTTCTTCTAATTCAAAATAGTTCTAAAATGCGCGTGTTAGTCATTGTTCTTATTGTTTTGCTCTTTGCAACAGAATGGCTTTATATCTATATGGCAGTTTTTTATCTATCTATAATATGCTACAGCGAAAAGCAGAAAGTGATTAGATAAATAAGCATGATTTGAGTGTCAAAACTACAAAAATGTGTTTTGCGTGCAAGATTGAATATCTAGCCTTCATTTTAAGCCTAATATAACTCATATAGATGCTTAAAGTCGCGTATTCCTATCAAATTTGATGATTTAAATTGTTTTTCCTATTCAAATTGCAAGTGTACTTCGACATTATTTCATTAATTTTGAAATATGCACTTTTGACACGCTAACCATATATACAAAAAAATAAGTAGTACTGAATATACTCATTACTACGATATTTTATAATAAAAGGGGGAGGCGTATTAAGATGGGAAGTAAATTGACCGAATGTGATGCATGTGGTGCGGAAATAGTGAAAGGAGGAAAGTGCCCAAAATGCGGAAAAGATCACAGAGGTTTCTTTAAGAAACACAAGATTTTGACAGGGCTGTTAATTCTTATGCTTTTAAGTGTATTTATTTCAGCTATGGGTGGTGGCGATGATACTCCAGATACGGGGGAAGTGGCAAGTAATTCAGCCGAAGTAAATAAATCAGTTGAAACACCTCAAAATATTGTAACAGTGGAAGAACCAGTAGTTGAAACGCCAATAACTCCTGATGTTGCTCCAGTTGAAACGCCAATAACTCCTGAAGTGACTCCAGTTGTTACAGACACTGCAACATTGGGTGAAAAGAACGCAGCATCCAAAGCATTAGATTACTTGGGGTATTCAGCTTTTTCTTCTAGCGGATTAGTCAAGCAATTGGAGTTTGAAGGCTATACAAGTGAAGAAGCCATTTATGGAGTGGATAGATGCGGAGCTGACTGGAATGAGCAAGCAGCGCTAAAAGCTAAAGACTACATAGAGTACTCATCATTCTCACGATCTGAATTAATTAATCAACTTGAATTCGAAGGGTTTACTCGTGCGCAAGCTGAATATGGCGTTCAAGCTATTGGGTATTAGGATTTAAAGAATATTAGTGTGCTAAAAGAGAACTTAAAAGATAATCAAAACGTCTTATCAGTATAATTTTTAGAAATGGAGAGTCTGGGAAATAACCCGGACTCTTTTAAAATTGTGGGCGAACGTAGCCAATATTGCAAACAAGCGTAGATTCTAGCACAAAACTTCCACCAATTTATCCATATAGCCACGTCGTAAATGATGATCGCTAATATGAATTATCCTGCACAGTTTGTCGGTGACCCATCGCGAGATGAACATTTGACACCCCTTAGAAAGACCATTGGGAAAGTGACCGTGACCGATAAATGGTTCACCGCCAAATTCAAATCCGATGTCGAGATCGATGCAACTACATAAACTCATATCGCATTCTGGTTAACCTAGGTTGAAATCATGCAACTGCTTCAAATAAGCGCCGGGGCGGTTGCATTCCATAGTGTGATATAGCGGTTAAGCTGTTATCAAGCAGTTTCTAAGATCAGACTCTTCCTATACCTAACCAGGATATAAATACCGGTAAAGAATTCAAAAGGTACATAGGGGGACAAATAGAGCAAAAGGCTCTATTACGCCAATTGTCGTTAAGGGAAGACCAACTAAAATAAAAGGAGCCGTAACTAAACCCAATAGTGCCAACCACGTTGGAATAATTCGAGCTTTCATGAACAGATAATAAAAAGGAATCGTTCCAAGCCCAAATGGTATCATAGCAATCTCTCCAGCAAAATGCCTGGAAGGTTTTTATTTCTTGGATTTGGCATTGGCTACCTATACAAGAAATTGTAATGTTCAGCCTGATTCTGGCCTGGTTTAATCCCGTTTCAGTTTGTACCCGCTAATTGTTGAAGGATTCCGTTTATCTGCCGCCGCTTCACTGCGAGCTTAAACAGCGACGAATACCGTTTAAATGAATCACTGATATCGAGCAGTTAAATATGGGGAACTGATCAGAGTTTAAGGCTGAGCGAGAAGTTACTTGAGTCCAATATTTACAAATGCAAAAGCGAGATGGTGGCGATAATTTTCGTGCGCACGAATGCTGCTTCCATAGATTTCCTTGCTGCTTACCTCATTGAAAATGACAGTGATGATTTATTTTTCATTCCCAATACATCATGCTAAAATAGAACTATAGTGGAAGTGCTCGTCAAGTCGGCCCTTGGTAAAAAATATCTTCAAATAGAAGAAGAAACAAGGTTTGAAACAAGAGAAACAATAGAAATGGAGGTCATTATTTTGGAATCAGAAAAGACGACCAAAATCACTGTCGAGACCACAGTAGATGCTCCAATAGAAAAAGTATGGGATTACTGGACTGATCCCAGACACATCATGCACTGGAACAATGCTTCGACGAACTGGCATACCCCTTATGCTCAAAATGATTTGAAAGTCGGTGGAAGGTTTCTCAGCAGGATGGAAGCGAAAGATGGCAGCCAGGGATTTGATTTTGAAGGGATCTACGATGAAGTCAAACTTCATGAGAAGATTGCTTATTCACTCGCTGACAACCGGAAAATTGAAATCGAGTTCCTCAACCTTGGAAACAAAACCCGAATCATCGAAATCTTCGATGCCGAAAAGGTCTATCCCGTTGAATATCAAAAACAAGGTTGGCAGGCCATTTTGGATAATTTTAAGAGCTATGTGGAAAAATAATCGTTTCGCTTAGTGAGAAACTTTTAAGATGAAGCACGGTTAAAGTAACTTCTTGATGAGACAGGGAGATAAAAGATGAATTCTTTGGGTAAAAGCATAATGTTTTCATTCCCAAAGGCCGAAAAGGTTGGATAAGCAGACCGGTGCACACATTTAACGAAGAATGAAAAATGAGCTAAAGAATGGATTGATTGCCGAGTTCAAATCCGGCGAATCATCCATGGGACTCATACCGGAGGGGCGAAGAAAGAGAAAAACCTCACCGAAAAGAAGAGTCCTGGCTATGGACGAGGGTAGCAGGATGGCTTAGATGTTATGGCGTCGGTCAGAAACCTAAGACCCACTTCCTTTCAGGTTTGTTAAGCCACTTGGTGTTCTGTCCACAAAAGTGTTGACCTCATAAGATCCGATGCTATAACGAGTTAAAAGAAGCAGGGGAGAGAAAATAATTATAAGAGTTGGTTATGAGGAAATTTTAACGAGGAAATAACAGGAGAGATGAAAACCCGGATACTCCTGCTAGACAACGAATTGCAGGGAACATGTAAATTATGGAGAGAAGGTGTATTATGCATGTTTGGACGTTAAATAAGTGGGAAAACTATATTAGCTTGGATGAACCTAGCCATCGAAAAGGACTAAGAATAAGAATTGATAAAGGGGTGGATCCAGAAGTTCAAAGAGCATGCAAAGAATTTGCATACTGGTTAAGAAAAGGATATTTTTTTCCAATGCGTATTCCTGTCTATATTAAGAATTCTCCTCATATACGAGCAAAAGATGGTGAAGAAGCCTATGGAATCTTTTTCAGACCTGATGACTATAAGGTTGAGCCATTTATACGGGTAGCAGCAGGAGATTACCAGGATATGCTTAATAGTTGGGGAAAGATAGTGCTTTAACTGCAATCCTTACAACAATTTCTCATGAATTGACCCATTATTTTCAATGGGTTAATCATTTACCACTGACCTTGATCGGAGAAGAACGCCAGGCTAAAAAATATTCTGGGTATATTCTTGACGAGTACGCTGAGGGAAGAGAACATCCTTAAACAGAACAAGGATGAAGCTATATTCAAGGAGCATAATTGTAGAAACCACAAAAAACTATCAATCATAATCACATTGTTTCATAACCTGTTTTTGGTGCCCGTTTAAGAGGTCAATGGATCATCCATCCTCCTTTCAGGGTCCCATAGCTATGATTCGGGCGAGAATTTCTTTCCCAAAGAGGAATCCGACTAAACAGATGGCTCATTAGGAAATGAGTGCAAAAAACAAAAGCATATTTTTCAGCAGAAAAGACCAAGAGATAAGATAAGAAGGGCAGGGACGTAACGAATGACAAGAATAAAAAACGAGCAAAAGATTGAATTGAATGCCTATTTCAAGCTCGATGGGTTTACAATCGGAATCATACCGGAGGAACTTAAGAACGACGGGGACATCGATGGAGATCTCAAAGAGTGGAAAGAAAAATTTGAGAAGGATAAGAATCATGCACTATATATTCTTGGCTTTCAAGGAAGGAAAGAGTGGTTTTCGCCTTCACTTCTGTATCTTTTCCATCTTTCGGAACTGCTCCTTAAGAGACTGTCGATGCAGCCGGATATCGAATTCACCAGAGAAGCGACTGAAGTTGAATTGATGGAAGAAGACCTATTCCTTCTGAAGGAACAAGTTCCCTTTGCCATTGGTATGGAATTTGTGGATAGCCCATGGCTCATGGCTTTGTGGGGGAAACTCCTCGGAATCTTTCATGCTGAAGTCAAGGCATACGAAGGCTCAGTAGCCATGTACTTTACGGAGTACCATTCAAACATCAGCGTGTCAGGAAGGGTGTTTTTTCATCTTGTGGAAAACAAAGATGAACAGTATCCCTTTGCTTTCTTGGCCACGTATTCGACGAAACCGGTAAAAAGCAAGAAGACAGTACATACGCCACTGAAAAATGCACTGATTGAATTCAAAGGTGATGATCTGAAGCTCTTATCCCTCTTGGTTACAGTCACTAAGGCTGCACAGCAAAGTGTTTTCATCTCGGATCTTTTAGAAAGTGGTGAGCTTTTTTCGCCATTGAAATTCACGGCGAAAGAAGCCTATACGTTCCTTAAGGAAACAGGCATCTACGAAGAAGCAGGAATCATGTGCAGAATCCCGGACTGGTGGAGGAAGAAGAGTAATTTAGTCAAGGTGACCGTCACCGTGGGCGAAAAAGAACCCTCCAAGTTAGGATTGGAAGCCATCATGGATTTCTCACCAAGGCTTCTCCTTGGCGATGAGTCCATGACAAACAAGGAGTTAAGGGAGTTCCTCTCCATGGCTGAGGGTCTTATCCAATACAAGGGAAAATGGGTTGAAATCAACCATGAAAAATTGAACGCCGCATTGGAAGTCTTTGATAAGGTGAAGAAGCTTGCGCAAAGTGAAGAGCTTACGCTTGGGGATGCCATGAGGCTGGAACTCAATGTCAACAAAGTTTTGAATCTGAAAGACGAGGAAGTGGAGGTTACGGTTTCCAATGGTCAATGGCTCAGGGAGGTCAGGGATGCCCTCTCCAATCCTCTGGAACTAAAGAGCGTAGCGACAGTACCTTCCTTTCATGCTTCTTTGCGTGCCTATCAGGAAGTCGGCTACCAATGGCTCTACATGATGTCCAAAATGGGTTTTGGCGCATGTCTGGCTGATGACATGGGCCTGGGGAAAACCGTCCAGATGATTGCTTTTCTGGAATATACAAGAACCAATTATGGCGGGACAGCCCTTCTCGTCCTTCCAGCTTCCCTTATCGGGAACTGGCAGAAGGAAATCGCTAAGTTCGCGCCAGAACTTCCTTATCAGGTTCTGCACAAAAGTGCTGGAAAGGCAACAGAAGACATCGTCATCAATGAAACGGCCTTTCTCTATATCACGACTTATGGCATGGTTTCCCGGATGGAAGAACTCAAAAAAAGGGAATGGGACTTCGTCATCTTGGATGAAGCCCAGGCCATCAAGAACCCGGGGACAAAACAGACGAAGCAAGTGAAAGCCATACCGGCCAGAATGAGGATTGCCATGACAGGAACCCCAATCGAAAACCGCCTGGGTGACTTGTGGTCTCTGTTTGATTTCCTCAACAAGGGACTTTTGGGCACAGCAAAGGAATTTACGGATTTCACAAAAGGATTGTCAGGCAATGCCTTGGGCTATGCAAAACTGAAAAAGATGATCAGTCCCTTTATTTTAAGAAGGCTTAAAACCGATAAGAGCATCATTGCAGATCTTCCGGAAAAGGTGGAAATCATCGAGTACGCCGCCTTATCCAAGAAGCAAATTGCCCTTTATCAGAACTTAGTCCATGAGATTGGAAGTCAGCTGGAAAAGGCTGAAGGTATCGGGAGGAGAGGATTAGTCCTGTCCAGCATCATGAAGTTCAAGCAGATCTGCGACCATCCTGACCTGTACCTTGGACGTGAAGACTTCAAAATGGAGTATAGCGGGAAATTCGAACAGCTGAAAGAAATCTGCGAGACCATCTATGAAAAAAGAGAAAGCGTATTGATCTTCACGCAGTTTAGGGAAATGACAGAACCCCTCTCGGATTTTTTGAAGGAGATTTTCCATCAGAAAGGCTTTGTCCTTCATGGCGGGACTTCCATAAAAGGGCGGAACCACATGGTGGAAGAGTTTAATAGCGATAGTTACGTTCCTTACATGATCCTTTCCCTGAAGGCTGGTGGGGTAGGGCTCAATCTCACCGCAGCGAACCATGTGATCCACTTTGACCGCTGGTGGAATCCCGCCGTGGAAAATCAGGCTACGGACCGGGCGTTTAGAATCGGACAAAAGAAGAATGTCATGGTTCATAAGTTTGTGACAACGGGAACGATTGAAGAGAAAATCGATGCCATGATGGTGGACAAGAAGAAGCTGGCCGGAGATATCCTCAGTACGGGCAATGAACAATGGATTACGGAATTCAGCAACAAGGAACTTATGAATTTATTTTCGCTGGGAGGTGAAACTTTATGAGTCCATTTGGATATAAACCGTACGTGACTCAGGATGAATTGCAGTTTAAAGCGGAAAAGTCGTTGAAGAAACTTAAAAAGAAAAATCCTGACATTCAGCCTGTAACCATCGAAGGAAGAGAAATCGCCAAGACATGGTGGGGGAAAAAATGGAATGGAAACCTGGAAAGTTATGCAGACTACAGTAACCGGATCTCTCGAGGGCGAAGTTACGTCAAGAAGAATCTGGTACTGGATTTGACCATAACGAAAGGTAAAGTCATGGCGCTGGTCCAAGGAAGCAGAACTGCTCCTTATGAAGTCATTGTACAGATTGACTCCTTGAAAACGAAAAGCTGGGAAAAGGTCAGGGAACAGTGCAATAATAGCATCGAAAGCATGGAGCAGCTTGTGGAAGGAAAATTTCCGAAAGAACTGGAGATGCTCTTTACTCAGCAAAAATTCGGCCTTTTCCCCTCCCCGGAAGAAATCCATTTTGGATGCAGCTGTCCCGACTGGGCTTATATGTGCAAGCATGTGGCCGCAGTGCTTTACGCCATTGGTGCGAGGCTTGACCACGACCCCATGCTCTTTTTTGAGCTTCGGGATATTGATAGCAAGGAACTGGTCAAGAGGTCAATGGAAACCCGGTTGGAAAATATGCTGAAGAATGCAGGGAAAAAGAGTTCAAGGGAGATCGGTGATGATGACGTCTTTGACATCTTCGGTGTCTAGTTCGTCACCTGAAGGTGGAAGCTATACAATCAGACAGAGCCTGAAACCTCCTCTCATTTAAGGTGTGTAGGTCGCGCACCATGAAACAGGGAATCATCCGATGTTTCAGTTAATTTTTTGCCATTGCGCTTAACTTTATCATTATCCAACAAAAAACATCATCTAAATGAAATAAACTTGAAAGATTTCAATATTTTACAGTAGAATGGAATTAAGGATAATAATCGATAAAGTGACAATAAATCAGGAGGAGGTTTCATAATGAAAAATGGAAAAAGCGAGCTTTCACCAGAACAACGTGTAGAGCTCCTAGGAACTCTAAAAGTCCGTTTCGAGAAAAACAAGAAACGCCATAAAAATCTTGAATGGCCTGTGGTACAGGCGAAGCTGGAAGCTGATTCTGAAAAACTTTGGTCACTCAGTGAAATGGAAAGAACTGGCGGTGAACCGGATGTTGTGGGTTATGATCAAGAAAAAGAGGAATACATTTTTTACGATTGTTCAGCGGAAAGCCCTGCAGGCCGAAGAAATATTTGCTACGACCGTGAAGGCCTGGAGTCAAGGAAAGAAAACAAACCGGCGAATAATGCTGTGGATATGGCAGGGGCCATGGGCATAGAGCTTTTAACGGAAGAACAATATCGGGAGTTGCAGAAACTTGGGGAGTTCGATTTGAAAACATCGAGCTGGTTAAAAACCCCTTCTGACCTTAGAAAACTCGGTGGCGCAATCTTTGCGGATCGACGATATGACAAGGTCTTCGTGTATCACAACAGTGCGCCGTCTTATTATGGCGTCAGGGGATTTCGCGGAGTGCTAAGGGTCTGAATTTAGTGCGTGCAGTGAAATAGACTAGTGCACGTTGTACATATTTGAAAAGAAACCATTAATTCCAATTCCTATTTCTGTACAGACTATAAACCGTTGAATGTTTAAGCTAAAGTAAAATGACAATATCAAACCAGACTTGATTGTCCGTAAATAGCTAGATATAATGACCATATAGATGATATGGAGGTATGGAAAGGGACCCTCCCTGACTCATTTCTTCACCACGAGTATCAGGAAGGGTCCCCTACTAATTAGATTAGCATGGTAATTGTATCAAATTTTGAACTCGAATGGAATAGCGAAATTGGTGTTTTTTGTCAGGAGTATGGAGAAAAGCATATGCCCTTTTTGCCAAGCGGAACTGAAGGTCATCGGATCTAGAAGACGGGGAATAATTCTTGAAGATGGGGAGCAGGTCACTTTGGTTGTGAGAAGGCTCAGGTGCCAGAACGAGCGGTGCAGGAGGATCCATCACGAACTACCCGATGTCATCATCCCTTTCAAGCGGCATACCACGGACACATACGAGAAGGTCATTGTCGGTGTGGAGGATGTTGCCCCTGCAGAGGAATCGACGATATGGAGAATCAGGAAGTGGTTCAGGGAGAGAGCTGACGCTCTGTTGGGCGGATTGATGGGTGTTTATGTTACGGTCACAAAAGACTTTGAGGGAGGAGTATCCGGCCTTCCTCAATCCATACTCGAACGGATCTGTTTCTTCGTCGGAAAGGACCCTGGATGGCTGAAGAAGGTTGTCCGGATTCTCGTCAACAATAACAAATGGGTACATACCCAGTTGGAATGGTTGTCCAAGCAATAATCTTTTAAAATCATGTCATAGACCAATATGATTGGAGGTTTGACATGAAAAACAAGGAAAAGGCAAAAGATATCGCGACACAAAGGGCGATGCTGTTGGCGCCCCTTCTTTCCGACGGGCTGGACAACGGGGAGATCAAGATGATCAAGGAAAGAATCTGTCGTGAGACAGGACTTTCCGAGAGGACGATCCGCAGATACCTGAAAAGCTACCGAGCTTCCGGCTTCGAAGGACTGATGCCGAAGACCAGAACCTCAACGGTTCCAGGAGCGATTCCCGAGGAAGTCCTCAATGAGGCCATCAAACTCAGGAGAGAAATTCCCAGCCGAAGCGTAGCGGAAATCATCCGGATTCTCGAATGGGAAGAGTTCATCCCGCCGGATTCCATCAAACGCAGCACACTTCAGGAAAAGTTGCAGGAAAAAGGCTACAGCGGCAAGCACATGGCCATTTACGCCTGTGGCGGGATTGCGACAAGGAGATTCCAGAAGCGCACAAGGAACAAGCTGTGGCATTCGGACATCAAGTATGGCTGCTACTTGCCCATCGGGCCAAAGGAGAAGTTGCAGCAGGTCTACATGGTCGCTTTTCTCGATGATGCGACTCGAATGATTCTTCATGCGGAGTTCTATGCTAGCCTCGACCAGAGCATCGTGGAAAACTGCTACCGAAAAGCGGTAATGAAACAAGGCGTTCCGGAAGCTGTATATTTTGACAATGGAAAACAATATAGAACGAAGTGGATGTCCAGAACCTGTGCAAAGCTAGGCGTGCGCCTGCTATTTGCACGTCCCTACTCTCCAGAGGGTACCGGAAAAATTGAACGGTTCAATCAAAATATCGACCGTTTCCTCGATGAGTACAAGGTCGATAACAGCGCCAGAACTTTGGAAGAAATGAACGAGCGATTCTGGATATGGATGGAAGAATGCTACCAGAACAAAACCCATTCCGCGCTGAAGGAAATGACGCCTGTCCAAGCCTACAATCTCGACAAGAAACCACTCAAGTATCTTCCGTCTGACGTCATCGCCAATGCCTTCCTTCATGCAGAGACCAGGAAAGTCGACAAGAGCGGATGCATAAGCTTTAACAGCTGCAAGTACGAAGTAGGTCTTCCCTATGTGGGGCGTAAGGTGGATGTCGTGTTTGATCCCCAGAACACCGATGAACTGACCATAGAATATCAGGCGGATCCCCCGTTTACCGTGAAGAAGCTGGTCATCGGAGAAAGGGTCTCAGAAAGACCAAAGCTTCCTGAGTTCATGACACTGACCAAACCGACACAATCCCGGCTTCTGGATGCAGCAGAGAAACAGAATCATGCCCGCAGGGACAAGCAGAACGCTACGGTCATCTCCTTTAAGGATATGGGAAAAGGCGGTGAGGATAATGTTTGAAGCATTCTACGGGTTCGAAAGAACCCCGTTCTGCAGAGACATTCCGACCTCTGAACTCTACCGTTCTTCAACATTAGAGGAAACGCTAAGTCGCCTGTCCTACGTTGCCGAACGGCAACTCTTCTGCGTGGTTACCGGGGAGTGCGGTACGGGCAAAACCACCACAATCCGTCGTTTCCGGGATCAGCTTGACTCTCAGAAATATACCCTGATGTATCTGGCCGATTCCAAGATGACGCCTCGGAACTTCTACAAGGGCATGCTGGAACAGATTGGTGCGGAGTCGAAGTTCTACCGGGGAGATGCCAAAAGGCAACTCCACAAGGAGATTGAGCTGATGAAAGGACTCCACAAGAAACGGCCGGTGGTCATCGTCGACGAGGCTCATCTCCTGGACAGGGAAATGCTGGAAGAGGTCAGGTTCCTCCTGAACTTCAAGATGGATGCAGAAAGCCCCATGGCCCTCATCCTGGTAGGGCAGGTTGAACTATGGGATAAGCTTCAGCTTCAATCCTATACGGCCATAAGGCAGCGTATAGACATGCAGTGCAAGATGCAGCAATTTGACCGTTCGCAGATAGACGCGTATATCAGGCGCCATCTGGAATATGCGGGAAATGACCATGAAATCTTTTCGGACGAGGCAGTTGAAGCCATCTATCGTTTTTCCGGAGGTTCTGCAAGGATGATCAACAAGGCATGTACGAGCGCACTCATTTTCGGATATCAGAACGGAAAAAGAATCATCGATGACCATATGGTCAAACTCGTCATCAATGGAGAGCTAAGTTAAATTGAAAATGGCAAACTGAGTTCAATTTCTCAGCTTGCCATTTTCCCCAGCAATTATTGGACACGATATCCCGTCATGTTCTGGACTATAAAAGAAAGCAGTAACAGTTGAATTCAGCAAGATCTGATCTCAACGGTTTTTTATTTTGTGTTTTTTGGAAAGGGAACAAGATAATACGCATCAATTTTTCCGAAATGATAAGAAAATGAATACTAATTCAAAGACATCATTGTTTCCATAAAGAGGGGAAGCATACTTTCGGTTTCGATAATGAGATAGAGAAAGGGTCTGTCCAGTCTGACTGCCTTGGGCTCCAAGGCAGCCGACTCCAAGGCAACTTCCACAGCCGTAGCTGCTCCGGCTTTTGTCCCTCTTTCATTCACGGAGATGGATGTCTTGTGGATGACACGACTGATATAGAGGTTGCCTTCCAAAGAAGTCCCCAATCCCTTCAGATCATCCAGCTTCTCGTCGAAGGCATCTTCCATGCCCATGTCTTCGAGAAGCTCTGACAGCTCTATTTTATACTCACTTTCAAATTTAGGCATCATGGTGAAGACCGGTGTCTCTTCCACGTCATGCAGAAGGGCATGAAGGCTTTCTCCTGTAAAGGTTGCAAGATAATCGGAAACTGAGGTCCTTTCATTGAGATGCAGCGCCACAAAGGCGTATCTTCCACCAGCATAGTCCTTGATGAATCCTGTGGCTTTTCCATCATCGAGATACTTGCTTTCCGTGGAAAACATCATCCTTACGGCATCATTCTCTCCATCCTCTGGGGTAAAAGTACTCTCGCCGATCTGGTCTTCTGAGTTGATTGTCAGATACTCTGCATCAAAGGCAAGAGCATTGATCAGATACATCATGGCTTCATCTGGAATCTCATCCAGGATGTCTTCAATCATGCTATTTGTCTCGTCTTTCACCCAGTCATTGCTGGCACTCAGTGTAGCTAAATTGAAGGAAGACCTGTAGATTTTTGCACCATAGTAATTGGCGCTGGTTTGAAGAAACTGCTGCTGCACATGGATTCTTCCCCCCTTCCCTGAACCACATGGAGTTAGCCATGCTGACTTTCAGTCTATCTACATGGGGAAGATTTCTGAGATAGAGATTGAACAGCTGATTGAGTTCTTCTGTAGAAAGACCGAAAGTATCCTCCATCTGTTGCAAAGTGTTCTCTTTCGCCCCATTTGCAGTCATACCCAACGCAACAAGAACTGAGAGTGGAGATTCCAGTGTGTTATTAGGAAGTGAAGTTTTTCTTGGCTCTATTTGAAACCTGTGTTGAAAATAGAGTATTAATTGAAAATATAGTATAATATCAATATGTCGAGTTATCTATTACTACAAAATTGTACCAAATTGTGAAGAAAGAGGAGATTGAAGTTTTGAGAAGAGCAGGAGATGTCTTTTATATAAATGCAAATTTCAATGAAAATTACTTTATTCTTTACGGAATGGAATTTGCAGAATTTATCAGGTGTAATCCAGTAGAGTTGGACAATATTTTAGTAAC
>ENA-OFCF01000791-OFCF01000791.1-metagenomes-genome-assembly--contig:-NODE-791-length-13269-cov-4.380884_pt1 | contig 13269 bp, 10 predicted proteins | sample MGYA00153387_OFCF01 | MGnify analysis MGYA00153387
ACCGGCCGCAGCGCGCAGTCGATGCATCCAGCCCCTTGAGCGAGCAGGTTTGGGGTCCGTACGGTACATCGCGGGCTCGTTCGCTGGTGCGCACGCAATTGAAAAAAGAAGCCACCAAGGTCAGCCAGGTACTGGGGCTGGACGTGGTGCGCGAGTTGGTCAACCAGGTGGCGCAGGACCCGCGCCTTTTGAGCCCGGTGCGTGAAGCGATTGTGGCGCTGGAGCCGTCACTGTTGCGACTGGCCATGGTAGACCCCCGGTTTTTTAGCGATGAGCGCCATGCAGGCCGCCAATTGATGGAGCGAGTGGCGCAGCGCAGCTTCAAATACAACGACGAGTTCAGCCCTGAATTTACCGAGTTCTATCAGGCTTTGACGACCAGCTTTAACCAGCTCAATGCCAGCACGGTTGAAGACATCAAACCCTTTCGCATTGCGCTGGCTACGCTGGAGCAAGCCTGGAACGCGCAAGACCAGCAGGACTTTGACAAACGCCAGCAGGTTTTGCAAGCTTTGCGTTTTGCAGAAGAACGGCAAGAGAAAGCCGATCAGATTGCGTTTGATTTGAGCGCCCGCTCTGACCTGGAAAAAGTACCCGGCGTGGTGCTTGACTTTCTGTTTGGCCCCTGGTCACTGGCCATGGCCAATGCCAGGCTGCTCGATACCCGCAACCAGGTTGACCCGGAGGGCTTTGGCTCGGTCGTGCCTGATTTGGTCTGGAGCGTCAAACGCGACGTCACCCTCAAACAGCCCGCCAAACTGATTGACATGATTCCCGGCCTGCTTGACAAATTGCACAGTGGCTTGGGCCTTTTGGGTCAGGACCCAAAAGAAAGCGAAGCTTTTTTTGAGTCCCTGATGAAGCTGCACCGTCCGGTGCTCAAGCTGCGCCGCCTGAAAAGCCAACGCGATGCCGAGGAATCAAACATCTCGCCGCTGGAGGCTGAAGAAGAAACAGTTTCACCCGCTGAACGGCTGGAAAAACTGCGTGCTTTAACTGATGCGCCTTTGTGGATGGGGCGTAACGACCTGGATGCCGCAGGCTTTGAAGACACCCAGCCGACGCAGCCCGCAGAGCTGACTGAATTGATGGCAGCGGTTGACAAGACAGATGTACCTGCAGTTGACGAGCAAGCAGAAAAGATCACACTGGTGCACCTGCCCGACGCCGCCTTGCCATTGCCTGCTGATCACCACAGCGAGCAGGCCAAAGAACAGGCCGCCATTGTTTTGAGCCGCCTCAGAACGGGTTGCTGGGTTGATTTGTATTCAAAACGCCAATGGTTGCGCGCGCAACTGATCTGGGCATCCAGCCATGCAACCCTGTTCATGTTCATCAGCCACGGTGGTCAACCACATTCCATGACCAAGCGCAGCTGTGAAAAACTCATCGCCCAGCGCCTGCTCAGGCCTGTGGGCACACAAGGTGTGGTCGCACAGGCACTCGACGTTGTGGCTGAGGCAGCCGCGGCGCAAAGCCGCGCGGCCAGCGCGCAAGCTGCTGTGCAGAACGAACTGGAAACGGTTTGAATAAGTATTGTTTTGGCCTGTAGACCAATGAATACGTGCGCAAGCAGCTACTGATTAAATAGCAAATTGCGATTGACTTTGCATTTGACTCTGTATTTGATCTTGCATCGGCTCAATCACTACAGCTTCGTAGGGCTGCAACCAACTGACAGACGTCACCAGCAAGTGGATGAAGTGCAGCTTGGCAATCACTTCATGCGGCAACACAAACGGATAAAAATCGGGCTGGCCCATGCTACGCGACATTTCATTGAGCAGTGTTGTCAGGCGTGTCCAGTCGTTCAGGAAATCCAGAAAAGTTTGCGCATCGGGGTGCTCGGGCTGGTAGAGCGCATCGATTGTGAAGGCAGTGAACTCCAGGTGCGCGCTGTCGGTGGCCAGGCCCAGGCTGACTGCTGTGTCAATCGTGTCGCGCATGTGCAGGTAGTGTGCCCAGCATTCGGCCCAGTCTTCCCACGGGTGAGTGCTGGCGTAGGCGCTGACATGGTGCAGCCACCAGTTGGCAGGCGGACCTTGGAGGTAATTTTTTTGCAGGGAGGCGGCGTAGTCCTGGGTTTCGTCGCCAAACAATTGGTGAAAGCCTTGCATCCAAAGCGTACCGCGTACCAGTCTGTCCCAGTAGTAGTGGCCAATCTCATGTCTGAAGTGGCCCAGCAGCGTTCGGTAGGGCTCGCGCATGGCGCTGCGCACGGCCTCGCGCACAGCGTCGTCGGCTTCTTGCAAATTCAGGGTGATCAAGCCTCTTTTGTGACCCGTCATCACCGCCGGGCCGCCGTCGGGTGAGCGCAGCAGATCAAACGAGATGCCGCGCACCGGGTCTTCTGTCAGTGAAGCAACGGGCAAACCCAGCGCCAGCAAGCTTGAAAACAGCCTGCGTTTGGCCAGCTCAATACGGCCCCAAAGCACGCCGTTGTCTGGGTGGGCGGGGTCGTTCAAGTCAGGAATGGTGCGGTTCAAGCGGCAAGCTTGGCACAGTGCTTGGGGTGCTTGTACGTCAGTGGTCGGCACCAGCCAATTGCAGGCGGCGGGTGTGACGAGGTTGGCGCAGCGTGTGTAGGCCGGGGTTGGCAAAGCTGCGGGCTCAGGCTGCCAAGGCGTCCAAGTATCTGCATCTGACCCTGGCATCAACGGAATCAGCTTGGCCAGCGCGGTGTCGTAGCCCAGCGGCGTGCCGCAGGCCAAGCATTCGCTGTTTCTGAAAAAAACTGGATTTCCGCAGTGGCAGCGGTAGGCTCGACCGGCAAGGGTAGGCAAGTGGGAGAAGTGTTGCACTTAAACATTATCATTGCAGCCTTGGCATATGCTGGTCAGCCAATTGCCCAATCAATCGAAAGAAAAACATGCCCACTTACCACGTTGAAATGATGGAAGGTCGCACCATCGAGCAAAAGAAAAAACTGGTTCTAGAGATCACCCGCGTCAGCGTTGAAATCCTGGGTGGCGTGCCCGAGTCGGTGGACATCATCATCACTGACATCAAACGAGAGAACTGGGCCACAGGCGGCAAGCTGTGGTCTGAGCCGCGCGACTGACTGGCATGTGCCAACTGCTGGGCATGAACTGCAATGCCCCGACCGATGTGACCTTCAGCTTCAGGGGCTTTGCCCAGCGCGGCGGTAACACTGACCACCACGCTGACGGCTGGGGGATTGCGTTTTTTGAAGGGCAGGGCGAAGATGGTAAAGGTCTGCGCCATTTTGTCGATCATCAAAGCGCTTGCTCATCCCCTGTGGCCGAGCTGATCAGCCGCTACCCGATCAAAAGCCGCAACGTCATCTCGCACATCCGCAAGGCTACGCAAGGCCGTGTGGCGCTGGAAAATTGTCATCCTTTTGTGCGTGAGCTGTGGGGCCGCTACTGGGTGTTTGCCCACAACGGCGACCTGAAAGACTATGCACCGCGCCTGCATGGCAGCTTCAAGCCGGTAGGCGCTACCGACAGCGAACGTGCGTTTTGCTGGATCATGCAGGAGCTGGCCAAGTCCCATGCCGACGTGCCCAGCGTGGCAGAGCTGACGCTGACGCTGCGAGAACTGGCAGCTCAGATTGCACCCTACGGCACGTTAAATTTTTTGCTCAGCAACGGCCAGGCGCTGTGGGCGCATGCGTCAACCAAAGCCGATTCACAAGGCCTGTATTACGTGGAGCGAAAGCACCCGTTTGCACATGCCACGTTGAGTGATGAAGATGTCAGCGTTGACTTTGCAGACCACACCAGCCCCAGCGACAAGGTGGCGGTGGTGGTCAGTGCGCCTCTGACAACGAATGAAAGCTGGACGGCTTTTGCACCCGGTGCCTTGCTGGTGTTTGAAGGCGGAGCAATGGCAGCCGTTTAAGCGGTTTTTAAATCTGCTTCCAGCGCATCCACAAACATGGCGGCCACGTCAAAACCAGCCTGGTCAAAAATCTCCTGAAAGCAGGTTGGGCTGGTCACGTTGATCTCGGTCACACAATCGCCAATCACGTCAATGCCTGCCAGCAGCAGGCCACGTGCTGCCAGTACCGGGCCAATGACGTTGGCTATTTTCTTGTCACGCTCCGACAGCGGCTGCGCCACGCCTTTGCCGCCCACGGCCAGGTTGCCGCGCACTTCGGTGCCTTGCGGGATTCGCGCCAGGCTGAACGGTACCGGCTTGCCGCCAATCACCAGAATGCGCTTGTCGCCTTTGACGATTTCAGGCAAAAACTTTTGCACCATCACGCTTTGCGCGCCGTCCTTGTTCAGCGTTTCAATCATGCTGCCAAGGTTCAGGCCGTCTTCTTTCACACGAAAAATGCCCATGCCGCCCATGCCGTCGAGTGGCTTCAAAATGATGTCTTTGTGCTTGGCATGAAAGCGTTTGATGTCGCTTGCGTCGCGCGTGACCAGCGTCGGGCCGATGAACTGCGGGAACTCCAGGATGGCGAGCTTTTCAGGGTGGTCCCGCAGGGCACGTGGCTTGTTGAAAACTTTCGCGCCTTCGCGCTCGGCTTGCTCCAGCAGGTGTGTGCTGTAGAAAAATTCGCTGTCAAACGGCGGGTCTTTGCGCATCACTACCGCATCGAAATCTTTCAGTGCTTGCGGTCGCTCGTTGGGATGTGATTGCTCGGCGGTAAACCAGTTAACCGCCTCACCTGTCAGTTTTATATCGCGCACAAAACCCGTCACGCTTTCGCCCTGCTGCCAGCGAATGTCTTTGGTCTCACACGCAGCCAGCGTGTGGCCGCGCCTTTGCAGCTCACGCATCATGGCGAAGGTGGTGTCTTTGTAAATCTTGAAAGATTCCAGCGGGTCAGCAACGAAAAGAATTTGCATGATAGTTTTCAATCTTGGGGTTTGCGTTGACCGTATTGTTGTACAAACAGCGCCAATGCGCCGGCCACCACGCCCCAGAAGGCTGAGCCGATGCCCGCTATCACCACGCCAGACAATGTAACGAGAAAAGTAATGAGCGCAGCCTCACGATGCGACTCGTCTTTGACAGCCGCCGCCAAGCCGGCGCCAATCGTGCCCAGCAGTGCCAGCCCGGCAATGGCGGCGACCAGCTCTTTCGGGAAAGCCGCCAGCAAGCTGGTCACTGCTGCGCCAAACATGCCAATCACCAGATAAATCAAACCGCAACTGACCGCTGCTGTGTAGCGCTTGTCTGGGTCAGCATGCGCCTCCTTGCCCATCACGATGGCTGCGGTAATCGCGCTCAGGTTCAATGCGAATCCACCAAATGGCGCAAGTACGAAGGTGGCCAGGCCCGTGAGCGTGATGACTTTGGATACCGGGATTTGACCTTCATAACCGGTTGCACGTATGGCCGCCACGCCCGGCAGGTTCTGCGATGCCATCGTCACCACAAACAAGGGAATCGCCAGGCTGATGACCGCGGCAATCGTGAACTGCGGCATCACGAACACGGGCAGCGTGAATGTAAAACTGACCGTCGACCAAGCCAGCTCACCGCGTAGCGCTGCATAAGCAATGCCCACCAACAGCGTGAACACCACGGCGTAACGCGGCACCAGCCTGCGACAAGCCAAGTAAACACCCAGCATGATCAAAACCAGCGGCAGCGCGGTTTGGGCTGCAACAAAACCCTGCATGCCAAAGCGCGCCAACACGCCCGCGAGCAGTGCAGAAGCAATCGCTACCGGGATGCGGTTCATCAATTTTTCAAACCAGCCCGTCACCCCGCACAGCGTGATGAGCACCGCACTGACCATGAAAGCACCCACTGCCTCCGCCATGCTGAAGCCGCCCGCCACACCTGCGGTGGCCAGCACCGCTGCACCCGGTGTGGACCAGGCCACCATGACGGGTTTTTTCAGCCACAGTGATGGCAGCACCGTGCACAAGCCCATGCCCATGCCAAGCGCCCACATCCAGGATGAAATTTGAGCAGGCGTGGCGTTGAAAGCCTGCGCTGCCTGAAACACGATGGCGACCGATGAGGTGAAGCCGACAAGAACTGCGACGAAGCCAGCGGTAAAGGCACTGGCATTGAGGTCTTTGAAAAAATTCATGCCGCGATTTTGGCAATGAAATTTTAGATTTCGATCTTGCTGCCTAACTCCACGACAGAATTGTTGGGCAAGTTCAAAAAGTCAGCCGCACCGCTGGCGTTGTGGTGCATTTGCGCAAACAGCTTTTCACGCCACACTGCCATGCCGCCGCCAATGGTTGGCACGATGACGTCACGCGACAAAAAGTAGCTGGTGGTCATGACTTCCAGCTCGCAGCCGCGCCCCTTGATTTGCTGCAAGGCTTTGGGCAAATCCGGGTCGTTTTTGAAACCGTAATTGACAATGACTTGCCAGCAGTGATGACCCAGCGATTCAATCTCCAGCCGCTTGTTCATGCCGATCCACGGCACCTCGTGGTTGCGCACCGTGACAAACAGGTTTTGCTCGTGCAGCACCTTGTTGTGTTTCAGGTTATGCAGCAGCGCGTTGGGCACGGTGCCGGGCTCAGCGGTCAAAAACACGGCTGTGCCCTCAACCCTGGCCGGCGGGCTGACGAAAACAGCGTCCAGAAAACTGGGCAGCTCAATTGCGTCAGTGCGCATTTTTTCATTCAGGATGTTTCGGCCCTGTTTCCACGTCATCATGAGGGTGAACACCACACCGCCAATCACCAGCGGGAACCAGCCGCCCGCAAAAAGCTTCATCAGGTTGGACGCAAGAAACGCAAAATCAACGACGAAAAACACGCCGGTTGCCGCCAGGCACAGCCCCAAGGGGTACTTCCAGCCGTAGCGGATGACGTAAAAGGTCAAGATGGTGGTAATCATCATGTCCATGCACACGGCAATGCCGTAAGCAGCTGCCAAATTGCTGGACGAGCGGAACATGACCACCGCCAGCACGATGACGGCAAACAGCCCCCAATTGATGAAAGGCATGTAAATTTGGCCGGTGTCGCGCACGCTGGTGTGCAAAATGCGCAGGCGCGGCAGGTAGCCCATTTGAATGGCTTGCTTGGTCACGCTGAAGGCACCGGTAATCAGCGCTTGCGAAGCGATCACCGTCGCCGCTGTGGCCAAGCCAACCAATGGCAGCAGCGCCCAGTCGGGCGCCATCAGGTAAAACGGATTTTTAACCGCCGCCGGGTTGTTGAGCAGCAGCGCGCCCTGACCAAAGTAGTTAAGCACCAGGCACGGCATGACGACGCTGAACCAGGCCAGCCGAATCGGCTTTTTGCCAAAGTGGCCGAGGTCAGCGTACAGCGCTTCAGCCCCGGTCACGCACAGCACAACAGCGCCCAGAATAATGAAGGTCACGCCCGGGTTGGCCCACATGAAATTGACCGCATAGTGCGGGCTCAGGGCTTTCAATATCTCGGGGTGGGTAACGATTTGCGACACGCCCAGCAGCGCAATGGTGACAAACCACACCAGCGTGATGGGCCCAAAAAACTTGCCAATGCCGGCTGTACCATGTTTTTGCACGGCAAACAAGGCAAACAAAATCGCTAGCGTAATGGGTATCACGCCTTTGGCAAAGGCGGGTGACACCACCTCCAGCCCCTCAACCGCTGAGAGCACCGAAATCGCCGGGGTGATGACACCATCGCCATAAAAAAGCGAGGTGCCAAAAATGCCAATGACCAGTAAAAACCGCCGCAGCTTGGGTTTGTCCTTCACAGCGTTGGACGCCAGCGCCAGCATGGCAATCAGCCCGCCCTCACCATTGTTGTCAGCCCGCAGCACCAGCGCCACATATTTGATGGACACAATCACCGTCATGGTCCAAAAGAAAATCGACATCAGCCCGTAAACGTTGTCAGGGGTGACAGCCACGTGACCGTGGTTGAAAACTTCTTTGACCGCGTACAGGACGCTGGTGCCGATGTCACCGTAGACGACACCGATGGCGCCCAGGGTGAGCGCTGCGAGGGATGATTTTTGACTGGACACAAAAACTTCCCGTTTTTGATCAGAACGGGAATGGGTAGCTTGGGGAACGCTATTTTGCACCCGCAGTGGGCGGTTTCGGTGGCTCAAAACGGTGCGCTGTTAACTAATTCTGCTTTTGTTGCAGTGCAACAACTGCCAGATGGCGTGCGTATCTTGCTATAATTTCAGGAGCTGCTTGCGCCCGTATTTATTGGGTAAAAGGCCTAAAACACACCTAAAATATGGTTAAAAAGTGACTTTAAACAGGTTGTAAAGCTGTTTCGCGACTTTTAATCGTAAGTTTCGGCTTCTGGGTCAGTGGCCTCAAGCTCATAACTGGCCGCCAGCATCGCCAGCCGGGCGATCACGCCGTACATGTAAAAGCGGTTCGGGCTGCTGGCACCGGGCTTTTCGCCCGGTTGGGGTAAGCGCCCACTGTCTGCAAAAGCTAATGGTACGTAGCTGGCACCCGGCGCATTCAGGTTTTCGTCAATGCCCCGATCCGCATGAATGCGGTAAAAACCGCCGACCACATACCGGTCCATCATGTACACCACAGGCTCGGCCACGGCTGCGTTGACGCGCTCGTTGGTTTGTACGCCTTCCTGGATGATGATGTCCATACTGACGTTCGGCACGGGTTCTTTGCTGCTTTTGGTTTTTGCAACCCAGGCGTCCAGGTCTTTCACGTCGCGCACCGTCATGATGCCCATGCCGCAAGTGCCCTCACCGCTGCCACTGTTGCACTTGACCAGCACGAACGGCTTTTCATGAATGCCGTACTCTTTGTATTTGCGCTTGATTTTGGTCAGAAGCGCATCCACCTGCGTTGTCAGGTTCTCGAACCCCTCGCCGGTTGCCACATTGACCGTGCCGCAATGCGTGAACATCGGGTTGATCAGCCAAGGGTCTACACCAATCAGTTTGCCAAAGCGCTTGGCCACTTCTTCATACGCTTTAAAGTGCGTCGCCTTGGTGCGCACCGAGCCGCTGGCGTGCAGCGGCGGCAACAGGTACTGTTCGTTCAGGTCTTCCAGCATGCCGGGGATGCCCGCCGCCAGGTCGTTATTCAGCAAAATCGTGCAGGGGTCAAAGTCTTTCACGCCCAGCCGGCGGTCGGTGCGGCTCAAAGGCTCCAGCGTGATGGTCTCGCCCGTGGGCAGTTTGAGCGTGGCGGGCGTTTTGATGGCCGGGTCCAGCGAGCCAAACTTCACATTCAGCCCCGCTTGGTGAAATATGCGCTTGAGCTGCAGCACATTGGACATGTAAAAAGTGTTGTCGGTGTGCATGTCTGGCACCAGCAGCAGGTTGCGCGCCTCAGGGCAAATCTTTTCAATCGCCGCCATGGCCGCTTGCACTGCCAGCGGCAGCATCTCGGGCGTCAGGTTGTTCCAGCCATCGGGGAACAGGTTGGTGTCGACCGGCGCCAGTTTGAAGCCCGCATTGCGCACATCAACGGCACAATAAAAGGGCGGCGTGTGCTCCATCCATTCCAGCCGGAACCAGCGCTCGATGGCCGGGGTGGAGTCCAGAATGCGCTGCTCAAGCTCGTTGATAGGGCCAGTCAGGGCAGTAATCAGGTGCGGGACCATGCGGCGGCTTTCTTATTCTGTTGTTTGATGTTTCGTTTGGATATTGGGGCTGGCCATTAAGTTGCAAGGGTCATTCAGTTTTGGTTTGCAAGTCCGCTTTGTTGGGGACTTGGCGAAACCGTGGCCTTGCAGCGTTGGAATCGTAGACTATTGCTGGAAAGGTCAATAACATGGTGGGCATGATTAAACCGAGACTCAAAGAAATCCATCCAGGCGAAATTCTGCTCGAAGAATTTATGAAGCCGATGGGCATCACCGCTCGGCAGTTGTCGTTAGACATGGACGTACCGCCCAGCCGCATCAGCGATATCGTCAACGGTGCGCGGCCTATTTCTGCTGACACGGCCATTAGGTTGGGTTTGTTTTTCACCATGGATGCGCGGTTTTGGCTGAACTTGCAAACTGAATATGACGTGCGGATGGCGAGGCGTAATTTGCTGGCGAAGATTGCGCCTAGGGTGAGGGTGTTTCAGGCTGCTTGACTTCAATTGACTGGATTCTGAATCTTAAAGATATCAATCCAAAAACTCTGCATACAGTGGCACTCACAATAAACGCCAAAAAATACTAATTATGAAAAGCAGGCCAACCAAAACTGCGGCTACGAATACTGATGCTGCCGCGCTCACCCCACTAATCGCAACCTCGGCCAATGCAGAACCCTTCGTTTTGTCATTTATGGCAGCTAATTCGGTCTCGGGACTTGCCTCCTGTGAAAGCTCCCCACTGGCCCTTGCTGTAGCCACACGTAGACTGGCTGCGTCGATTTTTTGTTGATAGTTCATATGCCATCCAGTTCGACCATGAAAAATTGAAACTCTGGTTCAATTAAAACTCAGCCCCTAACTTCCCCATCCCCCAAAACCACATACTTGAGCGAAGTCAGCCCTTCAATCCCCACCGGTCCGCGGGCGTGAAACTTGTCTGTGGAGATGCCGATTTCAGCGCCCAGGCCAAACTCAAAACCGTCGGCAAAGCGGGTGCTGGCGTTGACCATCACGCTGGCTGAATCGACTTCGCGCAAGAATTTTTGCGCGTGCACGTGGTTAGTGGTGATGATGGCATCGGTGTGGTGGCTGCTGTATTTATTGATGTGGGCAATCGCTTCGTCAACGCCTTCCACCATCTTGATGCTGATGATCGGGGCGAGGTACTCTTCGTACCAGTCTTCCTCAGTCGCCGGTTTAACTACTATCGATTTAGTAGCTGCTTGCGCCCGTATTAATTGGGCTACAGCCTCATCAGACCGTATTTCTACGCCTTTTTCAGCATAAATGGCTGCAATTTTAGGCAGAAACTCTGCCGCCACGCCGCGCGCCACCAGCAGACTTTCTGCCGCGTTGCAGGGGCTGTACTTCTGGGTTTTCGCGTTGTCGGCAACGCGAACTGCCATGGCGATGTCGCAGGGGTCGTCAACATACACATGGCAGTTGCCGTCGAGGTGTTTGATAACTGGAACCTTGGCATCGCGACTGATCCGTTCGATCAAGCCCTTGCCGCCGCGCGGAATGATGACATCCACGTAATTCGGCATCGTGATCAGCTGGCCAACGGCTTCGCGGTCGGTTGTGGGCACAAGTTGCACCGTGTCCGCAGGCAAACCCGCTTCGACCAACGCGGTTTGCACCAGCTCGGCCAGCGCTTTGTTCGAGTCAATGGCTTCCGAGCCACCGCGCAAAATGCATGCGTTGCCACTTTTGATTGCCAGGCTGGCGGCTTCAATCGTCACGTTGGGGCGGCTTTCATAAATCATGCCGAAAACGCCAATCGGCACGCGCATCTGGCCGACGCGGATGCCGCTGGGCTGTTCCTTCATGCCGATGATTTCACCAATCACGTCAGGCATGGCGGCCAGCTGCTCACAGCCTTGCGCGCAGGTTTCAATCACCTTGGGCGTGAGTTTGAGTCGGTCCACCATGGGTGCGGCCAGGCCCGCAGTCACTGCCCGCTCGATGTCTCTGGCGTTGTCAAGTTGCAGTGCCTGCGTGTTTTGACGCAACAACACCGCCAATTGCCGCAGCGCCCGGTTTTTCGTGGCGGTTGACGCCTTGGCCATTTGGGCTGACGCCCTCTTGGCGTTCACGCCCAGAATTTGCGTGAAGTCAGTGATGTTGAGCGAGTTCATGATGGGTCTTTCGTTCGCACGCGGCGAGTAACAGGCCGGCGTGGGTTCTCATGGGGTAATTTTCGCAGATTCGAACTCGCCCCCCTGAGCAAGCATATCTAGGGTTGCGCTTGGCAGCAACTGCTCAACTGCATGGCCAGCCGGTGCAAGGCCTGCCAATTGTCGGTCGGCCAGTCAGCTTGTTTGAGACCTTTCACGATGCCGTCAACCTGGTGTGCTGCGTGCAGCAAGTCGGCCAGGGTGGCATCGTTCAAGCGCGGTAGTACCCGTTCAAACAGCCGCTCTCGCACACCCCAGATGCGCTGCTCGCGCAGCGCCATGGGAAGCGGCCGGCCCTGTGTCATGGCGTCTTTGACCCGCTTCAGCGCCCGAATGTCCTCGCTCAAGGTGTAGTGCACCAGTACCTCGGCTTCGCCTTCAGCGCGCAAGCCATCGAGCATGCGCTGAACCCGTTGCAGTTGTCCCGCCAGCACGGCTTCAGAGAGTTTGAACACATCGTAACGCGCCACATTCAGGACAGAAGTTTCCACTTGGTCAAATGTCAGTTCGCCCACCGGAAATAACAAGGCTAGTTTTTGAATCTCCTGATGGGCGGCCAGTAAATTGCCTTCCACCCGGTCGGCAAAAAATTGCAGGGTGCGCCGGCCCGTCTCACCGTCGCTTACCCGTTGGCCTTGCGCTGCCAGCCGCTGTGCCTCGACAAGTTGCAACTTTCGCTGCTCGTGAACGTCTTGCATCTGCGCCTGCATCAGCCCGTTCTTCAAGCGTGCGTCGTCCATCTGCTGAAACTGCATCAAGGCGTTCGCCCTCATGCCCCCAGGCATCGGGTTGAAGCCCTGCGCCAATAGATTTTCGATGCCCATTACTTCACCTTGTGTTGTGTTCGCGCGGGAAACTTAAATAGCGCAGTGGCTTAATAAAGGCGCTGCCATTACCGCCCCCCGCGCTTCAGGTACTGGTCGAAGAATGAATCCTGCATCTGGTTGTTGATGCCGTTATTCAGCGTGTTGCCGTAGCCGATGTAACCACTGCTGCGGGTGTTGCCGCTGTTCACCATGCTCTGGCCGGCGTTCTGGCCGTAGCTGTTGTTGTTGCTCTGGTTCGCCGTCGCGCCGACTTGGCCCAGGCCCGCAACACCCATCAGGCGGTTAAGGCTCTGGTCCAGCTTCGTGCCGGCGTAGTCCTGCCCGTAGCGTTGCGATGCCTTCATCTGCTGGCCGCTGTAGTAGCCGCCCTTTGCTGCCATGCTGTTGTCGATCTGGTCCTGCCCCTGCTTCAAGCCGAACTGATAGCCCGGCTCTTGGCTGACGCTTGACGGGTCTTTCATCAGCGCGTTGATGCGCGGCAGCGTTCCATTGCGCAAGTCCAGTAGCGGCTGGTTGTCAGCGCGGTTCTGGTCATACATGCGCGTCTGTAGCGCCAGGTTGTTGGCCTCGCCCTGCTGCGCGGCCTTGCTGGCTTGGTGCGTGGTGAACAGCCCCGCAGCCGTCTGCCCCGCGCGCAGGTAGTCACTGGCTGACCCGTTGCCGCTGAAGAAGTCTTTGACACCTTGGAACGGGGATGACCCGCCGCCACCACCAGACGCAAGCCCTGTCATGGCCGTGGCGCCTGCGCCGTAGCCCAGGCCACCGATACCCCCAAGGCCACCCGCTGTGAAAC
>ENA-OFCF01000793-OFCF01000793.1-metagenomes-genome-assembly--contig:-NODE-793-length-13260-cov-2.730860_pt1 | contig 13260 bp, 11 predicted proteins | sample MGYA00153387_OFCF01 | MGnify analysis MGYA00153387
ACTGGGTTCTGGCCGATCCGGCGGGGGGAGTCAACGCGTTTCTAACTCCTACTCGGCCGGGCGATCAGCCAGGTGTCACCTCAACTTGACCGTCACCTTCGGCTTGCTCTCCATTTTGACGCCGTCGAGCCCCTTCATGAGTTCCATGGCGGCCGCGGGGTTGGATTGGTCGGCTCCGGCGAGTTTTTTCAGGGTGTCGGGCTTTTCAAGAAGTGTGGCCATTTCCATTTCCATCAAGGTCAAGGTCTCGCCGTCGCGGTAGGTGGCGTCGGTCTCGGCGATGCCACCGGGGAGGATGAGCCTGAAGGACATTTTCATATCACCGAGCATTTGCTTCATCATGGCTTCCATCTCGGGATTCCCAGCGAGGTCGGGGACCGGGTCGGCCGGCGCGCCGGGAGCCGGGGCGGCGGGTTTCTCGGGCTCCGGCTGGATGATGCTGAGCGTGTCGCCCGCCAAGGTGAAGGTGACCGGCTTGGGCCGGGGCACGGCGGGTGCCTGGGCGGCCATAGGGGAAAGGTCCTTGAGATTCTCACCCGGGGAAATCCTGAGCGTGTTGATATCGGCGAAGCGGTAGGTGGTGGCCGCGCCGCGGTTACCCCCGTCGGCGATGGGGATGGATTTCTCGAAGGTGACGCCCTCGCCCATGGTGGCGGCCTTAGCCTTTGCCTTTTCACCAGAAAACATGTCTGCGACCGGGTCTTTGGCGGCCGCGTCAACCCCGAGGGCGGAGAACTGCTCTAGCATGGCGAGCATTTGCGCACCGAGGGTGGTGCGCTCGGTGAGGGTCCCGCTGCCGTCCTTATTAAGGCGGATGGTGGTTTCGTGTTGCAGGCAGCCGGGCAGAACGAGCGCGATAAACGTGGAGGCGAGTCCGAGGAGGAGGGGTTTCATGGTTCTCTGAGATAAGGCCCGAGGAGCACCGAAAGGCAAGGGCGCAAATCGGGCGAATTTGTCCTTTGCCAGCCGTGCGGGCTTAATCAAGAGTGACCGCCGACGATGGTTGAAATCACTCCCGCTGTTGAAATTAAAAACCTGGTGAAGGACTTCCGGACCTCGTTCCGCAAGGAGATGCTGCGGGCGGTGGACGGGGTTTCGATCCGGATCATGCCGGGTGAGGTCTACGGCCTCATCGGGCCGAACGGCTCGGGGAAATCGACGACGATGAAGGCGTTGTTAGGCCTGGTGGCTCCGACCGCGGGGACCTGCGCGATCTTCGGCAAGGATTCACTGAAGGTGGACTCGCGGAACGACGTGGGTTTCCTGCCGGAAAATCCCTATTTCTACAAGCATCTGAGCGGGGCGGAGACCCTGAAATTCTACGGCAAGCTGTGCGGCTTGAAGGGGAAGATGCTGCATGATCGGATCGGCGAGTTGCTCTCGCTGGTGGACCTGGAAGGCGCGCGCGACCGGCGGCTGGGCGGCTACTCGAAGGGCATGCTGCAGCGCATCGGGCTGGCGCAGGCGCTGGTCCAGGAGCCGCGGCTGGTGATCCTGGACGAGCCGACGGCGGGCGTGGATCCGATCGGCTCGCGACAGATCCGCGATCTGATCCTGAAGCTGCGGGAGCGCGGCATCACGGTTTTCCTGTGCTCCCACTTGCTGGAGCAGGTGCAGGAGGTCTGCGACCACGTCGGCATCATTTTCAAAGGCAAGCTGGTGAAGGAAGGACGGCTTGATGATTTGATCGCGATCGAGGACCAGACGGAAATCGTGCTCAAGGACGCGAGCCCGGAGCTGATTTCCCAAATCACGGCGCTGGTGGGCGCGAGTGCGGGCGCGACCTTGGTGCGCACCGGCAAGCCGCGGACCACGCTCGAACGACTTTTCCTCCGCGAGACCACCCAGGCAGACGAACGATGAGCACGACCACGATCGATAAAATTTCCCGCGGCTCGCACGTGGGCCGCATCCTGGTGATCGCCCGCCACGCCTTCACCCAGCTGGTGCGGATGAAGGTCTTCTACTTCCTCGCGGTGTTCGCGGTGATCGCCATCGCCAGCAATTTCTTCGACCTGCCCCAGCATGAGGGGCCGGAGTCGATCGGCATCAACGTGCTGCGCTCCATCAAGAGCTGGTCACTGGGGACCATGACCTTGTTTTCGGTGGTGCTGTCCATCGTGGCGACGGCGCTGCTGCTGCCGAAGGACGTGGAGGACCGCACGCTCTACACGATTTTGGCGAAGCCGGTCCCGCGGATCGACTATCTGGCGGGGAAGCTGTTGGGCGTGCTGCTGCTCGTCTTCGTCTCGCTGGCGCTGATGGATGTGCTGATGACGGTGGTGCTGCAGATCCGCTCGTCGATCGTGCTGGAAGACCAGATGGCGATGGCGCGTGCGCAGGGCTGGCCGCAGGACGCCATCGACTCGATGCGGGCGGAAACCGCGGCGCACGGAGCGAACTGGTCGCTGCAGGGCGCGGTCTTCGCCATCTTCCTGCGGGCCTCGATCATGGCCTCGCTGGCGCTGCTGATCTCGACCTTTTCGACGAGCACCCTGTTCACCACGATCGTGAGCTTCCTGATCTATTTCATCGGCCATTTCCAGGCGGATGCGCGCAACGTCTACCTGCAGGCCGGGGAGGCAGGTGAGGGGGTCTTCGCACGGCTGGCCTCACTGGTCATCTCGCTGGTGATGCCGGATTTCCAGAATTTCAACGTCATCGACGCGGTCATCGAGGGCCAGGCGCTGCCGTTGATGGCCCTGGCGAAACTGACGCTCATCGGGCTCTACTACGCGATGTTTTTCACCATCGCCTCCTGGTTCGTCTTCGCGGAAAAGGAATTCTAACATCGTGAAAGCCTGGCAACGCAACGGGATCCTGGCGCTGGCGATTCTCGCCTTCGGTGCTGCGCGGATGCCCTTCGAAGCAGGCGTGGCAGCAGAACTCCGCGCCGCGAACCTCACCCCGCCGCCGATGGAGATCGGCACGCGTGACAAGATCGGCCAGACCAGCTCGGCGGTTGCGCTGGGCGGCTTGCGCACGCTGGTCGCCACCTTCCTGAACTTGCGGGCGTTCTCGTTCTTCCAAGAGCAGAAATGGGATGACGTGGCCGAGACCTTCGACACCATGGTCGATCTCGCACCGCGCACGCGCTACTACTGGGAGACCGGTTCGTGGCACTCCGCCTACAACGCAGCATCCTATTTCCAGAACGATTCCAAGATGCCCGCCCTGCGCCGCCAGGAAGCGTGGCGTGCCTCGATCCTCCGCGGGCGGGCCTTCCTCGAGCGCGGCATCCGCAACAACCCGGACGACTGGAGCCTGATGGCGAACCTCGGCTTCCTGCTTTCCGACTCGAATAAATTCCCCGCTTTCCGTGACCCGGATGCGACCTTCGCCGCCGCCGCGGATGCCTACCGGCGCTCGGCGGATACCGGCCAGGCGCTGGCATACGTCCGCCGCGCCGGGTTCTACTCGCTGGCCCGCGTGAAGGGGAAGGAAACGGAGGCCCTCGCCATGGCCCGCGAGCTCTACAAAGACCAGCGGTCGCACGTGCCGACCCTCATGATGCTGCTGCTGGTGCTGGAGGCTCATGAAAATCCGGCGATGGATACCACCCGGCGTGCGATCGAAATCTTCGAGACGCCGGAGAAGGCCTATGAAGCGCTCGCCGGTCATTGGCAGCGGACGCGCGAGCGGTTTCCAATTTACGGCGTGGCTGCCGGGCTCGAAGGGTTGGAGAAACTTCTCAAGATCCCGGCCGACAAAAGTATTTTCAACCAGCCGCTCCAGCCACCGTCCGGGGTGGACAATTGGTCCGACCCATAGCCTGCCGGGATTCGCCTCGACAGACCTGCCTCGTCCGACAGACTCCCCACCCCTTCCCTGATTCTCCATGCGGATTGCTCTTTTCGGTGACATTCATGCCAATCTCGAAGCCCTCGAGGCCGTTCTCGAAGACGCTTCAGCGCAAGGCGTGACCGACTACGTCTGCCTCGGCGATGTCGTCGGCTACAACGCGGACCCCGCAGCATGCCTGGAAATCGTCCGCGAGATGAATTGCCCGACCGTGAAGGGAAATCATGACGAGGACGCTTCGGGAAATCATTCGCTGGAAACGATGAATCCCGTCGCCGCCTCCGCGCTCGAATGGACCCGCAAGCAGCTCAGCGAGGAGCAGCGCCACTGGCTTACCCGCCTGCGGATGGTCCGCCAGGTTTCCGACTTCACCGTCGTCCATAGCACCCTCGACCAGCCGGCGAACTGGAACTACGTGACCAACCGTTTCGACGCGATGTCGAACTTCTCGTATCAATTCACCCAGATCTGCTTCCACGGCCACACGCACGTCCCCCGCGTTTACATGAAGACGGACAAGGTCCTCGAAATCCCCGCCGAGTCGGTGGCCATCGAGGACGGCGCGAAGTATTTCATCAACGTAGGTTCCGTCGGCCAACCTCGCGACGGCGACTGGCGCGCCTGCTACGCCATCTTCGATCTCGACCACAGGCTCCTCGTCTTCCGCCGCGTCGAATACGACATCGCGAAGACCCAGTCGAAAATCATCGCCGCCGGCCTCCCGCCGATGCTGGCGGAGCGGATTGGCGAGGGGCGCTGAAGGAACCGATGCAGGCGGGATTCCGGTTTTTCTTGTTGCAGGCGAGTCTCAATTGACGATCCTCTGCGCCGATGACATCCGCCCACGCCGCCGATCTGCAAATCGACAGCGCCATGACCTTGAACCAGGTCGGCGTCGGTTGTGACGTCCGGATCCGTCTCCTGAGCGGTCCCGGCTGTGATCGCCTCCGCGATCTGGGATTCTGCGAGCAGCTGCAGATCCGCAAGCTTGCCGGCGGGCGGAATTTGATCTGCTCGGTCTGCGGCACCCGCATGGCCATCAGCCGCGAGCTGGCGGAGCAGGTGCTGGTCAGTCCGGTGGGTTGAAAAGCTCATGAATCCGGAAGCTCCTTCCACCATCGCGCTGATCGGCAATCCGAACGCCGGGAAAACCACGCTCTTCAACGCGCTCACCGGGGCCAACCAGCGCGTCGGTAATTACTCCGGCGTCACGGTCGCGCTGAAGTCCGGGGAGACCTTCACTCCTCACGGCCGCAAACTGCGCGTGCTCGACCTTCCCGGCTGCTACTCGCTGCGCGCGAATTCGCCGGATGAAAAAATCGCGCTCGATGCGCTCAACGGCCTGCTCCCGGGCGAATCCAAACCGGACCTCGTCGTCTGCGTGGTGGACGCCTCGGCCCTCGAGCGCCACCTGCAGCTGACCCTTCAGGTCATCGAGCTCGGGCTGCCTTGCGTGCTCGCGCTGAACATGGTCGATGTGGCCGAGCGCACCGGCCTGCGGCTCGATCCCGCGAAGCTTTCCGAAGAGCTTGGCATCCCGGTCGTCCCGATGCAGGCAAACGCGAAGAAGGGCATCGTCGAGCTCAAGCAGGCGCTGCGATTTCCTCTCCCCCATGCCTCCGAGGCCACTTGGCAGGGCGAGGATGGACGCCGCGATTTCATTACCCGGCTCTGTGACCTCGCCGCCCGTCGGCCGGACGCGCACCAGCAAACGCTCTCGGACAAGATCGACCGCGTGCTGCTGCATCCGGTTTTCGGCTGGGTGGCCTTCGTCGCCATCATGTTCTCGGTTTTCTGGTCGATCTTTTCCTTCGCATCCATCCCGATGGACGCCATCGACGGAGCCTTTGGCAAGCTGGGCGCCTGGGTGGCCTCGCAGATGGCGGAGGGCGATCTGCGCTCGCTGCTTGTCGATGGCGTGATCGCCGGGATGGCGGGAACCCTGATTTTCCTGCCACAGATCGTCCTGCTGTTCCTGTTCATCGGCCTCATGGAAAGTTCCGGCTACATGGCCCGCGCCGCCTATCTGATGGATGGCGTGATGGCCAAGGCCGGTCTCAGCGGGAAATCGTTCCTCCCGCTTTTCAGCTCCTACGCCTGCGCCATCCCCGGGGTCATGGCCACCCGCACCATCGACTCGGCGAAGGAGCGGCTGGTGACGATCTTCGTCGCGCCCTGGATGAGCTGCTCGGCACGGCTCCCGGTTTATTTCCTGATCATCCCGCTGCTGCTCAGCGAAAAACAGGGCACCTGGAAACAGGCGGCCGTGCTCTTCGGGATCTATGCGCTCGGCACGCTCACCGCCTTCATCGTCGCCCGCCTGCTGCGCGGCCGGCTTGGCGAGGACATCAGCCCCGGGCATTTCCTGCTGGAACTTCCACCCTACCGCAAGCCCCAGTGGAGCTACATCTTCCGCCACGTTCTGGACCGCGGCTGGGCCTTCGTTTATCGGGCGGGCACCATCATCCTCGGGCTTTCCATTTTGCTGTGGGCCTTGAGCACCTATCCGAAAAAGGAAGGCGCGGACGACGCGGAGGCCCTCTCCCACAGCGCCATGGGCCGCATCGGCGCGGTGATCGAGCCACTGGTCAAGCCGCTCGGATTCGACGGGCGGATGGGCACCGCCATCCTCACCTCCTTCGCCGCGCGCGAGGTCTTCAACACCACGCTCAGCGTCATTTTCCAGGTCGAGAGCTCGGATGACGACGCGGCCAACGAAATCGCACTGCGCAAAAAAGTCGCTTCCGCCACCTGGCCGGACGGCCGGCCGCTGTTCACCCCGCTGGTGGTCGTCTCCCTGCTCGTCTTCTACATCTACGCGCTCCAGTGCCTGCCCACCACCGCCGTGGTCGCCCGCGAATCCGGCTCGTGGAAGTGGGCCGCCGGCCAATTCGTTTTCATGACCGGCTTCGCCTACATCGCGTCCCTTCTCGTCTTCCAAACCGGCAAACTCCTCGGATTCTAACATGGACTGGCAAACCACCACCGCCGTCATCGTCGTTGCCTTCACCCTGACGATCTTCCTCGTCCGCCTCGCCCGGCCGAAAAAGAAATCCGGCTGCGGCCACGATTGCGGCTGCGGAAAGAAGTGACGGAGAGAAATCCAAACGTCGCGGACGCTGAGGGGATTCCTCACGGAGCAGAAAATTTGACCTCCTCCGCGTCTTCCTCCGCGTTCTCTCCGTCCTTTGCGTTTCGCTTCATCCAGCACCCCCAAGACTTGATCCAACGCCACCGCGCGCCTATCCCAGCCCCGTGCTGATTTGCAAAACCCTCGAAGATCTGCCCGCGCTGGGCGTGCCTCTGCACTTGGCGCTCGGTGTCTTCGATGGCGTCCACGTCGGCCACCAAGCCGTGATCTCCCGTGCGCTGGACGCCGCGGATCGGGAAGGTGGCCTTGCCGGGCTGCTGACCTTCGACCCCCACCCGATCCGGGTCATCGCCCCGAACAAAGCTCCGGCCAATCTCCTGGAAACCCTCGACCACAAAGCGCGGGTGGTGGCGGACCTGGGGATCGACTTGCTCATCCCGCTGCATTTCGATCTGGAATTTGCGAAAATGGAGGCTGCGGAATTCATCACCCGACTCACCGCCGCGCCGGTGCGGACGATCGCGGTGGGCGAGGACTGGCGCTTCGGCCACCACCGCAGCGGTGACGTGACCTTCCTCGCCAGCGTGGCCGCGAAGTGCGGTTTCCGCCTCGAAGCCGTCCCGCCGGTGATGCAGGACGGCGAGCGGATCAGCAGCACCCGCATCCGCCAGGCCATCCGGGATGGGAATCTCGCGGGTGCCGAGCGCATGCTTGGCCGCCCCTACACCGTCAGTGGCCGTGTCATCGAGGGGCGGAAATTGGGCCGCACCCTGGGATTTCCCACCGCCAATCTTGCCACCGGCGAGGCCCAGCTCCCGGGCGATGGCGTCTGGTCGGTCTGGGCGATTTTAGCAGACGGCCGGATCCTGCCCGGCGTGGCCAATCTCGGCGTCCGCCCGACGGTCGATGGGACGCTGCGCTCGCTGGAGGTGCATTTGCTAGACTTCTCAGGCGACCTCTACGGCAGCGAGCTGGAAATCCGTTTCCACGAAGCACTGCGAGCCGAGCAGAAATTTCCGTCACTCGAGTCGCTGCGGGCTCAAATCCAAAAGGACACGGACGCCGCCCGCGCGTCACTCAGGAAAAGCGATTGACGCGGCATTGGGTTCATGTGAACACTCTCGCATGAACACCCTCACACCGCTGCTCGGCAAGGCGCTCCGCTTCCTCGAAAGCCGCCTTGCCGGGCGATTCGGCAGACCTCCCGCGCGCCGTCCGCACCTCGAGGTGCAACTCGAATTTCCATGGCTTTCGAAACGCTAAATTTCCGGATTTTGCGCTTACCCTTACCGGACTAGCCCACTATACGTCCCGGAAACCATCCGCATGGAGACGTTCAAACCCAATAGCCCCTCTCGTGGTCGCGCTGCCCTGCTGGCCAGCGCCTGTCTGATCCTTCCGGTGACAGGGGGCGATACCCGCGGTGCGTCGAGCCTCGCCGCCAGCGAATCCACCCGCCGCAGCGTGGCGGTGGACGAGGCCGGCGAACTCCTGAAAAAAGGCGATCAAGCCTACACCGCCGGGCGTTATGCGGACGCTGTCGCTGCCTATGCCGGTGCCCGTGAGCTGATTCCCGATGCGCCGCTCACCGCCGCGCTGCGGGCCGCTGCGACCGAGCGTTATGCCCAAGCCTCCGTCGAGCAGGCCCGCCTGCTTTCCCGCAAGGGTGACGTCGCCGGTGCCAAGGCCGCGGTGGACAAGGTGCTGGAAAAATCCATTTCCCCGGAAAACCCCGGTGCCCTCGCATTCCGCGCCCAGCTGGACGATCCGATCCGCACCAATCCAGCGCTCACCGCCGCGCACGCCAAAGACGTGGACGCCGTCCGCCGACTGCTCTACACCGCAGAGGGTGCCTACAATCTGGGCAAATACGACCAGGCGGAGACGGAATACCAGAACGTCCTGCGCATCGACCCGACCAATACCGCCGCACGCCGCGGGCTGGAGCAAGTCGCGGTTGCCAGGAGCGGTTATGGAAAATCCGCTTACGACCAGTCCCGTGCGGAACTGCTCGGTCAGGTGGACAGCCAGTGGGAACTCCAGGCATCCACCGCCATCGATCTCACCCAGCTCAATGCCGGCTCGACCTCTCTGGTAGAGGACGCCGTGTCGGTGAAGAACAAGCTCGACCGCATCATCATCCCCAAAATCGCGCTCGATCAGGCCTCACTGCAGGAGGCCCTCGATTTCCTCCGGCTGCGGGCCCGTGAAAACGATACCCTCGAGCTCGATCCCGAACGCAAGGGCGTCAACTTCGCCGTGAACCTCGGTCCTCCCGATTCACCGGTCGCCACCCAGATCAGCAACGCCCGATTCGACCTCCAGCTCTCGGGGCTGCCACTTTCCCAGATCCTTCGCTACATCACGGAAATCACGCGGACCTCATTCACCACCGACGATTTCGCGGTGATCATCACTCCCGCAGGATCGAGCTCCGCTGAGCTCGTGACCCGCACCTACCGGGTGCCGCCGGATTTCATCAGCACCATCTCCAGCGGGGGCACTGCGACGGCCGCCCCGGCTGAAGACCCCTTTGGCGGGGAAACCGCAGGCGGCGGACTTCTCGCCACCCGGCTGGGAGCTCGGGAGGCTCTGATCAAGCAGGGGGTTATCTTCCCGGAAGGGGCCAGCGCGGCCTACACCCCCTCCACCAACACCCTGCGCATCGTAAATACCGCTACGAATCAGGATTACATTTCCCAGATCGTCGAGACGCTCACCAAGACCGAGCCGGTCATGGTGTCGATCGCCGTGACCATGATCAAGGTGCAGAAAACCCAATTGGAAGAGCTGGGTTTCGACTGGCTGCTCGACAATTTCGGCTTCGGCGGGGCGAGCCCGGTGCCGGGTAGCAGCAAGCTCAACCTGAGCGGCGGCACGGTCGGCAACGGCGACGAAATCACCGATATCGCCCTCCCTCCCGGGGTCACCTCGACCCGGCCGCTCACCTCCGGCAACCGCAGCGGAGACGGCGCGATCTCCAGCAACTCGATCGACGGCCTTTTCAACAACCGGTCACGCCAGCAGAGCAACCGCGCCCCCGGCGTCCTCGGCGTCCGCGGGGAAATCAACGACGCCACCGTCCAGACGTTGATGCGTGGACTCGACCAGACCAAAAACGTCGATCTCATGGCCCGCCCCGCCACCGTCACCCGCAGCGGGCAGTCCTCGTCCATCTCGATCGTCCGCGAGTTCATTTACCCGACGGAGTATGAGCCCCCCGAACTGCCAAACAGCGTCGGCGAAGTGCAATCCATCGTCATCGATCCACTCGGCGGCCTCACCAATGGCGGCGGCGGCGGCGGAATCACACCGGTCACACCCGCGACCCCCACCGCGTTTGACACCGAGGCTGTCGGCATCACGCTCGAGGTGCTACCGGTGGTGGATGCCAACAAGCGATACGTCAACGTCACGCTCAACCCGAATTTCAGCGACTTCGACGGCTTCGTGAACTACGGCAGCCCGATCAACACCACGGTTCAGACCCCGCTAGGACCGAGCACCCAGGAGGTCACTCCGAATGCGATCCTAATGCCCGTCTTCAGCAAGCAGAAATTCTCCACCAGCATCGACGTCGCCGACGGCTCGACGGTGGTGGTCGGCGGCCTTTTGCAAAACAGCGTGCAGAACGTGGAGGACCAGACTCCGATCCTTGGCAGCATCCCGATCCTGGGCCGGCTGTTTCAGTCCAAGGCGAGGAAACCGGTCTCCACGGCGATCATCTTCCTCGTGCATGTGGAACTCATGGACCCGACCGGCCGCCCCTATCGCGACCGCTGATCCGAGCCTTCGCTTATTTTCCCCGAGAATGTCCGCAGCCCCTGACGAGCCCGAGAAATACTCGATTGACGAGATGATGGACCGGCTGAAGAGCCCCGCTTCGGAATCCGCCGGGGAGGGCGAGTTGGTCACTCGCGCGGACGGCAGTCAGGCGCTCCGTGTGCGCAAGCGGAAGCGCCGCAGCAGCCAACCTCACAAGGAGGTGAATTCCCGGAGTCGTAGGGCCCGGATCATGCAGGTCTCCGCCGCATTGGTGCTGGTCTTCGCCGCCGCCCTCGCCGTGGGCGGGGCGATCATCTACGCGAACAGCAGCCTCTTCCGCAAAGGCCTGGTAGGAAAAATCGAGCAGACCAGCGGCGCGGCGGTGGACTTGCAGATCTTCCGGATGAACCCGAAGACCGCCAACGCGGGGAGTCTCGCGCTCTCCTGGCCTGAGGGTAATGTCCTGAAAAGCCTCGCCCTGAGCGGGCTCGAAGCGGAGATTTTTCCCGCCAGCTTCCTCGGGAAATCCCTGACCGGGGAGGAAATCTCCGTGGCCTATGGAAACCTTGTCCTGCGGATCCCCAAGCCCGCCCAACCGCTACGGACCTTCTCCACCGGAGATGGCGAGTCGCCCATCCGCTTTAACCGCTACCGCGTCCCGAATTTCGACCTCACTTTGGGCGACTCCGCCGCCCCCGTGATCCAGCTGCTCAAGTGTGAGGCCTCGCTTGCACCCAGCAATATCAACGGCCGCCCGCAGCTCAGCCTCTATCAGGGCAGCCTCGCCATCGCCGGCTGGCCGAAGCTCCGGCTGGACCGCTCCCTCATCGTCTTCCGCGGGCAGGAGGCCGACGTCATCGGTCTGCGCGTTCTCCACGAGACCGACGACCGCGGAGCGCTCGAGCTGACCGGCAGCGTCTCGCCCTACAAGCCCGAGCAGCTCGCGACCTTGGCAGTGAGCATGGACGGCTTCCAGCTCTCCGGACTCACCGGCCCCGACTTGGGACGCTTGATCTCGGGACAAGTCGATTCCCTGCCTTTGGCGAAATCCAATTATCTTTCCTTTTTCCCCTCCGATCAGCCCTCCGCGAAGCTCGACATCGCCTTCCGCGCCACGCCGACTTCCCGCATCGAAGTCCAGGGATTCCCCTTCCTCTTTGGTCTCGGTCAGACCCTCGACGACCCATGGTTCGAACGTCCGGTCTTCGAGGGTGATGCCGGCGCCATCCTCCACCGCGAGCGGGGCATCGTTTCCCTCCGCGACATCCATTTTGAGAGTAAGGACCACCTGTCGCTCAAAGGGGAAATCACCATCGCTCCAGATCAAACCCTTTCCGGCACCCTCCACGTCGGTGTGGCGGATCCGGTCATCGCCACGGCCAAGACCTCGCGCCTCAAAACCCTCTTCGGTCCCCCCAGGGACGGCTTCCGCTGGCTCACCCTCAAGATCAGCGGCCCGGCCTCCGCTCCGGTCGACAATTTCAAACAGCTCTTCAGCGTTACTCCCGTGGCGGAAACGCTCCCACCCCCTCCTGGCGGCGGCTCGAGCTTCGAGGAGCTGACACGCCCGAAATAACCCGTTGCCGTCCCGGCGACCGTGCCTCCTGCCGATCACCCCGGGGGGGAACATTTGTGAAGTTGAGCGTGGCGCTCCCTCCACATTTGGTTCAATGTTATAGACGGTAATGGCGGTTAGATCCGCTTTACCAGACACCCGAAAACACAACCACCAACAACCATGCAAATCGCCAACGTCAATCTGCCGATCACCGTCACCGTGAGACACGAGCAAGTGACCGATGCCCTCCGGGACCACGCCCAGAAGAAGATCGAGGGACTGCATCTCGACTACCCCCGCATCATCGGGGCCAAGGTTATTCTCGACGTCCAGAAGAACCGGCACATTGCCGAAATCATCCTTTTCTGCGCCAACCACATCACCATCGATGCCCACACCGAGGGCAAGGACATGTATGCCGCCCTCGACGAGACGATCGAGAAAATCGCCCGCCGCATGCGGAAGCACAAAACGCGGCTTATGAAAAAGCACCGGCCGCACCGCAACGAGTCGATCCGCTACCTCGAAGAGCGGTTCTTCACCGAGGAAGTCCTCGACCACCCGGAAAATTCCGACGTCGAACCCGAGCCCTTCATCGTCCATCCGGAAAACTACTCCATCCGCACCATGTACAAGGAAGACGCCATCATGCAGCTCGAGCTCTCTGACCGGCCCTTCGTGCTCTACAAGAGCGCCCGCCGCGACTGCCTGACCATCGTCTACCGCCGCACCCGTGCGGAGATGCCGGCACGGGTGGAGGAACTCGAGCATGCCCTCGAGGAGGGCATCGAGCTCGCGGTGCTGCGCTCCCCCATCGAGTTCCTGGGTGAGGACGCCTCGGGCTTCGTCACGGGGACGATCGTCGAGGTCATGGGCCTCGGCGAGCCGGACGCTTCCGGGCGGCGGCGTCCAGTGCCGACCGGAAGGACCTCCCAGATCGCGGCCGACCTGGTGATCATGGCGCTGGGCAACTCGGCCAACCCGATCATCAAGGACTTCGAGCAAATCGTTTCTCTCGGACGCGCCCATTGGGGAAATCGCAAAA
>ENA-OFCF01000795-OFCF01000795.1-metagenomes-genome-assembly--contig:-NODE-795-length-13246-cov-4.128876_pt1 | contig 13246 bp, 11 predicted proteins | sample MGYA00153387_OFCF01 | MGnify analysis MGYA00153387
GATAGAACTGGGTGAATTCTTTCTGCGCTACGCTGACGATGTTCTGCTCCTTGTCGAAAATGATGGTTCTGGAACTTGTTGTTCCTTGGTCTAGTGCTATAACATACTTTTTCATTCTGTACCCCCCAAATAAAATAATTAGATATATATAAAAAAGCTACAAACTTATTAAGCCTGTAGCACTCTCTATCTCTCTACTACAAATTTCTCTGGCTTTCTCAAGCTTTTGAAATCCTTACTGCTCTCGATTGAAGAGCAAAATTTGATACATTCTTAACTTATCGTACACTTGAATTAACGGAGATTTGGATAACAAAGAAATCTTGTTGGCTTTTCAAGGGTGTTCCTCAGGATCAAAGACAAACGATGATTTTCCAGAGAGAATGACCATAAGGTTCGCTTGAAATAAACATACGGCTTTTGATTTTTCTTTCTATCTTTTAAATACCAAATTAATACTTTATAAATAATGAATTGTAAGCATTATGATAATTTATTGCATATATTACTTATTAACTCTGAGCTACTTTACATTTATCATACATTTGACTTCTTATTTATTATAGCACTTATATTACCCTAAGTCGAATATTAGAAGAAAAAACGTTAACATATTACTAACTTTGCAGTTACATGACAAAATCCTTATTATTTATAAGTAACAAATGTCAATATCGGGAAAATGGAATATCGAAGGGAGGCAAATAATAAAAGCACCCACAAAACACTTGATTTTGTGGATGCTCATCAAATTCATCTGGATTAAGTCCAGATCGGACTTCTCTATGAATTCATCTCATTGTAGTCATTAATATTGACGAAGATTCCATTCACATCAGAGGCAAACTGATTTTGACTTTGCAAAAGCTGGTTGAGCTGGGAGGAGAAAACGTCTTGTTCTCCAGTGATTTTTTCCTTTAGCTCTCCAGTCCACTTGTTCAGTTCAGCCAATCCCTTCTCCGCCTTGTTTGAACGAAGCTGTTCGATGTTTAAACGCTGTTGAAGCTCATAATTTGACTTAAGCTGTTCTTCAACGTCCATCTCTGCGTTATTCGCACGAAGCTGCTCGATGCCCAACTGTTGTTGAAGATCATTGTTGGCTTTGACCTGCTCTTCTGTGAGGTTTTCCAGCTGCTGATAGATAGTAGCCAGTTCGTTCTTGAATCCGCTGATCTTATAGCTTGACAACAGAGTTTTCCCAAGCATAAGGTCTTGTTCTGCTTTCGCACTGATCTTTTTCTTTTCTTCTAAATCCTTTAAATTAGCCGCTAAGGTTTCTTCTAGTTCAATGACTTTGTCATTAAGCATGGTGGTCATTATGTTGAGTTTTTCATTGGTTGCTCTTTCGTCTTCAACCTGCTGTAGAAGCTCAATGCGCATTTTTTCCATTTCCTCTGTCTGATTGGACTCAGAAAAGGATACCGTGCTTGAACCAGTGATGTTTGACTTTATGGTGCTATTCTCTTCCTCAATTTCCTTAGCATATTTCTTTAGCCCTTCAATCTCCAATCTGGAATCTGAAATCAGTTTTTCCAGTCCTCTCCGTTCATCCGCCCATTGGAGGATTTCATTCTGCAAATGGACAGCGTCAGAATCCGCCTTGGCACTAATGGATTGAGCGACCAGGTCCTTGTCATTGTAGTCATCAATATAACTATCCAGTTTCATTTGAACTTCATCTAGACGCATTTGAAGATTGTGTTTTTCCTCCGCTGCCTCCGCTTTATAGGTTTCCATCTCTGCCATCAGATTGTTTTTTGATGCTTGAAGTTCGCTCATGTCCTTTCTTAGTTTCTGATACATCGTTTGAAAATCGTCTTCAATACCACAAATATAATTCAGTACATCATCCTGATGTAGACCACCTATAGTCTTGGTTCTGAATTTAGATTGGATGGAATCCTTATTCAGCTTGCTTTGAAGGTACATGATACTGTCCTGATTCATTTTAATCCTCCCCCTCTTAAGATAATATTTTGAGCTTCTCGTAAAACTAATGTGTATTTGGAGTTTCCTAAAAACAAGCTAATCTAAATTCTTTTACTTTGATGGTTCTATTCATAAAGGTAAAAGATGCTAATAAAACTATACGAAATGCTTTAATCTGTTCTTTTAATAGCAAATAAATCATCTTATATATAATTAATGATAGTATAACACTTATATTCAATGAAAACGATATATTCATAGAAAATTATTTTATTTTTTCCGACAATTACATAACTATTGTCACTTAATGTTGTACGAAGTGTCAATTTTTCAATTGTGTGAATATATCCTTATGTTTTTTCGCACTTTTTGTTTCCTTTAAGCCAACAAACACTATTTTTCGCGTTTTTGCTCCTTCAAGAATAATCTCTCTAAAGTTAGACAATCGCCATTCATTCAGTATTGGTCATGGCAGCTTCAGAAATCAAGTTGCTCAAAAGTTGTGACCCTTTTGACTGTAAAGAATATTCCCGTGACGTTTAATTAAATGTCCACCTTTGACGTTGTTATCTGTAATGCCTAGTTGGAAGAAATTAAAAACTCCTCCCTGTACTTCACCAGTTCTGGGAAGATATCTTCGGGTCTTTGACCTGCTGAGGCAAGTTTAGCCGTAAAAAGAAGCGGCGTTCCCTTATCCATCAGACCGCCCGGACTGTCAAACATTGGGACATCTCCACCAATATTCACGAGAAGGGGGACCACTCGGATATCGTACCTGCAGATCATCTCCTCAGGTACATTGCAGGGACTGCCGATCACTAACTTTACCCTAACCCTTCCCTCCTTCACATTGTGCTCTCTCTGGCTTTCCTTTTTCAAAACGGTATATCTTATTATTTCCATCATATCACTCTGTTCGAATTTTCACTATATTTAAGCGTTAAATTAAATATAAAGTGAAAGAAAATGTTTTTCGCGAACATCCGACCTGCATGCCAAAGAAGAAAAGGAAAATCCCCGACAAGTAGGATATCATAATCGCTACCTGTCGGGGATCCTATTTTATGAACTGCGCTTGCAAGATCATAACTTTTATCGAATATTTCATCCGAATTGATTTTCTCTCATGTCTTATGCGAGGTTTCTCTTCCTCATCAGCAAGATTCCGCCGGTGATAGCCAAGGCTCCCATAAATAGGAAGATACTGCCTGTCGTGCTTCCTGTCATAGGAAGCGCAGTTACTTTAGCCTCACCCTTTGTGTTTTCAACTTCCAGATTGAATACCTGTCCATCCTTTGTGATGTCGACAGAATACTTCTCATCTGATGTCATATAACTTTCTGGGGCTGTTACTTCTTCAATGACATATTTGCCATAAGGAAGGCTTGTTGAAAGCATACCTGCTTTGTCTGTCTCGCCTTCGAAGACTTCAGTACCAGCTTTATCGGTGATGATGAATCCAGCTCCAGCCAAAACTGTCCCTGTCTCTGCATCCACTTTCTTGATGTTAACTTGTCCCATGATCCTAGTGTTGGTGAAGGATACCTCTACTGTTTCATTGTCTTCGACGATGTTGATTTCTTCGATGACGTCGCTAAGTACGTATCCTTCTGGTGCTTTAGTTTCCTTAAGGGTGTATGTACCCTTTGATTGTCTTGTAAATGTGATCTTTCCGTTCTCATCGGTTACCATGGGCTCTCCTACCTGGACGTCATCCTTGTAGAGTGTGAATTCTGCTCCTGGAAGAAGGTTTCCCTTGTCGTCAAACTTCTCCAGGTCAATGATCCCATTTGCTGTAGTGTTCGTGATGATGATGGTCTTGTCATCCCCCGGAGATAATGTTATTGTTCCGTCTGTTGAATCGCCACTGTAGCTTGCATTATATCCTTCAGTGGCATCTTCAGTTACCGTATAGTTGCCTGCGTCCAGCGTATATGGTCTTCCTGGTGCATCCATTCCTACGGAAGGGCTCCCTTCGACATCTAATCCATCCTTCAGAACGCGCACGTTGAAATCTCCAGCAACAGCTGTTTCGCCGTTCTTATTGACGACCATCTTGATGATATGAAGTGTTGCGGACTCATCATCTAAAACGCAAGGTCCTGAGATGATTTCATTTGTATCCAGGGTTACTGAGCCATTTCTGGCAAGCAGCTGTCCCTGTACTTTTGCTCCAGTCTGTAGTGAGATGGAAGCCTTTGCAAAAATTCTTCCAGCAAAGCTCGAATTCGAACCCAGCGTAGCAGAAGTACCAACTTGCCAGAAGGTACTACACTCAGTGGCGCCTCCAATAAACTCAATACTGCTTGCCGATGCCGTGATCAGTGTTGTTGCTGTCTGGAAAATGAAGATGGCATTAGGGTCTCCCTCTGCGTCCAAAGTCAGGGTTCCTGTCAATTGGAAGTCTTTTGTATCTGAAACATAGACGCCAGGGGTCAATGTCTTTCCGCCCAGCTCCCTGTTGATTACTTGAGGAGTTCTTCCTGCTAAATCGTCATAAGCGGTGACCAGATCATTCTTTGCTGTCAGTGCCACAGCATCTGACAAGTGCTTTTCACCATTGAGCGTCACATCAGGCGCCCCTGGGAAAGCTGTACCTGCATATAGGCCGACATCCCCGGTAATAATGGTTGATCCCGTATTGGTGATGGTCTCACCTGCCAAAATGGCGAAGTTTGAAGTTGTGCCAACTTTGACAGCTGCATCGGCTGCCATGGCCAGTCTTGGTGCTGCCATGGTCCCGAACAGGGATGCGGCTAGAAATAGTGAGAGTATTTTTTTAGTAGTGCGTCTTTTCATAAGTTACTGTCTCCTCTTTTTTACAATCTGTGTCATCTTTTTTTACAAAACCATCCAATGATAAATTCAAGTCTTCCTTTCCTTTGATGTTAATTCCTTAGCAAATAAGGACTTGGATTTCTAAATCACAAAATATATTGGTTTGTCCTCCATAAAACTGCATGTGCTGCCAACTTCCTCTCCTAAACTACCTTCCTTTTTCATTTTTCCAAGACTGCGTTCCACCATCCTGACATGATTTCCATGGTCTGTTTTCCAGAACATAAGAAAATAAAAAGCCCTGAGCAAGTTAAGATGAGCAGGGAGAATGGTCTGTTATAAACCAATGTAGTCTATCCATTGCGTCGGGTGTAATAAGAAGATTTTACTTCACTTTTATCTAAAATTATATTACTCCTAGTGTATTGAAGTTATATTAATCTTATCAGCAAATCATGAACTTTTTAAAGCTAAACTGTGTACAATTTATGAACTTCGTAACATTTTATTAATATTTAAGTTCTAAACTCGCTTATTTTATAAATCGAGTTTAATTCAGTTTAAATATACGTAGAAATATCAATGGGAGAAATTCCTCTCCCACAAATCAGTTGCATTTCCTCTGGCATTCATTGACATTTCTAAAACACTTCTGCACCCTTGCACTATCATTTGATCCAAATATTATATGTAGGTCAAAAACATGTTGGCTTTTCTTCTTCTGGACCAAACTCTCACATAAAAGGAATTGAGACAAACCTCAACTCTTTCTTATCAGTACGACATATTCTGGTGAACCTCCTGGTTCAGGAAGACCCGTCCGATCCTCAAGGTTTATTTGAGCCCGCGTCCCCTGAGCTGGTCGAGCAGCACCTCATTCATAAGTCTCTCTGCAAACAGTTCCTTGTATCTGAAAGTCTTGCTTTTCTCCTCACTCCGGAGCTTCTCCAGTTCTACGGGAATTGCATCTTGACGTAAAACCAGATGGTCATAGAAGTCTTCAAATTTTGCGAGTTTTTCAACTGCTTCTCCGTAGTAACCCTCGTTTGCGTACTCTCCTTCTATGCTATCAGTCACATAATGCTCGTTGTTCACACTCAGCCTTGTCAGTCTCTTCACCTCTCCACCTCCAAAATCATTAGTATTCCCTCTTCATTATAACTTAGCATTGCAAAACACCCTATTGGAAATTCACTTGTTTCTAAAAATGGAAAGCCCTCCGCAAGGAAGGCTCTGTTGTATCTGTTGTTATGTGAATTTTGGGTTGCTCTAATAATATCATCAGGGAATTATACAAGAAATCCCATTTCCTGATGCAAATTTTTTCACTCTGCTATTTCCATGACCTTGAGGCACTATTAAGGAATTCCATTGATTTATTCATGACGGACAGGGTCTTGTTGTCGCTCGTATATTTCATAGCCCGTTTCAAAGAAGCTTCTGCATTCTTCCTGTCTTTCCTTGTGTAGTAGATGGAGAACATGACATTGCTGATGCCCACCAGCACTTCTTTGTCTTCTGAAGACTGGGGTTCATACTGCAGATACTTTTCGCAGTATTCCAGTGTCTTTTCCCTGTTTCCCAAGGCATCATAGATGCCGATGTACTGACGAACGGTATCCATGTCTGGTCCCTCCATTTCGACGATCCTGTCCATGCAGACCTTCGCCCGGTCGAGGCTGATCAATTCAAATAGGCAGTAATAGATTTCCCATAGGACTTTTGCCGTTTCACTGACTGCCCTTGCCGTATTGAAATATTTCAGGGCTTTAAGGGTTTCCCAGTTATCATAAAGTTCCCCGCCCTTATCAAGCAGTTCCTGGTAACCACGATGGTCCTTGTCGCTTTCAGGAAGCCTTTCATCCAGCAGTTCCTCTGACAAGTATGTCTGGAGAAAGCTCCCCTGATTTTCTTCGATGTATTCCCTGAGCTGTGGAAGGCCTGTGGCCTCCTGCTTGGTGTCATCGTAATACCACGCATTGGAATGCTGGATTTTTGCGGCAAACTGTGCGAGTCCATTCAGGTCCATTGGATAGTCCCTGTCGCTTTCGCTAAGGAGATGACAGTTCTTGGACAGGGCTTCAATCCTGTAGTATCTGGAAAATTCCGGGAAGAAGTAGCTCTCAATGGCTTGGACTTCTCTAAAGAGCGTGGCGTCCGTGTACCATCCGACGATTTTGGTCTCACTTTTCTGGTTCGCCGCAACCCATACCACCAGGACATTCTCCACGGATGCCTGCTCCGCTGTAGCTTCCTCAAAATACTTTTCCAGGTCGATGCTTCCTTTGAGCTCAAAAAAGCCATAACACTTGCCATTATAGTCGCGAAAATTCACGCCTTCCGTTCCCTCTTTACTCTTTCTGCTGTGCTCCCCTCCATAATACGGTGCATCATCCTCGTTGATTCCCTTGTAGGATTTCATCCATGCAATGTTACAAAATAATATTTTCATCTAATATCCTCCTAGGTTTCATGGATTTCATTTATGAGGTTCCCTTGAAACTTGCTTTTCATCGAGATATCAAACATGTCAGGTAGTCTTTCGACCCCTCTTGACGATTCAGGTAAAATTTTCAATGTCTCAAACGACCTCTTCACTCAGTTCCGATATTTCTTTCTTCTCTTCTGTCGGATTCATCAAGACTTCTTATATACCATGATTTAAGTTAAGGATAGCATGCATGTTAACATTCCTCATTACGGATTAGATAACATTGCATTAACATAAGAAACATCTGCTGCATTTATCGAAGCAGCCGATTTTTTAAGAATTCTCTATTTTACATTCCATCAATGGAATAGGAGCATCCCTGCCTCCTATCGGACGATTTCAATTCCTGCCATGATACCCCTATCCGAATAGGTGGTACCTGTTCCCTTATCCAGAAGGTCAATAGTCACCACACCCGATAACCCTTCTTTTATGACCTTCTTCATGGATCCCCTGACAGGTGCGATGAGATTTCCGGCATTCTCAATGGTGGCACCAATGGAAAGCTTGGCCTTCTTGTTTTCCAGAACAATCCGCATAGCAGAATCAGACAGATGCTTTACATGGACCTTGCTCCTATTATAGGAAGCAAACCGATATTCCTTGCCATCTATCACAAGGTTGCATATGAATCCTCTGAAGGAAGCGAGGTGGAATGGAATGTGGGCGATGGAAAAGAAGAGGCTGGTCGTCGGATTGCTGAAGTGATTGCTCTGAATCCAGATATAATCCTTGGGAAATGAGGTTCCCCAATCCTTTTCTATGTAGCCTTTCCCGTTCTCGAAGGAAATGTCCGAACCATTGATCTTGAGCGTTCCGTTCAACCGGTGCGTCATGCTGACCAGTCCGTGGTAGCACTCCATCTTGGGGATATAAGCAAAGATGCCCATGATGCTTGGTTCAAGAAAGGTTTTCTTTGCACCTTGATGGAGTCCGAGGGCTATCTTCCCTTGGATGTCCATATTATCATCCTTCAGCTTTACAATGACCAGAGTCCTCGTGAAGACATTCTCTCCAATTTTCAGGAGGAAGGGCTCATCCTGAACCTCAAAGTCATGTAATGGATACCGGATGTATCCGGTCTTCATGACCTTGTGGGTGTCATCCTCTCGGTGCACAAAGATGTACTGCACAAACGCGTGGGATTTCTCCCCGTCCAGACTGATTCCCGGGATGAGACTGACCACGGTCTTTTCGTCGTCTGACACCTGCTTGAAGTACCATCCTTCAAAATACTGCCTTTTCTTTAGATTTCCCTGAAATAGGATGGGATTCCTGATTTTATCCAGATTCATCGGATCACTCCCTCTGCTGATATTTTCGAACTGGGTCATGGCTGTGTATCAAATGGCCATCTCTGGCCAAAGGGTTTCCTGGTCTCGCCAATGAAAAGTATGCGCGTTTATTCTTCGGCCAGATGACTGCAAGGCAATCCCAATCTTAGTATCTCTTGATATTCATAATACACGAAAACGATCCAAATGAGCAGGATTTTCTTGGGAATTGTTATAAAGAAGAATGTTCTGCTCAGTTCCGACAAAGAGAAAATCCCAAACCATGAGGTTTGGGATTCATTGTCCTGTTCATCTTGCTTTTGTTCTCTTTTGTTCCAAACTTGTCTGCTATATTCTTCTTATTCCTTGATGACGAGCTTCAGGTCGACAGGAATTTGTGCTTCAACCGTTTCTCCACTCAGGTGCTTCATCGCTGTTTCTACACCCAGTGAGCCGATTTCCTTAGGAAGCTGTTCCACTGTAGCGGCCATGGTTCCACCTGCCACGGCTGCCTTTGCATCATCTGTGGCATCGAATCCAACGACAATAATATCTCTGCCGGATGCCTTGATGGCTTCCAGGGCACCGAGGGCCATTTCATCATTGTGTGCAAATACGGCATTGATTTCAGGCTGGGCCTGGAGGATATTTTCCATTACAGACAGACCCTCAGCCCTATCAAAGTTCGCTGTCTGTTTTGCAACGACGACAATATCAGTTGTTCCGATGGCTTCATTGAATCCTGCTCCTCTGTCTCTTGCAGCGGATGCGCCAGGTATCCCCTCAAGTTCAACGATATTTCCTTTTCCACCAAGCTGCTCAACAATAAACTCACCAGCAAGTTTTCCACCGGCCACATTGTCAGAAGCAATATGGGAAAGGACTTCTCCTCCATTTGATCCCCGATCCAATGTGATGACGGGAATCTTCGCTGCGTTTGCAGCTTCTACGGCACTCTTGACAGCATCTGAATCCGTGGGATTGATCATGATCAGGTCTACGCCCTGATTGATCAGATCTTCCACATTGGCCATCTCTGTTGCTGCATCGTCCTGGGAGTCAAGGGTAATCAGTTCAGCGCCCAGCTCGTCAGCCTTAGCTTTTGCGCCAGCCTGCAGGTCCACGAAGAATGGATTGTTCAGGGTGGAGATGACAAGGCCGATCTTCTTCTTTTCCGAGGTACTGGGTTTATCCGCCGCACACCCTGCGAGTACGGACAACGCCATAACAGAAACAACCAATAGACTAATGATCTTTTTCATTTTAATTCCTCCATATTTTTTATTTTATTACTATCTAGATGATTTTTGCTTCCTGTCCATAAGGACAGCGACCAGGATGACGATGCCCTTGGCAACATCCTGGTAATAGGATGATACCTGCATCAGGTTAAGGGAGTTGTTCAGGACACCGATGATCAGAGCGCCTATTGCCGTTCCGGCAATGGTGCCTACGCCGCCTGCCATGCTTGTCCCCCCAAGGACGACAGCCGCAATGGCATCCAGTTCGTATCCGGCTCCCGCCGTAGGCTGAGCCGACCCCAGTCGTGCCGTGATGAGGACTCCGGCAAGGCTGGCCATCATTCCTGATGTGGCATAGACAAACAATTTGACCCTGTTGGTCTTGATTCCGGAATACAGGGTCGCTTCCTCATTGGAGCCTGTAGAATAGATGTATCTTCCCATCCGGGTATGGTTCAGGACATAATAGGCGATGATGATCACCACAATCATGATATAGACGGGTATCGGGATAGGTCCGAAGAATCCTGTACCAATGGAAGAAAAGAGTTTTGAACCTCCTGTGTTGCCGATACTGATGGGCTTCCCCTTCGTGAACACCAGGATGAGCCCCCTGAGGAGGGTCACCGTACCCAGTGTGGCAATAAAGGGCTGCAGTCTGCCGAGGGTAATAAGTGTTCCATTTGCCAGTCCCACAGTGAGCCCTATTAATAGCGTAACAACAAGAACGACTGCGATATTGGTACCCCCTGAAATCAGCGTTGCCGCAATGGCACCGGAGAATCCAAGCACAGAACCCACCGAAAGGTCAATTCCTCCTATGAGGATGGCAAAGGTCATTCCTGTGGCAATGACCGCATTGATTGATGTCTGCCTTAATACCGTCAGGATGTTCCCCGGCGAGAGAAATCTCGGATTCAGAATGGAAATGACGACACAGGTCACGAGAAGCACCATCAGTGGCTTGTTCTTGAGAATATTATTCTTGAAATTTTTCACCTTTTAATTCACGTCCTTCCCCACAGCCAGGGTCATTATCTTCTCCTGAGTGGCCTCTTCTATCGTTAGGAAACCGGAGACTTCCCCTTCATGCATGACCATGAGGCGGTCACATATACCGAGGATCTCAGGGATGTCCGAGGAAACGACGATGATACTCATGCCGTCCTTCTTGAATCTGTTGATCAGGTCATAGATCTCTTTTCTTGCCCCCACATCCACTCCCCTGGTCGGTTCGTCCAGAATGAGAATCTTGGGATTTGTCAGGAGGCTCTTCGCGATGGAGACCTTCTGCTGGTTTCCTCCGCTGAGATATCTCAGGAGCTGTTTTGTCCCTGTGGCTTTGATTGACATGTCAGCCATATATTTTCTGGAAACCTCCTCTTCCTTTTTCTTGTCCACATTGCCCATCGGGCCGAGGAACGACTTCAGGGAGGAGAGTGTGATGTTTTCCCGAAGATTCATGCCATTGATAATTCCATTTTGTTTCCTGTCTTCCGTCACATAAGCCACGCCACTATTGAGCGCATCCGTTGGAGAACTGATCTTGGTTTTTTTCCCGCTGATATGGATATCTCCCGAATCCACTGGGTAGATACCATAGATGGACCGCATGAGTTCGGTTCTGCCAGAACCCATGAGACCTGCAACACCAAGGGTCTCCCCTTTTTTCAGGCCGAAAGAGACATCCCTGGCATAAACATTCTTAAGATGGCTGACCTGAAGGATTTCTTCTCCGATTTCCACTTGTATCCTTGGATACTGTTCACTGAGTTTCCTTCCCACCATCATCTCGATGATGCTTTCCTCGCTGACTTCATTGATAGGCTTTTCTCCGATGAGTTCACCATCTCGAAGCACCGTGATGTCATCGCAGATATCCACGATTTCCTGGAGCCTGTGGGAGATATAGACGATGCTCTTCCCGTCGTCCCGAAGTTCCCTGATGACCGCGAACAGTTTGTCCGTTTCCTGAGGCGTAAGGGCTCCCGTTGGTTCATCCATGATGATGACCTCGGCATTGATGGAAAGGGCTTTGGCAATCTCCACGAGCTGCTGTTTGCCTACACTGATGTTCCTCACGAGTTCTCTGGGATTTTCCGTCAGGCCCAGCTTGTCCAGATACTTCCTGGCCTCTTTGTAGAGTTCCTTCCATTGGATTCTCTTATACTTGGAAACGGGTTCGCGTCCAAGGAAAATGTTTTCTCCGATGGAAAGGTCCTTGATCAGATTGAGTTCCTGATGGATGAAAGCAATCCCCTTTTCCTGAGAAGCTCTGGTGTCATCAAACTGCACCTCTTCACCGTGGAGGAAGATCTCTCCGTCTGACCTCGTATAGACCCCGGTCAGAATCTTCATGAGGGTAGACTTTCCTGCACCGTTTTCACCGATGAGGGCCATGACTTTTCCCTTATAGATATTCAGGTCGACATGTTTGAGCACCTTGACGCCGGAAAAATCCTTGCTGATGTTCTTCATGGATACGACGGTCTCGTTCATCTTGTCACCGCCTTTCAATTTATTTTCTTCAGAATGTCACACTTGACACAAGGATGATGTTGGCATAGGCTCTGAACTCACCTGTGCGGATTACCGCCTTGGAGTTTCGGGTCAGCTCCTTGAACTCTTCGTGGGTGACATATTCAATGCGAATCACTTTCTGTTCCTTATCGGAAACTTTCTTGATGACCCGCAGGATTTCCTCTAGCAATGTCGGGTTGAATTCCTCGATCTCCTTGGCCAGAATAATCTGCTCGATTTCCTGCTCATCGAGGACCGCTTCCAGTACAGGAATGAATCCCGGAAGTCCCTTCATGACCGCCAGGTCGATTCTCTGAACGCCCTCTGGCACAGGCAGGCCACAATCTCCGATGGTAAGGGTATCCATATGTCCCAGCTTGCTGATGACATAGGAGATTTCAGAGTTCAGCAGTATTCCTCTTTTCATCGTTTTCCACCTCCACTTATGAAGTCCAGCACATCTTCCTTCAGGGGAAGCGAGGTCTGGGCTCCATGCTTTGTAACGCTTAGTGCAGCTGCTGCCATGGCAAACCCTATGGATTCTTCCAGGGTCTTTCCTTCAGAAAGCCCTACCGCCAGGGCACCGTTGAAACAGTCTCCGGCCGCGGTTGTGTCCACCGCCTTGACCTTGTAGGCTTCATGATGGGTCATCTTTTCCTCCGTCACGTGGAGTGCCCCGTTACTGCCCAAAGTGATGACGACGTCCCTGATCCCCTTTTTCAGGAGGATGGATGCCGCTTCCTTGATTTCTTCCATAGTCCCGGTCTTATGTCCAGTCAGAAGTTCGAGCTCCGTCTCATTTGGGGTGATGATGTCGGTCTTCCCAAAAATCCCGTCGTCCAGTTTCGCCCCCGGTGCGGGATTTAAGATGGTCGTAAGTCCCATCGCCTTGGCTTTCTTCAGGGAATACCTCACGGTGTCCATGGGTGTTTCAAGCTGAATAAGCATGATGCTTGCTTCCCTGAACGCTTCCTCTGCTCCGTTGATATCCGCTTCCGCCAATTCGAAGTTCG
>ENA-OFCF01000796-OFCF01000796.1-metagenomes-genome-assembly--contig:-NODE-796-length-13235-cov-3.463354_pt1 | contig 13235 bp, 12 predicted proteins | sample MGYA00153387_OFCF01 | MGnify analysis MGYA00153387
CCCATGGTGAAAGTGGTTCCATCATGTTCTTCAAATTCTCTAGCGAACGTCAAAGCGCATGCACCACTACCAGCGGGGGCGAGCGTCGATCACGGGTTTGGTGTTAAAATTAGGGGAGATCATCGAAACATGGCGGCTGGTAGTGGTTGTCATGACGCGGCTTGTTCGGCTTCTCTTTTGTATTGGGCGATGCCGATCAATCTCATGAAGTGGATACCTGCTCGTGAGTCGCCAAAAAGCATCCCGGCAAATACCAACAGTAATACCGATGACAATCCTCCGACGCTCCAGAGCTGGTCAATACTTAGTGACAGATTGAAGGAAGGAAGAGGAATTAGAAGCCATCCAGTGTGCCCCCAACGCTTGATCATAGCCTCATCAATGTAATCCCGCTGTTCACCCCAAAATCCCTTGCGCCGAATGACGTCGAAGCGGCGGTCTAGGAATCGCCTCATCTGGTCTGGGGTGCGAACAGTGAGTCGCCGAGCCCAGTAGAAGCACGCTCCGAAAACGGCGGCCAAGACAAATGCTATTGCGATTCCTATCATTTTTTGCCGAACAGTTTTTATTCGTGAAGCCTCCCGATGTGATATCCGTGAGAGCCTCCTTGCGGACAATGGGCGGAACCCATTGATTGACAAGCTTTTTTTGGATGGTGCATGCGTATATCCGTTGGACGGGCGGGGCGGTTTCGGAAGAACATGCCACGTCGGATATCACCGACTCCGTGGATGGGTGTGACCGGGAAGGTTCTGGAATGCGGAAATTCTGGAATGTCTAAGCAACGTTCATGCGAACACTTTCCGGTTGACTTTTTCCAGCAGATCTCTTTCTTGGAGGTCCATGAACGTGACGACGACCCGCTGGTGTTGGAGGAAGGATTTAGCGGAGTTCCGCGGGTTGTCGGAGCGGGAACGGGCCGGATTCCTGTTGGTATTGGAGTGGTTTGAAAATTTCCGGTTGCGGCACGAACTGTCGGCGGATCGGGCAGCGGCAAGACTGTTCTGGAAGTCCGAAGTCAAGCGTGAGGGCCGAGAACGGGAACCATGGCAGTTAGAGCAGTGGGCGGATGCGATCATCTGGTATCTGAGCTGGCTGGCGGCCTGCGCGGGTGCGGGGGCGGACCACCGGTTGCCAGAGATTGATTGACGATTGATGATTGTTGATTTTGGATTTTTGATCTGAAGAGAGCGCGATGAAACCTCAGGACTTGGAAGACCGCCTTATCGATTTTGCGGTGGCGATTGTCGATGTGGTGGAAGCTTTACCTCACTCGAAGGCGGGCAGTCATATCGCGGGACAGTTGATTCGGTCCGGGACATCGCCTGCGCCGAATTACGGAGAGGCGCGGAGCGCGGAGTCGCGAAGGGATTTCATTCACAAGATGAAGATTTCCCTCAAGGAACTGAGGGAAACGATGATCTGGCTCAAGATTGTTTCCAGGAAACAAATGATCGCGGGCGAAGGCATTGATGCTGCCATCTCGGAATGCGACGAGCTGATTTCCATCTTTGTGAGTAGCACGAGAACCGCCGATGGCGGCTGACGGATCTTCAAAATCAGCAATCAGCAATCGTCATTCAACAATCGTCAATCGATCCAGATATGAAAGAGGGACAGGCCTTTAGTCAAAGTCTACGCTTGCCATCCATTCTCTCCCCCGGTAGTTCTTTCCCATGAGAAAAGCGCGTTGGCTGGCCGAGTGGCGGAAATCCGCCGGGAAACCGGTGTTTTACCACGTGATTTCCCGCGTCGTGGACCGACGGTTTGCTTTCGGGCGTGAGGAGAAGGAGAAGTTTCGGGCGTTGATGCGCTTGCAGGAAAAGTTCACCGGCTGTCGAGTGGTTTCCTACTGCCTGATGTGCAACCACTTTCATCTTCTGCTGGAAGTCCCGCCGATGCCGCCCGGTGGGATTTCGGACGATGCGTTGTTGAAGCGGTTGGCGGCGATTTACAGCGAACCGTTCGTTATTGGAGTGGCGAAGGAATTGGCCGATGCCAAAGAGGCGGTTTACTCTAACGAATCCGGACCGGAAGAAGCGCTAACGGCCATTCGCAAGCGTTTCACCTACCGAATGCAAGATCTGGGAGAATTCATGAAGGGCCTGCTGCAACGTTTCACCCAGTGGTTCAATCGGGTGCATTCCAGAACCGGGCGGCTGTGGGAGGATCGTTTCAAAAGCGTAATCGTGGAGGACGGCGTGGCAGCGAAAACGATTTCAGCCTACATCGACCTGAATCCCGTGCGTGCCGGGATGGTGAAGGACCCGGCGGATTACCGCTGGAGTAGCTATGGCGAGGCAATCGGCGGTGGATCGAAGGGGAATGGAAAAACCGCGCGGGCCGGGCTGGTGCGGGCACTTCGGGCGCATCAGGGTATCGGGGCGGATTCTGACTTGTGGACGAGCGGAGTTTCAAAAGAATACCGGATACTGCTGATGGCGGGAGCTGTTGGAAAATCGGCGGAAAGGGTGGAACGGGATGGGAAGTCAATCACCAAGACCTTGCGCAAAGGAGTTTCGAAGGAGGAGGCAGAACGCGAAAAGGATGGGGAGATCCCACTCGGCAAGTTGCTGCGCTGCCGGATCCGTTATTTCTCGGATGGAGCGGTGATAGGGACCCGGAGTTTTGTGGACGAGGCGTTCATGAAGTCCAGGGAGCGTTTCGGACCAAAGCGCAAAACCGGGGCAAGACGGCTCAAGGGAGATTCCGAGCCAGCGAGCGGGGTTTTGTGGAGTCTGAGGGATCTGCGCAAGGGAATCGCTTGATTGGTGAGGATCGATTGGCCACCTTCGGCCTCGCCATCCAAAGCAAAATCCCTTTTATCCCCGCGGGTCTCCGTGAACGAGAAACTTGAAATCCAGTGTGATGATCATTTGTAGGAGCCCGGGGAAAAGCTGATCGAAAAAATCGCGGTCAATCTCGGCCTGCTTTGACTACCTTCCAACACCGCCTACTACCATGAACACCACCGACATCATGAAGGATCCGTTTTTCACGCCGATCCTGTTTGAAATCGAGCGCAAGATTTTGACATGTGTCCGCTCGACGAGAGCGGAGGGCATCGAAATCAATGACTCGCAAATCCGTTCCACCCTCAACAAGGTCCGCAAAACGTCGGAGGGCGGAAAACCCCAGATTCCTAACGAATCACCCCGCGAAAAAGCGCTTGCCGGGCTGCACGGAGATCTCCTCAAAGTGCGGGCGGGATTTATGTCCGAAGATAGCGAAGGCCATCGCGAACCGCTTTCTACGAGAGAATGGACTCTCTGCATCCGCACAATTGAGGATTCAATCCAGCGTTACTCCTCAGGACCGGGATCACGGGGATATCAGGATTTTCTTGAGAGTTTCATTGCCAAGGGTTCTTGAGCGAAACGATGTCCAACATTGGAGTAAATGATGTAGTCAGCGTTGTTTTAAGACGCCTTGGGTGGCCACCAGCGGGGTCACAATCCCCGGGTATCAATCTTCCGACAGTTCACGAAACTAGCATCTTGATTGGTTCCCAACCCCCTGATGATAAATGGTGGATCTGAAAGCCGCCCACACCTTACGCCCTTAGGAGCATGCAAAAACTAACACTCCTTGTGGCCTCAGGGGCCTTTTCTCATCGGTCTTTGCCGGCTTTGGCGCGGTGATTCACAACGAGTCCTTCAGCGGTGACTTGTCCGGTGTTTTTTCCAATCCCACGTTGCTATCATTAACGCCGGGTGCGAACACCATCGTCGCCCAAACGGGAAGCAACGGTAACACCGGTACGACCAATGGAAGCGATGCAGATTACTTCACAATCACGTTTGCTCCCGGTACGTCGCTGGCTTCGATGACGGTCGATTCCTACATTTTCAGTCCCAGCAATCCGGGCGTGAGTTTCGTGGGATATGTGAAGGCGGCAGCATTTACGGGGCAAGGTGGTGGAGACATCGCCGGCAGCGCGTTTTACAATGCTTCGTCCAACAACATTCTTGATGATATCACCGGGTTGGCGCCTCTTGGCCAAGGGGTGTATTCCTTTTGGTTTCAGGAAACATCGTTGAATTGCGTCGATTACCAATTGACCCTTAACGTATTACCCGAGCCTTCCGCGCTGTTCGCCGCTACTCAACTGGCTTTTTGAAAACTCGGTTTAGGTATCTATTAGCCCCAATGCATGCCCGCAAAGCGGCTTCGCGAGGACCAGAGCCGATTAGAATGATGCCTGAGAATCCTAGAAAAAACTTTCGGGCCATGAGCATGCATCGCAAGTTTCTCATTCTCACTACAGTTGGGTTAGGCTGTAGTTCCGACCAATTTTGGCAAGCGGTTCCATGACGTCTGGCCGAACGAACGATTGCGAAACTTGATGGCACCTGGTCGGTATTTGCGCATTCCCAACTGGGCTACGAACTGCCGATATCTCCGGGAGTCAGGGCGGCGGGCGATGGGGTGGCCTGCAAGCAAGCGCGATTTCAATCTGCGGATGGAGATTTCACGATGGCCGCATCGGGTGGGACGATTAGCGACTACCCGCCATGGGTCATCGCCGCGCAGTGGAATTCGGCCTTAGCGAAAAGCGGACCGCACGGTCATCTATCAACGGCGCGGAGACACGTGGTTCCTGGTCTCGGTTATTGGTGCTTAGGAAATTGATTTCCACGAGAAATCCACCATGCGCAGTCAGCAGGTGGCGTTTTTAAAGATTACTTTCCCCAAGGCGCGCATTTGCGAATTTGAATCTTGGGTTGAACAGATCGAGGATGGGTTTCGCCTGGTCGCCCTCTGAGACTGCATACCGGAATCCGCGTAGATCTCATCACGCAGCCCGGCGGAAACGGTGGAACGGAGACCGGCGTCTCGACAGGCATCCACAGGGACCGAGGTGGCGATGAAAGCGCCAGAACCTGAATTGAAACCAACACAGCGCGCCTTGAACCGCAAACGAGGGAGTGAGGTCGCCGCGGCCACTGACCAGTTGCCCTCAGCAACCAAAGTCGCCGGTAAACCTGGATTCCGTACATTGCCCCTTTAGTTATGATGAACGCATGGTGGCCGTCGCGGATATCCCCCGAGAACCAAGATAAAGTGTCCTTATACGATGAAAATTTCGGGTGCCTTGAGGGTGATATGGAGGGCTTTGAATGATTTACCGGAGGAGGTCCCGCGGCTTCCCACCGCAGGAGAGCCGATTCGATCACGAAATTCGCCCTTTCTATCGTCCCGGCAGCTTGGCTAGATCGCGGGAGCGTCGTCCCCGAAGTTTTGATTGAGAACTGGCGGGGATGCCTGCAATAACTGCATTTTCCCCGCTCCACGGACCATGAGTTCCTTCTACGATCAGATTTTTTCTGAGATTGATGCCGCCCGCAAATTGGCGACGGATTTTGCGAACCGCTACGGTCGGAACCAGCCCCGGGTGCCTCGGGCGCCGAGCGAAGCGGACCGCCTTGCACAGGAGGAAGCCGCGGCCGAGGAAATCACGGCTCTCGCGGCCGAAGAAAACCGCTTGGCCAGCCAAGCCCACGAACGGGCGGAATCCCGGGCAAAAGCTCGAGCTGAGGTCCCGATCAAAGCCACCGAACCCCGAGCCGCCACTCCGCCCCTTGGCCCGGCGGGATCCCGCTGGAATGCGAAGACCATCCTGTCAGGTTTGGCAAAGCTCCGCGTTCAGGAGCGGTCTGCGGCGGAGGAGTTGATCCGCAAGGCCCATGAGTCCGTAGTGGCGGATGCCAGTCCGGGCGTGCCCGAGCTTCGCCCCGCCCCGGTCCGAGGCATGTGGAGCCCCTCGCTCGGCGCCAAACAAGTCTGGTATTTTACGTCCGAGGGAACGCGTTGCGGACCGGTAACATTCGGGGAACTTCGGACAATGGCCTCCAGTTGGGTGTTGGACCCGCGTCTCGATCTGGTCTGGAAGGAGGGGATGGCAGGCTGGAAACAGGCGGGCCTTCTCGACGGCCTGTTCGAGCGGCGGAATGTCCCGGCCGGGATTCCTAACCGGCCTGCGGGAAAAGGGTCCAGCCTGGTCGCCGCACTGCCCAAGGACCTCACGGCGGCGCTCGCCTCGAAGCATCTGAGCTGGCCAGGGATGGGTCGCTGGGTCCTGTGGCTTGCATTTTTGTTAGTCCCATTGCTCTGGAGCCAGCTCATGGAGTGGAGCAGGCCCACCTTGGTGGACACGTTTGGGAGCGCTGCGATTTTCAAGTTCTCACCCTTCGCGTCCATCGTGCCGGTCGTGATCTTGATTTATCTCGTCTTAAGGCGGCTGGAAAACCTGGGGATGAGCCGCTGGTGGGCTCTCCTGCTTACGATTCCCCTGCTCAATCTGTGGGTCGGATACCGCTGCCTCGCCTGCCCCTCCGGCTATGCCCACCACCGCCAGATGGACCGGACCGGGATGACCATTGCAATTGTGTTGGTCGTGAGCATTCCGGCGATCGGCTACGCTTACCTGCAACATCCCGACTGGCTGACACAGGCACAGCTGCAGTCCGCAGTGCAGCGAATGATCGGAAAAGTTGGCAGAATAATTTCCCCGTAGTGAGCCAATTACGGAAATCTTCGCGCGGCAGCTGGCGCCGCGATGCAGGTGGGATTGCCGCTGAGACAACTGACCCGCCATTCCGTTGAGATCCGGCCGGTTTTGGGTGCAGTTGGCCGACTTTGGTCCCCGAATAAAACTTTCTTTAAGTTAATTGTCAGGTAACGCTTCGCTGTTGCGCCCGAAAAGTTCGGCACCCGTCTCAGCCCATGCAGAAATCCAGAGTCAAAGTGGCGACTGACATGAAGTCCGCCCCGCAGTTGTGGGCGGAGGAGGAGGCGCGGGTGGTTATTGCCCGAAATGAGGCGGCCCTTGAGGCGAGGGCGCAGGCCAGGGCGAAGGCTGAGGAAGAAATCTGGGACGCTGCCGCGATGGAGCGGGCCCGGACGAAGGCGAAAGCCGCCGCCGAGGCGCGGATCGCAGAGGAGGCCCGGATCGCCGCTGCCGCGTCGAACCAATGGTTCTACCTTTTGAAAGACGAGCAGATCGGACCGGTGAGCTTGTCGGAATTGCGCGAAAAAATCTCGGATCTATCGATCGAGCCGCCGCTCAAGATGGTCTGGACCGAAGGGATGGAGGAATGGAAGCCGGTCTATGAAGTCCGCGCCCTTTGTGAGAACCCGCCAGCGGATTTGCAAGGACCCGTGACGGCTGCAGAAGCCGTTTCCACACGTGATTTTGCGGCTGAGGCAGAGGCGGAAGCGCAGAGCCAGCTTGCGCGTGCTGCTGTGGCGGAAAAGGAGCGGAGGGAGGCGGAGGCACAGGCGAAATTTACAGAAGCTGCCGAAGCGAGACTCAGGGCGGATGCCGAGTCGCGTGCGGCGGAAGTGGCGCGGTCCGCCGCAGCTGAAGCTGCCGCGGAAAAAGCCCGGACCGCAGCCGCCGAGGCGAAAATGGTGGAAGAGACGAGGATCCGAGCGGCATTTCTCGCCTCCCAGGCGAAGGCTGAAAGCGAAGCGAAAGCCCGGGCGGAGGAAGAATCGAGGCTCCAGGCAGTCGCCGCCGAGCAGGCGAAAGCCAAAGAACTCGAAGAAGCCAGATTCAGAGCGGCCTCCGAGGCCAAAATGGCAGCGGAGATTAAGCGCAGGGAAGCCGCCGAAGCGCTGGCTGCCCATGAAGCCCAACTCCGCGCGGCGGCCGAACAGAAGGCGGCCCAGGAATCCAAACTGCGGGCCGCGGTAGAAGCCAAAGCCGCTGATGAGGCCCGGCAGGCGGCTGCGGCTAAATTGATTTCGGAACAGGAAGCCCGCATCAAAGCGGCTGAAGAGGCCCGGCTACGCACGCTGGCCGACGCCAAGGCCGCCGAAGACGTCCGGCTCGCTGCCCGCGCGAAACTCGAAGCTGAGCAACAAGCCATGGCCAAAGCCGTGGAAGCGGCCAGGCAACAGTCGCTTGCCGAAGCCAAAGCGGTGGAAGAAGCCCGACTCGCCGCCGCCGCGAAATTGAAAACCGAGCGGGAAACCGCCGAAGCGAAGGCAGCCTGGGAACGGGCGGCCCAACTCAAAGCCGACGAGGACGCCCGGCTGAAAACCGCGGCCGAAGCCAGAGCCGTGCAGGAGACGAATCTGCGGATCATCGCCGAGGCCAAGGTAGAAGCCGAGGTGAAACTGCGCGCCGCCGCCGAGGCCAAGGCCGCGACCGACGCCAAAATGGCGGCCACCATCTTGGCGAAGGCCGAAGAAGCCGCGAAGCGGAACCTCGCTGAGGAATCCCGGCTCCGCCTGGCTGCCGAGGCCAAAATCGCCTATGCGGCCAAGGTCGAGGAGGACAGAAAAGCTCGGTTGGAAATCGAAGCCTTGGCAGCGGAAGCAGCCCGGGTAGTGACCTTGGCGGCGAAACTTGCGGAGAAGAAGGCGGTCATCCAGGCCGAGCTCAAGGCAAAGGCGGCCGGAGAAGCCGAAGAATTCATTTCCGCGAAAAAGAAGGCGAGACTCGAGACCCGCGCGAAGGCCACGGAGAAATACCGGCTCAGGGCGCTTGAAAAAGTCAAAGCGGCGGAAGACCTGAAAGCGACCGAGCCCGCTGCGGTCCCCGAAATTTCAAAAAAGTCCAAGTCGGCAGCGGTTACCGCCAAGAGCATCTGGTTTTACACGGCCGAAGGCGAGCGGGTGGGTCCGGTGACGTTCGAGGAACTGCGGATGCGGGCTGCTGCCTCCTCGCTGGATCCACGTCTCGACATGGTTTGGAAAAAGGACATGGACTCGTGGAAGCCCGCCGGCCAGATCGATGGCCTTTTCGAGCGCCGCAATGTGCCGGTGGAAGCCAAGCCGGCACCGGCCCCACCCACCAAGTCGCTCCGTTTGCAGAAGAAAGCTGCCACGGCGCGCCCCGACAAGGAAATCGCATGGCCCGGTGCGCGGCGCCGCAGCCTGTGGTTCGCTGCGGTGATTTTCCCGGTCGGGTGGCACTACGCCATCGCCGCCGCCAGCCCGCTTCTCATCAAGGAATTTGGCGATCTCATGATAGGCAAGTTCCTGCCTTTGGCACCCCTGATCCCAGTCGGCGTGCTGGTCTGGTTCGTGGTGAAACGACTGATGAATCTCGGCATGAGCCGCCTGTGGGGGCTCGCGCTGTTCGCGCCGATTCTCAATCTCTGGCTGGGTTACCGGCTGCTGGTCTGCCCGGCCGGCTACGCGTCCCACAAGAAAATGGACGCTCCTGGTCTGGCGTTGGCGGTGCCCTGCTGTCTCGTCGCACTCTCCTGCGTGTTGACGGTGCTGGCATTCATCGCGCTCTCGTTTGGCGCGATCAAAAGCCCAAAAATTGAGGGCCAGCTGCGCAACGTGCTGCGGGTCGCCAGCAAGGCCATCGCCTTGACCTGATTGCCGCGCCCCGGCTGCATAATGCGGGGGGACGATGCATCTCGCATCGATTACGAGTGGCAGCACTACTCCATTTATCGGGAAATCAAGCCCGTTGAGCGCGGCACGGCACCTGCGAAGGGGGACTTCGAGAAATTCGAACCAGCCCCAGCCATGAAATTCCACCACCGTCTCATTTTCGCAGCCTTCACCGTGGCCGTCATCACCGTGGCGGCGCAGACAGTGGATACCTCGACGGGCACGTTGCTGGATTCCAACTCTGCGTCTTCCTCGGCGCCACGCAGCCCAGCCCCCGTGACAAAACTTCGGGCCGCCATGGTCCCGATGAATGCGGACTCGGAAACAATCGGGAATGTCCACTTCAGCCTCATCGGCGACGCGGTGAATGTCACCGGCCAGCTCCAGGGATTGCAGCCGAATCAACGCTACCACCTCCAGATTGACATGCCCGCGCCAGCCCCCGAAGAGCGCGCGGAAACCGCTAAAGACGGCCCATCCGCTGCAGGCACACCGGTCGCGGCGACACCTGCGGCTGGCACGCCGAACGCAGGAAAACCGGACGGAAATCAGCGCCCCGGATCACTCGCGACCGGCACCCCGCAAACCGAACCTGCCGCCAACGGGGCACCTTCACTCACCCGCAGTCCAGCAGGCGATTTGGGAACGGCGATTGCGGATTCCACCGGTGCCCTCACGATAAGTGCTGTCCTCCGAAACGTGGATTTCACCGCCGGACCGACGGGCATCCTTGGCCGAACGGTCGGCATCATGCCGGTGTCCGAAAGCGGACCAACCGCCATTTCGGCACCCATCGCCACCGGAGTCATCGGTCAAGCGGAGGCATCGGAATTCACGCCGGCCCCTTGATCGGATCACGCCGCTTGCGGCAGAGCGAGATAACGGCCGAGTTCATTTCGGATGCCTTTTTTCAAGCCGCAAAATCCCCCGGCGACAGGAGCACGCCGGACCGGCACGCACCGTTAGAAAAAGCACGGCTTGTGCCATTCCTCCGCTTCAGTTCGCAGCCCAGCGGCGATTGGATGGACGCGGCGATGCCACGTTCAGGTCGCCGGGTTGGTGGCGGCAAATCGAGGCTCGTCAGAAATTTCACGGGCCACCACTTTGCCGCCATGGCTTTCATCCCGCTCGGACTTTCCCCCTTGTTCCTGCGGGTTCTAACGGAGGCGGGCTATTCCGAGCCGACCCCCATCCAGCGGGAAGTGATCCCCGCCGTGATCGGCGGTCGCGATGTGCTGGGAATTGCCAAAACCGGCTCCGGAAAGACCGCCGGTTATGTGCTGCCGGTTTTGCACAACCTGCAGCAGGCCCCGGCCGCCCGGTATCGCGAACCCACCGTGCTCGTGCTGGTGCCGACCCGCGAGCTGGCCGATCAGGTGCAACAGGTTTTCCAAACATTCCTTCCGGCACTAACGGAACGCTACACCTGCCTGGCGGTGTCCGGTGGCGTTTCGATCAACCCGCAGATGCTGGCTGTCGGTAAGGCGAACATCGTGGTGGCCACGCCCGGCCGGCTGCTCGAGCTGGTGGAGAAAAACGCCGTGCGGCTTTCCTCGATCTCCACGCTGGTGCTCGATGAGGCGGACAAGATGCTCAACCTGGGATTCAAGGAAGAGGTGGATCGCATCCTCGCCCTCCTGCCGCCCGCACGTCAGAACCTGTTATTTTCCGCCACGCTCAGCGATGACCTGTCACAGATCCAGCAGTTGATCCTGCGCGATCCGCAGGTGATCAGAATCGCCGATGAAGCGGGCGGGATCGATTTGATTCATCAACTGGCCTATCTGGTTTCTGAGGAAAAGAAGGGCCCCTTGCTGCGCTACCTGATCAAGCACGGTGATCTGCAGCAGGTTTTGGTATTCGCTTCGTCCACCCTCAAGGTGGATGGGATCGTCCATAAACTACTTAAAAACCGGATCCACGCCGCTGCGGTGCATTCCAAACTCAGCCAGCAGTCCCGCCAGGACACCTTGCGGCAGTTCAAGGCCGGCGGGCTGCGCGTCCTCGTCGCCACCGACCTGTTAGCGCGCGGCATCGACATCGAGTTCCTGCCCTGCGTCATTAATTACGAGCTCCCCCGCTCGCCCAAGGACTACATCCACCGCATCGGTCGCACCGGCCGCGCGGAAAATCCCGGCGAAGCGATCTCACTGGTCAGCCCGCACGAGATGGATCACTTCCACCTGATTCAGAAGAAAATGGGTAAGCACGTAAAAATCCTCCACGGCGATCAACTCGATCTCCAAGGGTATTGAGAAAAAGAGGGTGATAGACGCGGCCGGCTGCTTACTTTCCGCCGCGCTTTTTGGGAATCGGCTTCGTCGTCTTTTTCTCCTCCATCTCGCGGGTGCGTTTCCGCCAATCCCGCTTGGCCGCGGCTGCGCCGGGCGCCGGGGCCGGAGTGGTGGCGTGGTAATCGAACCCACGCAGCCGTTTCCGCTCCAACCGCTGGCCGATCGCCAGTTCGGTCATACCTAACAAGTTGAGATCGCCCTTCGGCACGAAGCTGATCGCCTCGCCCTGCGCCTCCGCCCGGCCGGTGCGGCCGATGCGGTGGACATAGTCCTCGGGATTGACCGGAAAATCAAAATTCACCACCTGCGAAACGCCGTCGATGTCGATGCCCCGCGCGACGATGTCCGTGGCCACCATCACCTGCACATTGCCATCCTTGAAATCCTGCAGCGCCTTGAGTCGTTGTTCCTGCGAGCGGCTGGAGTGCAGCCGGGTCACCTTCACGCCGGCGAGCTTGAGGAAATTCGTCAGCAGGTTCGCACCATCCTTCAGCCGTACGAAAACCAGCACACGCTTGAAATCCGCCTGCCGCAGCAGTTCCAGCAGCATGACGTTCTTCAAATGTCCCGGCACCTCGTAGACGCACTGCGCCACCGTGTCCGCCGGGTTCGAGCGCTTGCCGATCTGCACCATCTTCGGCTGATAGAGGAAACGGCGGGCCAGCGATTCGATGGCCTTCGACAGCGTCGCGGAGAACATCAGCGTCTGCCGCCGCTTCGGCAGGCCGCTCACGATGTTCTCGATGTCCGGCAGGAAACCCATGTGCAGCATGCGGTCCGCCTCGTCGAGGACCAGCGTTTCGAGCAGGCTGAAATCGATCTTCTGCCGGCCGATGAGATCGATCAGCCGCCCGGGCGTGGCCACGATCATGTCCACGCCTTTTCGCACCGCCTTGATCTGCGCCTCCTCCTCGACTCCGCCGAAAACCGCCGCCACGCGGATCGGCAGGCCGTCGCCGTATGCGCGGATATTCTCCATGATCTGCAAGGCCAGCTCACGGGTGGGTGCGAGGATCAAGGCCTTGGTGCCGCGCGGCTCGCCGTCCTGATTCGCCTTGGAAATACGCTGCAGCATCGGCAGCACGAAGCCGGCGGTCTTGCCGGTGCCGGTCTGGGCAATGCCGATCACGTCCTGACCGGTCAAAATAGCGGGAATGGCGGCGGCTTGAATCGGAGTGGGCTCCGTGTAGCCGGCTTCCTGCACGGCTTGAATGATGCGGGGATCGAGTCCCAGGACGGTAAAAGGCATAGTTTGTCAGTTTAACAGGCTTTCTCCTGGGCGCATGGGGAAAGACGGATTCTTTTCCCGGACCCGGAACCGATCGCCCGCCGGGGTGCAGGACTCCCTTGCCGCGGCGCATTCCCCCGCTATGCACCGCCATGCCTTCTCCTGCCGATGCCCTGATCGCCGCCGCTGATACCCTGCGCACGGCCCTGCGGCCCCTGCAGTTTTCCCTGCCAGTGACGCATGTTTACAACCCGCTGGACTACGCCTGGGCGCCGCACACCGCCTACCTGCGGAAGTTCGGCACCGGCAAAAAGAAGGGTATTTTTCTGGGAATGAATCCGGGTCCCTTCGGGATG
>ENA-OFCF01000798-OFCF01000798.1-metagenomes-genome-assembly--contig:-NODE-798-length-13229-cov-12.399119_pt1 | contig 13229 bp, 12 predicted proteins | sample MGYA00153387_OFCF01 | MGnify analysis MGYA00153387
ATGAAAAGCTAGGTTGATGTAGGGTGTGTTAGGCTGCTGCCGCATGAGCACCAGTTTGGTTATGATCTAAAACCACTACTTCCCAGAGATAGTCAAAGAATATCGATCGAATGATGCTAAACATATTGCAAGATGGGCTGACTCTAAGTGCGAATCATCCGTGGCTAGTAGCGATCGGCTTAAACTCGATTTTACTAGCGATCGCGACAATTATCCCCAAGAAACTATTAACCCCAGCCGGAGCGATTAATGCTTGGGGATTGGGGGTAGTTGTCTGGGGAACTTTAGGTTGGCGCGGCTATGGAGTCGTGATGTTTTACTTCCTCGTCGGCTCGGCGGTAACTCGAATTGGCATGAAGCAAAAAGAAGCTGAGGGCATCGCTGAAAAACGCGGTGGTGCGAGAGGACCCGAAAATGTTTGGGGTTCGGCTTTTGCGGCGACTGTGTGTGCGATTGGTGTCGCTGCGATTAGGTTAGGTTGGCTCGATCCTGGATGGGAATCGCTATTATTATTAGGCTATGTGGCGAGTTTTAGTACTAAATTGGCGGATACAACTGCTAGCGAAGTTGGTAAAGCTTATGGTAAACGGACATTTTTGATTACGACATTTCAACCAGTGCCTAGAGGTACCGAAGGTGCCGTTAGTTTGGAAGGTACACTTGCAGGTATTGTTGGGGGAGTGCTGATTTCTTTAGTTGCTTATAGTTTGGGGATGATTACGCTGACTGGGGTAGTTATTTGCACGATCGCCGCTTTTATTGCTACAAATCTAGAAAGTGTAATTGGGGCTACCCTACAGTCTAATATTGACTGGTTGAGCAATGAACTTGTCAATGTTATCAATACCATCATCGGCGCAGTAGTAGCAATCGCGATCGCGATTTGGTGGCATTAAACAGTTGATAGTTGATAGTTGACAGTTGACAGTTGATAGTTGACAGTTGACAGTTGACAGTTGACAGCGATTCGCTAAACCCTCCGGTTCCCCAAGGGTTTAGCGAATCAAGACGAAGTTGCCACAGGAATTTAAACCCCTGATTTTCATTAATCTCCAACATATATTCTCATTTCCTACTTAAACCCGAACTCCCAATTTGCGATGCCAAATAAAATGCCCAATCCAAAGTTGATGTAGGGTGTGTTAGGCTCAAGCCGTAACGCACCAGTATTTGATACTAGGGATCTGATTTAGGATCGCTATATGCTCATTCCCTACTTAATCCCTAATTCCCAATTTGTGATGCCAAATAAAATGCCCAATCCAAAGTCAAAGTTAAATACTAAGACAATAAAATATCGCCGCCGACAGGTTTTAGTTGGTACTGGAGTGGCGATGACAGTTGGACTGATGGCGATCGGAATTGGGATATTGCGAGGGAGTAGTAAACTAGATACGAGTAATGGGGTAAATTTACTACCTCCAGATACTTTATTATCTGTCTCAATTTCTACCGAGCCAGAGCAATGGCAGAAATTTACTGAGTTTGGTATTCCTACCAGTCGGGCTGTCTTTGAAAAACAGTTAACCAAATTTCAAACTGACTTTTTGACGAGTTATGGTTATGATTATCGACGAGATATTCAACCTTGGATTGGTAAGCAAATCTTAATCGGCTATTTAAACAATCCAGGTGCGACTCCCAGTAAATCTGCACAGCCAAAAATTCCCACTCAACAGACAATTGCGATCTTACCAATTGCCGATCGAGGTGCCGCCCAGAAAGTCGCCCAACAGCACCAAACCCCGATCGATGCCAATTTAGTCGAAACTAATTACAAAGGGATTGCTATCCGAGAATTTAGGCGGAAAGCGGGGACAATAGCGATCGCGATCCTCGACAATTTTATGGCGATTGCGACCGATCGAGCGGCACTACAACGAGTCATCGATACCCAACAAAACGGTAAATCGCTACTCACCGTACCAGGATATACCAAAGCTCTCACCGAGATTGAGATCGATCGTCCCTTTGCTCGAATATATGCAAATATTCCCGTGGCTACTGCTGTTGCTGCGGCAAATTCGCCGCAAACATTAGCACCAGATAAATTAGCCACAGCCCAAATGCAGCAGGGAATAGCGGCTAATGCCACACTAGAAACAGAGGGAATTGCTTGGAAAGGGATTTCTTGGCTCAAACCCACCACCAAACAGAAACTAGTAGTCGAAAATCAAGGTCAAAATTTCGCGGCTAATCTCCCTGCTAATACCCTCGTCATGCTCTCTGGCGGTAACTTACAGCGATTGTGGCAAGATTATGTCCGCAGTGCTGACACCAACCCGCCAGCACCCTTTCAACCTCAAGATCTGGTGAAAAATCTCACTAGTCTGACTGGGCTGGAATTAGAATCAGAAATCCTCAACTGGAGTAAAGGCTCATTTGGGGTGGCGATGATTCCCAAACCAGATAAAATCGATACAGAATTTGGGGCGGGATTGGTGATGATCCAGCAATCTAACGATCGATCCGCCGCAGACAAAGCCTTTGCCAAACTAGACACTACAATGAGCCAAAAGCAAGCATTTAAAATCGCCCAAACAAAATTAGGCGGTAAAGATGTTATAAATTGGACATCGCCGCTAAGTGGTACGGCGGCTACTCATGGCTGGCTCGATGGTAATCTAGCTTTCTTGACATTGGGGGCACCTGTAGCGAGTACTTTGATCCCCCAACCCCAGCAACGGCTATCAGATACACCACTATTTCAACAATCGACTAGATCGAGTTTAACTCCCCACAACGGTCAATTTTTCATCGATATCGATCGCACGATTAATGCCGGAAACTTACCATTACCTTCTCTATCCCCAGAAGTTGCGGCGGGATTCAAAGCCGTGCGAAGTTTGGGTGTTACCAGTGCGATTCTAGACGAATCCAGCAATCGATTCGATCTGTTCGTCGCGCTCAAAAAAGTCCCTGGAGTAACCCAACTTCCCGCCACCCCACCAAAGTCAATGCCATCACCCACTCCCCGCAAGCCACCAAATCCGAGTCCTAAACCCGCTGTTTAGAGCTGCTAAAAGTAATATTTTTGACAGGTCTTCAGGTTCATGGTAGGATTGTAGATTGTGTTAACTTTATGAAAATCGACAAGCAATAACCCTTGGCTAACGTAGTCGTAATTGGTGCCCAATGGGGCGATGAAGGAAAAGGAAAAATCACTGACTTATTAAGTAAGTCAGCAGATGTGGTCGTGCGTTACCAAGGGGGTGTCAACGCTGGTCACACAGTAGTCGTGGATGGTCAAACCTTCAAACTACATTTGATTCCTTCAGGGATTTTATATCCCGAAACTGAATGTATCATTGGCTGTGGAACAGTCATTGACCCCAAAGTCTTAATTGAAGAACTCGATCGACTAGTCGCGCTCGATATCCCCACTGACAAGCTCTTAATTTCTCAGACAGCTCACGTCACGATGCCTTATCATCGGCTGATCGATCGAGCATCTGAAGAAGTCAGGGGGAGTCACAAGATCGGCACGACTGGACGTGGCATCGGCCCTACCTATGCGGATAAATCCGAGCGGATGGGGATTCGGATTCAAGATCTGATGGATGCCGACTCATTTCGCGAACAAACGATCTGGACGATCGCTCTAAAAAATGAGATTCTAGAAAAGCTCTATCATCTCCCACCGCTAGATCCAGAGCAGGTAATTACTGAATATTTGGGCTATGCCGAACGGTTGCGCCCTCATGTGGTCAATACTTCGCTCAAAATATATGATGCGGTACGTCACCGTCGCAATATTTTATTTGAAGGTGCCCAAGGTACATTACTAGACCTCGATCATGGTACCTACCCCTATGTTACATCCTCCAATCCGATCGCGGGTGGGGCTTGTATCGGTACTGGGATCGGCCCAACAACGATCGATCGCGTGATTGGGATTGCTAAAGCCTACACTACCCGCGTTGGGGAGGGGCCATTCCCAACCGAACTAGAGGACATCAACGGTGAAATGCTCGGAGAGCGTGGGGCTGAATTTGGCACTACCACGGGGCGGAAGCGTCGCTGCGGCTGGTTTGATAGTGTGATCGGTCGTTATGCCGTGCGGATCAATGGCATGGACTGTATGGCAATTACCAAACTAGATGTATTGGACGAGTTCGACGAGATCAAAGTCTGTATCGCTTACGAAATTAATGGTGGGCAAACCACTGATTTCCCCAACTCAGCTCGTGATTTTGCCAAGTGTCGTCCAGTCTACAAAACCCTACCTGGCTGGAAACAGAATACCGCAGAATGTCGATCGCTTGAAGACCTTCCTGTAGCAGCATTGAACTATCTCAAGTTCCTAGCTGACTTAATGGAAGTGCCGATTTCGATCGTTTCACTCGGCCCCAGTCGCGATCAAACCATTATCGTCGAAGATCCGATTCATGGTCCAAAACGTGGGCTATTATCGGCTGATGGTACTGCCATCGGCTAGTATCTGTCAAGGCTCCAAACTTGAATAACATCGAGTTTGGAGCCTTGACAAACATGTCACTTTTACCAAATAACTCCTAAAAATTATGGAAATCTCAGTCGAATTAAAGCAGCGTGTCGCTGGTAGTAAACCCAATGCTCTGCGCCGTTCTGGACATATTCCTGTCAATCTCTACGGACATGATGGCGAGAAATCCATCCTACTGACTCTCGATGCCAAGAGTGTCGAGAATTTAATCAAAAAAGCTAGGATCGGTAAAACTCCTGTTGAAGTCAGTATCCCTGAATTAGATTGGAAAGGTACGACTGTGATCAAGGAGATCCAAACTCACCCTTGGAAAAACTTCCCTTATCACTTGAGCTTTTTTGCAGTCAAAGATTAGTTTAGGCTTGATTTAGGTTTTAGGCTTTAGGTTTTAGGTTTTATGGCAACCGTCAGGGCTGTTACGGTAGCTCTAGCGACTGCTATAGAATCTAAACCTTTGAGGATTGTGAATATTCTATTCGCAATCCGATTTTATGACAAAAGAGGACGATCGAATCGATCGTCCTCTTTTTATTTTGCCTACCAAATCTGAAACCCAAGCGGTGAAAACCGCCACCATAATTTTCTAGGCGTTGCTGATTTGCGGTATGATATGACCCTGAGCGAATAAATCATACCTAAATTCAGCAACGCCATTTTCTAAAGCCCAAAACCCAAAGCCTAAAACCCAAAGCCTAAAGCCTAAAGCCTAAAGCCTATACAAAGGAACCGCCCAAAACACGATTAAGTGTCCTGGGCGGGATGTGGTGTGAGGAGTGAACGGAAACATCAGTCTCCGTCGATCTTAATTGTAACAGCACCACTAAAAATCTGGGTGAGCGATCTTTAGTGAATAGAGAGAGTTTTGAGATAAATATATACCACTAACTTCGCTTCATCCCAACCTCAGATCTGCTCAAAAATGCGATCGAAATCAACCCCTCATCGAATATTAATTCAGCAACGCCCAATTGATGTATGATTCTGGATTTTTCACACCAATCTAGCTCCCAGTCCCCCAGTCCCCCAGTCCCCCCTTTCCATACCTCAATTGGGCAACGCCGATCTATTTGCCCATACCCAACTGTTGAGCCTTCTGATAGACTTTACCTTCTGTGAGTAAAGAAGGAGCGATAACCACCTCCACTTGCTGCATTTCCTTAATGGTTTTTGCGCCCAGAGTACCCATACTAGTTTTCAGTGCACCCAAGAGGTTGTGGGTACCATCATCTAATTTAGCTGGCCCGGTGAGAATTTGCTCCAAGCTGCCAGTAGTACCAACCTTAATCCGCGTTCCTCTAGGCAGTACAGGGCTAGGAGTAGCCATCCCCCAATGGAAACCACGTCCAGGTGCTTCCGCCGCCCGCGCAAAAGGCGAACCAATCATCACCCCATCAGCACCACAAGCGATACATTTGCAGATATCACCACCAGTAATCAAGCCACCATCGGCAATCACGGGGACATATTTACCCGTCTGCTGGAAAAACTCATCTCTTGCCGCCGCACAGTCAGCTACAGCGGTAGCTTGAGGTACGCCGACTCCCAGTACCCCACGAGAGGTACAAGCAGCCCCAGGGCCGATTCCGACTAGTACTGCGGCTGCACCTGCCTGCATCAATTCGAGCGTGATATCGTAGGTGACGCAGTTGCCCAAGATGACTGGCATCGGCATTTCTTGACAGAATTTAGCCAGATTGAGCGGTTCAATCCCCTCTGGAGCTAGAAATTCAGTCGAGACGACGGTAGCTTGGATAAAGAACAGATCCGCACCTGCTTGAGCCACAGCCGCCCCAAATCTAGCTGCACCTGCGGGGGTCGCGCTCACAGCAGCAATCCCACCCGCCGCTTTAATTTCGGCAATCCGCACTCCAATCAATTCTGGTTTGATGGGGACAGCATAAAGTTCTTGCATCAGGGACACAAATCCATCATTCCCAACAGCCGCAATTCGATCGAGAATAGGATTGGGATCTTCATAGCGAGTTTGAATCCCTTCCAAATTAAGTACGCCGAGTGCACCGAGTTTTGATAACTCTACAGCCATGCGGACATCAACTACCCCATCCATTGCACTCGCAATAATCGGGATTTCGCGCTTTACTCCACCAATTTGCCAGCTAGTATCTGCCAAACTGGGGTCTAATGTTTTTCCGCTAGGCACTAAGGCTATTTCATCAAAGCCGTATGCGCGTCGAGCTGTTTTCCCTTTCCCAATTTGAATATCCACGATCGATCCGACCCTTTCCAAAACACGTATTTAAGTAAGCCTAACAAATCGATCGCAATATTTGTTTACTTTTTGCTAGAACTTTTGAGATTTAGTATATTTGCCTACCGAAACCGCTCGGGATTCAATTTCTTGCCATCACTGGAAGTAGAATTTAAATTTGTGGTAGGACGTAGCTGTGTAGCCGTACCGCCATCTTTAGTCGATAGGAACGGACGAAGATCGATACTATCCTTATTTTGCAGCGCAGTTGGAGTAGGCGTATTGCGCCCATTACTGACTCCTGGCAGGATATTACCGAACATATCGCCCAAGCCACTCTTACCTCCATCAGCAAAAGTATTCACACCAGTAGTTCTTTGCCCACTATCTGCCATGCTGAGATTGCGGAAGACTGAATCTCTCGTGGCGATCGCATCTTGTCCTTGTGGTACCGTAAAGACAATCCGACACTCACTATTTTTTTCGGTAGTGACACAGACAGTATTGTATTGATTTCTCACGTCGGTACGGAGTTCTTTGAGTCCATCACGACGGTATTCCTCCAGTCTGCGCGCGATTTCAGTACAGCGTCTACCAGCGTTCCAATTGCTGCCCATCGTGCTCGGAACTGCCCAAGCATATTTATCTCCAGGTCGATCTACTGGATGATAAGTAACGGTAGACTGGTTAGCCATCGATTCACACATGAATCGAGACTGATTTCCACCCGAAGGGACGCTTGTCTGGGGCGTAGGCGGGCCGTATTGTGCCCCAGCACTACCTGATGTCAAAACGGCACCTACGACTGCCCAGCTCCAAATTTTGAGGGATGTTTTCATCGGTTTAATTCTACTCTAGTGTGTGGATTTAAGATTGGTAGATGGATGGTCGATCTTGTCTCATCAGACCATCCATCGATCGATAATGTTCCAGGTGCGAATCAAGACAGTGACTACCTTAGCATCGCTCTGCGCCACTGGGCTGCTTTTTTATCTATCTCTTTAATAAATTCAGCTTTTCCATCCATATAGTTTTCGAGATCGATTGGATATTGCTGTGCGAGTTTCTGCTTTAGTTGGCTGTAGATCTGTGCAGCTTCGACATGACATCTCATGTAGTCACGAAATGCCAGATGACGATCGATCTGAGGCGAACCAACCTCAAATACATGAATATGGTGGGTTCTAATTCCAACACGATCGTCTTTCCGAAAAAAACGACGACCTGTAATTCCCAACTCACCCAGTGAAATATATCCTAATGCTTCGATCGCGGTATTGAGAGGATCGACTTTTTCGATATCTTTTACTTCAACTAATATATCGATAATTGGTTTGGCATAGATCGTATCGATCGATGTACTGCCAATATGATGAATAGCGATCGAGTTATCTCCCAATGCTAGTGATAATTGTTGTGATTCAGCCTGGAATAAGTTGTACCAATTTCGATCGGGTGGAACAACCTCTACTTTTCTTATCATAATTGACGCTCCTCTTCAGATTACGATCGCCTTAGATAGCTTGTACACAGTCGCCGATCGATGATGTGAGCATACACTAGTTTAACTGGTGGGTAGTATCTCTCCGATCGCAGATGATTCTAGTTCTAATCTAAATATTGCCATCTGTGTTGGCGAACCAACTTCGGGATCGATTTCGCCGATCGATCCAAATTCTACACTATACTTATAATTGCTACAAATCTCCTGTGCCCAATGTTGAAACTCCGATCTCGTCCATTCAAACCGATGATCCAGATGGCGTAATTTACCTGCGGGGAGCTGCTCGAATTTAACACTATATTCGATGATAAACATCTGTGTCTAAATCAAAACCCACCCGACGGTAATCTGGGTGGGTTTTGAATTTGGTGTGGGGATTCAGTTGAATTCGACGAAAACCCCCCAGATCCGCTACTTTAAGTTAATTCTGTGGCGATCGTCTATTCGATCGACTTGACTGCATCATACCATAGCCGATTCGATCGTCATGTGACGGAGTTGCACCGCCATTTCTACCCCCCGACGGCATAGTGTCCTACTGTTAGACGAACGTGACAATGCTAACTATAGCAGGTGCGATTAAAAATCGTATTGCACCCACAGCTTAATTTTCTCGTGCCCGACTAACTCCCGATTAAACACTGCGCAGAAATCGGTAAATTCATCGCTAGGCAGCACGATACAACCCATCGAACCAGGGACATTAGCATCCTTGTGAATCAGTAAGTCAGAACGAGTAACGCCATCTTTGGTGCGTACCGAAAAGGGAGTCATGGGATAGCCATCGCCTTCAACACCCTTGACGTGGGATAGATCGATCGGCGCAACTTGCACCCAATAGTTAGCAAATGTCGGGTTGCACTGGTAAGGAGCGGGACACACGCCCCCACCCTGCTTAGACCATCCACCGATTTTCTGATATTGACCCAATCCAGATGTTGCCACCCACCGCCCGATAGGTAGAGTCGAGGGAGGCTATTAAGCCCCGCCCCTCTCTGTTAGATCTGGACGTGCCCATTTCTGTGCATCCAGCTCCCGATATTCTTACCTTACGGTTTTGCTAGTGCTAGGTTTAAATTTGCATGGCTCGTGTATTTCTACAACTTTACCTTTGCTGCTCATATGCACGTAATCGTGACAAGATTCATGTATTGCTACTAGATTCTTTTTATTCCAATTATCGTGATTTCCATCTAAATGGTGTAGATGTACCTTTTCTTCGCCGATGAATGTTAATCCACATGCGATGCACTTATGGCTTTGCTTTTTGATAGCTTTAGAGGTAATTCCGTCGTAGAGTTTGCTTTGTCGCCCACTCCAGTAGGGAATATCGCCATCGTAGGGAGATTTCTCTCCTTTAACGCTGATATGTTTATTTTCAGAGTTTGGAACCGCTGGGAATCCTTTTTCGATCAGTCTAGTGACCGAGTATTTATCCTGATTGGTTTCCTTATTAAATACCTGAAAAGCTCTGTGGCTGATGAACCAAAGGCTATTTCTAGACCCGTCCATTTTGCAGAACTTGTGGTAATTCCTCCAACCTCTAACCACTGGGGCTAATTTCTTAGCCTTTTCTGTGGCACCATAATTCGAGTTGTTGACGATAAGTTTTACTTTCTTACGAAATGCCTTGAAGTTTTCCACTGAGGGACTACTCCGAAACTTACCGTTTTTCTGGACTTTAAAATGCCAGCCGAGGAAATTAAAACCATCTATCGTAGCAGTCACTTTGGTCTTACGTTCGCTGACATTCATTCCTCCTTCTGCTAAAAATTCGCTGACTCGATTTAGTATTACCTCTGCATCATCATTAGGTCTTAGGATAATCACCATATCATCCGCGTATCGGATTGATGGTTCTATCCAGCTTCCATCCGTACTCTTGTACCCATGTAAGCTTTCGATTCCGTTGAGTGCAATATTGGCAAGCAATGGACTAACCACTCCACCTTGGGGCGTTCCTTGGTCTGGAAATCCTATATTAATTCCGGCTTTTAGACATCGGAAGATACCGAGTTTGAGTCTTGCTGGTGCAATAAGATTATCCATAATTGCAGAATGGTTAATCCGGTCGAAGCATTTTTCTATATCTAATTCGATTACTCGTTTGTTGATACCATGCACTCCTGAGTTAAGATTGTTGAACAAGTATTTCTGTGCATCATGCGCTGACCGACCTGTTCTAAACCCGTAGCTCCTAGCGTGGAAAGTTGCTTCGTGTGCTGGTTCGAGAGCGTATTTTGCTAGGCATTGCCAAGCTCTATCTGCTATAGTGGGCACTTTGAGCATACGCATTGTCCCGTCCTTTTTAGGGATAGGAATTTCACGCAACCCTTGATGCTTCCAGTTGGTATGATGTTTGTTTAACTCGACCGCTAATGTGAATCGTTCCTCGAAAGTGAGGGATTTTTTTCCATCAATACCCGCTGTTTTCTTACCAGCGTTTAACTGCGTTACTTGCCGAATGGCTAATAATTTAGCTGCTTGAGATTTGAGAATCAGTTTCTGCAAAGACCGCGCTTTCCGCTTGTCTCCCACTCGAACTGCTTTGTACACGCGCTTTTTTAGGCGAAAGAGTGTCTTCTGGAATTGTTTCCAGGGTAGATTCTTCCAAGATTCACTAGTCGTTAAACTGTGTCTAATCATGCTCTGCATCCGGTTGTGTATTCTGAATACCTTGCGGCAATTACGCCGCATCCTACCCGTGTTTGAGGACTTAATCCGCTCGTCTGGTCTACCGTAGATGCGACCACCTACAGACCTCAAACACGTTTTTATTCGTTCCGTCCAATCGATTGATTGTCCCTTTAGATGTAGCCAATTCAACCGCCAGAACCCCATACTCTTGCCGCTATTCAGATGAGATGCGGCGGGATACTAATCTCTGGCAAGGTCAGACTTAGGAATTGCGTCTGCCTCGTGGTGGGTTGCTTTTGTAGGCTCGGTTTCATCATGGGGACTCGCTGTTAGCCGCAGTGTCCAGTGCAATTCTGGTCTGATTCAGCCCTGTTCCCAGCTTCACTCTATAGATTATTTCGTTTCCGAGTCTATACGGTGTGGGCAGATAAGCAGTCATCTTTGAGTTTAAGAGGTAGGACTTGCACCTACATTCCTTGGACAGTTATGCTAGTCTTAGGAGACTTGGCACTAGGGGTTATTTACGGATTGATTACCGTGATTCACCCTAAACGAATCGCACAGCTTAAAATATTTCAGATTTTGGCTGAACGCTATCGCAACCGACGCAGACGTTTTGGTTTACGATTTAACCTCATTTCCGCTATCCTCAATTTCGAACTTGCTTCTCCTTCTTGATTCACGCAAGAGGTCTATTATTTACAAAAAATAGAACTCCCACCTGTGCATGGTGGAAGTGGTTCGGGTGATGGTCGTCGTGGAAAGGATTTTTCGATCTCCTCCATCTGATCCTCCTCCCTCTGTCGCCACCAAGCGTCTTGTTCTTGCTTTTGCCTGCTGCTTTCAAATAACAATAGCAATCCTAAGAAGGATATTAAAAGGGGTAAAATAATTGTCATGCACCCCTGAAGAGGGCTCCGCCTTGCTTGAGCTTTATCTGCCTCAATTTTCAACATCCGATTCTCTTCCTTAACTCGCTCGGATTCCTCTAGAGCATCTATCCTTTGTCGATCGATGCTCTTGGATTCCTCCAGAGCATCTATCCTTTGTTGACTTTCTCGCTGCTCCAACTCTTGACTCGCGCGTAAATATCGATCGTCTAGTGTGCTCAAAATTTTGCCGCCTCGCCATTCCAAGGCATCTGCCAAGGCTTGTCTACGGAGCAAGTACGATTCATCCTGACAACCTGATTCTTCCCACTGTTTCATCTGCTCTGCATAACGTCGCAGATTCGCGAGTTGCTGATCCACCCAATTCCAGTTAAAAATCGCTTGATAAATGAGATTGTAGATTTCTAATTTACCCTCGCGCTTGATGACTAACCCCGACAACCGTAATTCCATTTGCTCAGGACTGTCGTCCGCATCCATCCCTTCGGAAGAGAGCAAAAGCTTTTGATATAGTCCCAGTAGACGATCTGCATGATTGCTCTTTGTTATCCGCTCGGAGATGGTTGTCAAGTGCAGTGGGGTATCGTTGGATTGCCAATTATTGATTACGTGTAATTGAACGAATTGCTCGATGTTTGGCTGTTGGCTGTCTGAGTGTTTAACAATCAACTTGCAGATCTTCTGTGTGAGAAAGGGTTGCCCTCGTGTCCATTTGATAACTTCCTCTAAAACCTTTTCAGGATTGTCTACTCTGCCAACCAGTCCCTGACCTAATGGGTGTCGGGCTGACTCGAAGGTCAATCCGGTTAGTTCGATAGTTTGACCAATGTTGAACGGTGTTCGCTGGTGATCGGCAATCAAAGCTGAGGGGGTTACGACCCCTAATAGACAAAACGTGAGGCGATTATAGACCGGATCTTGTGTTCGTCGATTGTAGCAAGCGCGGATAAAAGCAAAAAAATCACCGCTAGAAAAGTCCAATCTGAGCACGCTATCGACTTCATCAATAAAGATTACAATTTTCTTGGAAATTTGCACGAGCATGACAGTTTCAATAAATTCCCGAAATCGATCTAAAGGTGATAGCCAATTATTCTCTTTGTACCAATGCGATAGATTAATCTCTAGCTTTAGTTCCTTCCTAATATCGTTCAAGATTCCCAAATACCATTGTTCCAATGTCAGTCCAGTACCTTTTCCCGATAGATCGATTATGACAGCAACAAATCCTTCTCGTTTTAACTGACTCATGACTCGAACTTGCAAACTCGATTTTCCGGTTTTACGAGCGTTGAAGACATAGCAAAATTGTCCCTCTTTCAATTCTTGAAACAATTCATCGTCCGCCTCGCGTCCGACATATGTGGGATTACCTTCTGGCATAGTTGAACCAGCAAAATATTCGTAAGTCATGAGATTATTAATTCCATTTCTAAGTGGTGGAGAAAATTGCAATACTAGGTACGATCGCTGAAGGGGTGACAAGCACCCCTTAGACAGTTACTAGGTATCGATTGCAGCAGT
>ENA-OFCF01000799-OFCF01000799.1-metagenomes-genome-assembly--contig:-NODE-799-length-13225-cov-3.314655_pt1 | contig 13225 bp, 12 predicted proteins | sample MGYA00153387_OFCF01 | MGnify analysis MGYA00153387
CATCGACTACGGCGTCTACGGCGTGCCCGAGACCTTTGTGATCGACCGGGCCGGCGTGATCCGCATGAAGCACATCGGCCCCGTCACGCCCGAGGCGCTGCGCGACAAGCTGCTGCCGCTGTTGGCCGAACTGAGGAAATCGGGTGCTTGAACCGCTCCGGACCGATGTCGATGCCCGCAGCCGGTGCACAGGCTGGAAGGCCCCGCTGGCGATCGCAGCGCTGTGCACCTACGCGTATTTCATCGGCCCGCCCGCCTGGAACCAGAACTCGCGACTCGCCCTGACGCGCGCGCTGGTCGAGCAGCGCAGCACGATCATCGACCCGTATCACGTGACCACCGGCGACAAGAGCTTCCGAGACGGCCATTTTTATAGCGACAAGGCGCCGGGGGCCTCGCTGCTGGCGCTACCGGGCTACGCGCTGGTGTACGGCGTGACGCTGCTGGCCGCCGGTGAGCAGCCCGACGTCCGCGTGGTGCCGCTCGACCCCGCGGCCGAGCTCGCAGGCCAGCAGCCGGACGCCGAGGCGCGCGCGCCCGGGGACCGCCTCGCATACAACCAGCCGTACCGCACCGCGCTGTACGTGTGCCGCCTGCTGAGCACCTCGCTGCTCGCGGTCGTCGGGCTCGGCGCCCTGTACCTGATCTCCCGACGCCAGCTCGCGCGCGGGCGAGCCACGCTGCTCACCCTCCTCTATGGGCTGGCGACGCCGGCTTTCGTGTACAGCACCGCCCTCTACGGACACCAGCCGTGCGCCGACCTGCTGCTGCTAGCGTTCGCCGGCACCCTGCTGTCCCGTGGGACAGGTCGCGGCGGCGGGCTGTTCACGGGCTGCTGTCTCGGCCTCGCGGTCACCTGCGAGTATCCGGCGGCCGTCCCTGCGCTGTTGTTGACGGGCTTCGCGTGGTGGCATCGCGGGCTGCGCTTCGTCGGGTGGACGATCGCCGGCGGACTGCCGTGGGCCGCGCTGCTGGCCATGTACCACCAGGCCGCGTTCGGCCACCCGCTGCGGACCGGCTACGACTTCGTGTACCTCGCCGAATTCGCCGAGGGCATGAAGGTCCACTACGGGATCCACGCGCCCGACCCCGCGGTGCTGCTAGAGCTGCTGTTCGGGCGGTTTCGCGGCCTGTTCTACCTCGCGCCGGTCCTGTTGCTCGCGGCGTGGGGGCTGGTGGTGCAGGCGCTCGCGCCGAGGGACGTGTCCGCCGGGACATGGCCGACGAGGCAGGTCGCGTGGCTGAGCCTGGCGGTGATCGGCTTCTACCTCGCGCTCAACAGCGGCTATTACATGTGGGACGGCGGAGCCGCGCTCGGGCCCCGACATTGCGTGCCGATGCTGCCCTTCCTCGCGCTCGGCGGTCACGGCGTCATCTCGGTGACCAGCAACGTCGCGCCGCGCTGGATCTCCGCGCTGTGCGACGCCGCTGCCGCGGGCCAGTGGGACGAGGCCCGCACCTGGCACTACCGCCAGCTGCCGCTGTGCCGGGCCATGTTCGGCCAGCCCAACCCGATCCCCGTCAAGTCGGCGCTGGCCCTGCTCGGCCGCTGCGCCGCCGACATGCGCCTGCCCTTGATCGCCATCGACCCCCAGAGCCGCGAGGGCCAGGCCCTCGCCGATACCCTGCAAACCCTCGGACTCGACACACCATGAGCGAACGCCTGACCCCCATTGTCATCGTCGGCGCCCGCGGCCGGATGGGCAAAGCCCTCCTCCGCGAGATCATCATCAGCGAGAGCATGGTGCTGGAGGCCGCCGTCAATGCCGGTGCGAGCGCCATCGTGACTTATAACTTGCGAGATTTCGCTCCAGCGGCCAATTTTGGCATTCTTGTATTAAACCCAGAGCAAACCTTTAAACGTTTTCAACTCCGCAAACCCGCCATGAAAGACCCCACACCATGAGCAGCTACGCCCTTCGCCTTCCAGAGTCCCTCAAAAATGCCTCCAAACGCATTGCCGCTGAGGACGAAACCACAATGAACCAATTCTTCGTCGTGGCCATCGCCGAAAAAATCAGTGCGATGGAAACGGCAGACTATTTTGAAAGGCGTAGCGCAAATGCGTCAAAAACCAAAGCAGACAAAGCCTGGGCGAAAGTGGGCAGCAAGAACCCAGTGCTTGAAGATCGGTGGACGGAGATTTAAATCCTTAAGCGCCTGAACCATATTGCATTTTGGCTATTCAAACTTCATCTCTCATCAAGCTGTGACCCTACACACCCAACTACAAAACGCCAAAAGCGAAGAAGACGTAAAAGATGCCTACATCAAGGCCTTGGGCCTCAAGGGCTACACCAAAGGTTTGATTGACATCCAGACCAAAGAAATATGGTTTGAGGCCAAAGACACCGGCAAAAACTCAAGTTACGCCATGTTCACGCAACTGCTGCATTACGTGCAGGTGGCGCTGAACAAGGGTGAAGCAGTGCCGCCGTTTCTGGCAGTCATCGACACGCAAAAAGCGGCGCTGATGAAAAGCACCGACGTGCTGCCGTTTTTAGCCAAAAAAACTGTCAGATGGGGCAAGTCTGCCAGCCAGTATTCGCAAGAAGCGCTGGACGAAATTTCTGCGCATATTGGCGCGCACTTTGTCTCGTTCAAAATTGCGACGCATGAAGACGAGTTCATCAGCACTGTCAAAGCAGCTATCAAATCCGGCGATATTCTTCGCACGCAAATCACGCCTGACAACCTGAAGCAGGTGTTTGACAAATGGGTGGCCATGGTGGGCCGGGAAATTGTGGGCGTTGCACAAGAAGACTACGCCCTGCTGTTTTTCGCCGACATCATGCATGACGGCACCTTGTCTACCCATGCCAACCTGCCCGCCGAGCTGCTGCACAAAAACGGCGCGCCGGTGTTCAGCCTGAAGGGCAAAAACTTTGAGCTGGGCAACAAAGAAGGCTACCGCCAGTTCTGGGCGATTTACCACAAGCCCCCAAAGTCTGAATACCGCGACTACCTGCTGGAGCGCCGCGACAGCCTGATTCCGCTGGACGAACGCAGCTTTAAAGGTGCGTATTACACGCCGCTGCATGTGGTGGACAAGGCATACGACAAGCTGGCAGAAACGCTGGGCAAAAACTGGCAAAAAGACTACATCGTGTGGGACATGTGCTGCGGCGTTGGCAACCTGGAGGTCAAGCACAGCAACCCGCGCAACATTTATATGTCGACGCTGGACCAGGCAGACATTGACGTGATGAAAGCCACCAAAACCTGCGTGGCGGCGCAGCGGTTTCAGTACGACTACCTGAACGACGACATCACACCTGACGGAAAGATTGACTACAGCTTGACCAACAAGGTGCCAGCGCCTTTGCGGGCTGCAATAGCGGCGGGAAAGAAGATACTGGGGCTGATTAATCCGCCTTATGCGGAGGCTACGAATTTTGAAAATATTTCGACGGGATTGGTGGATGCAGAAAATAAAGCGGGTGTAGCCAAAACAAAATTTGCCGCTACCGCAATGGCTGAGTTTGGTAAAGCTAGCAATGAGTTGTTTACTCAATTTGTAGCGCGAATTGCTAAAGAAATTCCAACTGCAACACTTGCGATGTTTAGCACCTTGAAATATGTCAATGCACCGACGCTAGCGACATTTCGGAATGCGTGGAGTGCAACGTATTTAGACGGTTTTGTTGTCCACAACCAAGCATTTGATGGGTTGAGTGGCAAGTTTCCTATTGGCTTTCTGATCTGGAAAACCGATCAAAGTAAAAACAAAAGAATCACCGAAATTCTTACTGAGGTCTTGGACAAGGATGCACAAGCTATCGGCGACAAAGTATTTTTCAATATCCCCAACAGCCAATGCCTTAGCCAGTGGTTTGAAAGGCCAAAAACAAACAAAGTTGATGTGGTGCCTTTGAAGAATGCAGTGATGCCAGCCACGGCCACCAAAGATTTGAGAGGCACGAAATGGGCGGATAACGCGATAGCCTACATGCTGTCCGGCGGAAATGATTTGCAACATGCCGAGCAACAAACGGTCATTTTTTCATCTGGCTACGGCAGCGCGCGCGGTTTTTTTATTACAGATACAAACCTTTGGCAAGCCGCAATTGTTTTTTCCGTGCGCCGCTTGATTCGCCCTACCTGGCTAAATGACCGCGACCAATTCTTGCAACCCACTGAGCCATTACCAGAGCCATTCAAAAACGATTGCCTTGTCTGGATGCTTTTTAATCGCTGCAACAGAACTGCCAGTGCAAACGACCTCGTATGGAACAACAAGAAGTGGTCGATCGTCAATCACTTCATCCCCTTCACCGAGGCCGAAGTAGGCGCACCTGACCGATTTGAATCTGACTTTATGGTGCAGTACCTGGCAGGGTTGACTTTATCAAGCGAAGCGCAGGCCGTGCTCAACGCCGGGCGCACTTTATGGCAAGCCTACTTTGCCCACACCGATGTGCGCACAGTACGCGACACATTCAAACTGAATCGCCCGGATGTGGGCTGGTACCAAATTCGCAACGCGCTGGCGGCGCGCAACTCAAGCGGCGACACCGCGCCTGTTAATTTTGGTCTGATGGAATCAGCCTACCAAGTGCTCAGCGACAAACTGCGGCCGCAGGTTTTTAGCTTGGGCTTTTTGCGTTGATTGGTTTTTTCCTTGGAAAAATATTATCCAAGCTTTTTTACCTGTCATTTAGGTCTATCGTCCAATTAATACGGGCGTAGACAGCTCCTAAAAACGTAGCGTCAAAAATACACATTCACGTCGGCAAAAACAACAACCAATAAACCAGCAGCAAGTTAAACAGCGGATTGACCCCCAGCGCCAACTTCCACAGCGCAGTCGAGTCGCGCTGCATCAGCGGGCACATAAAGGCTTCGACCCTTCGACAAACTCAGGACAGGCCAAGCTCAGCCCGAACTGCATTTTGAAGTCACCGACAATCACTTTATGGGTATTAGTCACTACATCAAGGAAATAGGTCGCGGCAAAGACGGTGCGCGGCCCTTGTCGCGCGAACAGGCCAGCGACCTGCTGGGCCAGGTACTTGACGGCACGGTCACAGACCTTGAGGTCGGCGCGTTTTGCCTGGCCATGCGTATCAAGGGCGAAACGCCGCAAGAAATGGCCGGGTTTCTGGATGCGCTGCGCAGCCGGATGCACTTGGTGCCTGACGGCAGCGCACCTGTAGTCGTGCTGCCCAGCTACAACGGCGCGCGCAAGTTGCCGCTGCTCACGCCGCTGCTGGCTCTGTTGCTGGCGCGTGAAGGCTTGGCGGTGCTGATTCACGGCACACCGACTGAAAACAGCCGTATTTTTATATCAAAAGTGCTTGATGTCCTTCATATACAGGCGCAATCAGCTACTAAATCGATAGCGTCTGGTGAAGTGACTTTTGTCCCCACTGAAGTCTTGTGCCCAGCCCTGAAGCGCCTGCTGGATGTACGCCGCGTCGTGGGTCTGCGCAACCCGGCACACAGCCTGGTAAAGCTGATGAACCCGTGTGAAGGCAAAGCACTGATTGTCAGCAGCTACACGCACCCGGAATACGCGGTATCGATGGCGCAAACCTTTGAGCTGACGCATACCAACGCCCTGCTGCTGCGCGGCACAGAGGGCGAGGTGGTGGCCGACGCGCGCCGCATGCCGCAAATGGAGGCCTTCATCAACGGCCAGCGGCAATTCCTGCAAGAAGCACAGTCCGGCACATTGTCCGCGCTGCCCGACTTGCCCAAAACGACCGATGCTGCAAGCACAGCGGCGTATATTCAGTCTGTGATGGCAGGTCAGCAAGCCGTGCCTGCCTCCATTGCCATGCAGGTGGAACATATCTTGCATCTTGTGAAACAACTATGAACAACATCCATTCAGGCAAATGCACGTTAGTTGGCGCGGGCCCAGGAGACCCGGAATTGCTCACGCTCAAAGCACTCAAAGCCATTCAGGCCGCGACCGTGCTTTTTGTTGACGACCTGGTCAACCCCGAGATCGTGGCCTTCGCCCAGCCCAAGGCCCGCATCGTCTACGTCGGCAAACGCGGCGGCTGCAAATCGACACCGCAAGCCTTTATTGAAAAGCTGATGGTCATGGCTGTCAAAGAAGGCGACGACGTGGTACGCCTCAAAGGCGGTGACCCGTTTATTTTTGGCCGGGGCGGGGAAGAAATTGAAGCGCTGCGTGCCGCTGGCATTGAAGTGACGGTGATCAACGGCATCACATCCGGGCTGGCTGCATTAACTTCGCTCAACGTACCACTCACGCACCGTGACCACGCGCACGGCGTGGTGTTTGTCACTGGCCACGCCAAGCCGGGCGATGCTGGCACCAACTGGGCGCTACTGGCAACCACCGCCGCTCAGGCCAAACTCACGCTGGTGATTTACATGGGCATGACGGGTTCAGAGCAGATTCAAAACGAGCTGTTGATGGGCTTGAGCGCCAACACGCCAGTCGCCATCATTCAAAACGCCAGCTTGCCCACCCAGCGCCACGCAATTGCCACGCTGTGCAGCCTGCGAAGCGCCATTGAACACGAAGGCCTGCAAAGTCCGAGCGTGATTGTGGTGGGTAATGTTTTGCAAGGCCTGGCGGCAGTAGCTGGCAGGACGGTCAACCAGCAAAAACAAGCCTAGCGCTGGGGAATTCTGTGCCGCGCAGTATGCGGCCCACCATCGTTCATTTCTTGTGGCCGCAGAGCCGCATGTTTGGTCACCCGTCCAGCCATGCGCTTGCGCCACATCCGAAACGATGATGCCTTCATCTCGCTGCGCATCAGCGCAATCACCGCTGACTCGTTCAGCCCAAACTGCAGCTCAATCGCTTCAAACGTGGTGCGGTCTTCCCAGGCCATTTCAATGATGCGGGAGATGTCGGCGGGGCTCAACTTGGTTGTCATGGTTTGAGGTTACACCAGCGGTCAACGCAGCACCTAAAATAGGGTTTCATTTGCATATATTCGCTATTTATTCAATAGCAGCTTCCGCCTGCATTCATTGGTCTAGAGGCATATTTGACACATTATTTTGACGCAGTGGTGATTGGAGCAGGCGCTGCCGGCCTGTTTTGCGCCGCCATCGCTGGCCAGCGCGGGCTGAAGGTGCTGGTGATTGACCACAGCGAAAAAGTCGCCGAGAAAATCCGCATCTCAGGTGGCGGGCGTTGCAACTTCACCAATCGCGACGTCACGCCCGTCAACTTTTTAAGCGACAACCCGCACTTTTGCCGTTCTGCATTGGCAGGCTACACGCCGCAAGACTTCATCGCCCTGCTGCAAAAGCACGGCGTGCCGTTTCATGAAAAGCACAAAGGCCAGCTGTTTTGTGACCGATCGGCTGAAGACATCATCAACTTGCTGTTGGCTGAATGCGCAGCGGGCCATGTAGAGCGCTGGCAGCCCTGTAGCGTCAAAAAAGTGACTGATTTAGGCATTAAAAGTGATCTAAACCCAATAAATACGGGCGCAAGCAGCTATCAAATTGATACTGACCGGGGACTGATAGAAACACCGCATCTGGTCATTGCCACAGGTGGTTTGTCGATCCCAAAAATTGGCGCGACCGACTTTGGTTACCGCATTGCCCAGCAATTTGGGCTGCGCATGGTCGAACCCAGAGCCGCCCTGGTGCCGTTGACTTTTGACGGCGATGCGTGGCTGCCGTTTGCGCAATTGGCGGGCTTGGCGCTGCCGGTGCAAATTGAAACCGGCTCTAGAGATGCAACACCCAAACAGCGCAAAAAGGCAACGGTGTTTGCAGAAGACCTGCTCTTCACCCACAAAGGTCTGAGCGGCCCAGCCGTGCTGCAAATATCCAGCTTCTGGCTGACTGGTCAAAGCTTGCGAATCAACCTGGCGCCCGGCCAGGACTTGAGCCACGCGCTCTTAAAAGCCAAAGCCAGCTCCAAAAAGCTCATCGCCAACGAACTCGCCAGCGTTGTCCCCAGCCGGCTGGCAGACGCCTGGGCCAGCACAGACGCCGCGCTGCAACGCCCAATCTGCGATGCAACTGACAAAGCACTGCTGTCGCTGGCCGAGCGCCTGGCCGACTGGCAAATCACCCCCAACGGCAGCGAAGGCTACAAAAAAGCCGAGGTCACCGCTGGCGGCATCGACCTGCGAGGCCCCGAGGTGGTCCCCACGACCCAGCGTGTGCTCGCCCAGATCGAACCGAGCACTTCGTCGTTCGCTGCGTTCGACGCCGACATGGCCGACGGACTCGTGCTGCTGGTGGTGGTCACCGGGTCGCATCATTCGACGACGTGGCGCGCCAGCCAGGCGATCTCCGATCCGACCATCACCAGGGTGCTGGTGACCACGAACGAGCCAGCGACCGGAACACGACTGGCCGTGCACGCACGTTCCGACGACGACTTCGTGGCGGCATGGCAGTCGCTGGTGGATCGGCCGGCAGCGACGGCGGCGCAGCCGTGACTCCGTAGGAGCCGCGCTCGATGGGGGTGACGGAGGCATCCGTTGCGATCGAAAGAGCCGAAATCGTCTGCAGCTCTGCCGGGATCTCGACCAGGGCCGGCTCAACAGCCTGCGCATTCGGCATCGTGTAAGTCAGCGACATCACGACTGCCATCGGCACGGCCAGCATCGCGAGTGCCCGCTGACCGGCGCGGATGGAGCGAAGGGTCGATCGCTCCGGCTTCGCCTGGATGCGGTCGAGCCGCCCGCTACGGCGCAACTCGTTCCGCTGCGAGCGCCGGATCACGCGCTCGATTTCATTTTCGCGGCCCACCACGGGATCTAATTTGCCTGCGGCTGCTAATTTGGTGAGGTTTGTGCCAAATTCTTCTAAAGTCGGGATTTTGCGATCGGGGCTATCTCCCCGGCCTCCTCCAACTGCTGCGACTTCTCCCACGGCACGAATTACCTGCGTGCGAACTCTCTGGCGATCGATTCCCAGGTTTTGCAGCACCTTCGCCGCCACTCCTTCGTCGTCTTGGATCAGCCCCAGCAAAATGTGCTCGGTGCCGATGTAATTGTGGCCTAACTGCCGCGCTTCGTTGAGCGCCGTCTCAAAAATACGCTTAACGCGGGGTGTAAAAGGAATTTCAGGCGGGAGGAAACCGGAACCTCTACCGATGATATTTTCGATTTCATTGCGCGCCTCTTTCAAATTGAGGCCCATATCCAGTAATACTTTTGCAGCGATGCCAGTGCCTTCGCCGACGAGTCCCAGGAGAATTTGCTCAGTGCCTACAAAATTGTGACCGAGGCGCCGCGCTTCCTCTTGGGCTAGCATTATTGCTTTAATGGCTTGTTCTGTAAAGCGTTCAAACATATTTTTTCAATCCTACTGTCTTGGCGAGGGCTGTACCGCTGCTGGTAAGGAGCGATTTGGAACATTACACAAATTATAGATGTAAATTTTTGTGTATTTCCTTCTATAGACAATGTATCGCTGCTGAGAGGGGGCGGACAGTGGGGAGAGCCGAATAGTAAGGGTGTGGTTGCCGTCTCGCAGTACGATCGGACAAATGACAATGCAAATTAAGGTTAAGAATCATCATATTTGCTGTGCCTCACTCTACTTTCTGATGTCGCTCCTGTCAAGCATTTTCTTAAATTATCAAGCAAAGTGCCTCGATGACTAGCCGGGAAAGCTTTTGTTTAAAATGACGCGCTTTGCTGAAGTATTTCGCCCCAAAGCAACTTTATTTTAACAGGTTAAGGGACTTTTGAATATTGCGCATCGCGATCGGCAAATTAGCAGTCTGTTTAAATTGTTTAGCAATTACCCAAAAATGGTCTGCTCCGCCCCAAGTAGTGGTAAAGTGCGCTCGGTGTATCTCAATTTTTGCAAATATCTTCGTAGGGGCGAAGCATTCCGGCAGTAAATCTCTGATTCTCACTAATAAATTGTCTACCGTCAGGTGCTTCGCCCTTGCAAAATACCAGATGCACCCGGTGCGCCGAAGAGCACCCTACAGATTTTAATGATGACAATCTGCTGCTTTTACAGCCATCCTGAAAGTAACTGTTCAATAATTTTCACAAAGCCGATCGCAATTTGAATCAACGGCCAACCCACAAAACAAATTAACACCGCCCAGCGAGTTTGAATATCCAAACCTTGGCGAACTGCCACAATTACAGCCAGCAAACTCCACACAGCCAATATCCGCTCTATCCCTTCTCCAAGCAAGGGAATTAACGTTAAAAAATTCAGCACTTGCGGGGCGTAGGCAAATCCGATCGGAACCAGCAACTCCCCATAAGTTACGTGACCGGGTTTTAACCAATCCCCGATTTTAGAAATCGTGAAAGTCCAAAAATAATAACCCCCCGCGACTGCCAAACCATCTATCAAAAGTGCTAAAAATAACACAGATAGCTCAGTTCGATTGATCAACAAAATGACGGCACTGCCCAAAACGCGGGACACCGCTGCTAAAATTACGATCGTTAAAGCTATCCGTTTAGTTATGGGAGTGTATGGAGTTTTTTCGTAAAAATTGCCGTTCAAAGAAAGTGCATTCCAAAGCGTTGCCCACAAACCTGCAATTGAATCTTCTCCCTTCACGTTGAACTCCTGCTCCTCAAGATAGTTGACAATTTTTACAAAATAAGTTCTAATACAGCAGAATCACCGAAATATTTCTAGGTAATTAGGTAATTAATTGGCATTCTACCAGATTTTATGAAATGCTAAGATTGATTTTGCGGATACTGACGTGGCTGCGCGGGGGAAGTTTAAATTTGCTGATTATCGCAGGTGTAATCCTGATAATTTGGGGCATTCTTTCGCCAGTGGGAACTGTTATATGGTGGCTTGGTCAAAGTGCCGAAACTTTAGGTCTCAAGAAAAATCCGCCGGAAATATTGCCACAGAACAACGGCAATCTAGAAGCGCCCAAGTCTTCGCCTCTGAATTGTTATATCATCTTTTTACCGGGAGTTGGCGATTTTTCGGGAGACGAATTAACGCGGGGAGAAGCATTTTTTCTCAAGCGTTTAGTTGAAAGTCACCCGCAGTGCGTAGCAGTGGGCGATATTTTTCCTTATTCAGCTTCTAACAAAAGTTTAGCAGGAGAGAGGTGGCTAGCTCCTTTTTGGCGGTTTGCTGAAGACGCAAAAAGCGGGCCGATTGCGGGGGATATTTTCATCAAAATTCGCAATCTCTGGAGGTTTGCAATTTCTCTAGATTATCGCTACGGTTTTGCATACAATCAGGGAATTGCTAATGCAATTATCGATCGCATGAATGCTAAATCTCCGATTTCAGTTAATCCTCAAAAACCTTTGAAAGTTATTTTAATTGGCACTAGCGGCGGCGCACAAGTTGCTTTGGGTGCTACTCGCTATCTTAAAGAATGGCTGAATGCAAAAATTACTGTTGTTTCGGTTGGGGGCGTGTTTTCGGGAGAAAATGGTTTTGCAGAAGGCGATCGCATTTTCCATTTTCGCGGCACTCGTGATTCAATTGAGGATATTGGCGGCATAGTTTTTCCGACTCGCTGGTACTGGTTCGCGACTTCTCCGGTGAATCAAGCTCGTTTACAAGGCCGTTATACAGAAGCTTTCAGCGGCCCTCACAAGCACGACGGCGATGATGGATATTTTGGGGAAAATCGGGCGGCGGACGGTCAAAAGTATGTAGATATAACCCTGGATCAGATTAATCAATTGCCTGTTTGGTCTGAGGCCGCGCCAGATTGATGAGTTCTTACATATTCGATGGTTGTACAATTATAATTAAGTCAGGAGTAAAAATTTGAGTTTTTATTTATTCATAAATAGAGGACTGCGTTCATCATTAAAAACTAATTTTATTAGAGTCAATCGACCGGAGATCATATCTCAATCGGTAACATAAGCTAGTCAGCCTTGAAATTGCCTCTAAAATAATAATAAAACTCTTATGGGCCGTTGCTCGGAGCAAGGTTAGGAATATACACGTTAAATACACAACCGCTTAGTCATTAGTCATTAGTTATTAATTGTGTCATTGTTCGTGGTGCGTCGCTTGAAGCTTGGCCTTGTTGGCTTCCCGTCTCTACCTCCAATTCGCAATTCCCGATGCCCAATTCCCAATTCCCAATCCCCCATTCCCTATTCCCAATTATCAATGTCTAGACCAACATTATATATTGCCATCACGAATCACGGATTCGGCCACGCTGTCCGAGTCTCATCCGTAGCTGCAAAAATTCAAGAATTAAATCCCGATATCTTACTAATTATTACAACAACTGCACCTCGCTGGCTGCTAGAATCTTATATTACTGGTGACTTTATCCACCGTCCCCGAGCTTTTGATGTAGGTGTCGTGCAAGCTGATAGTTTGCATATGGATAAAGAGGCGACGCTGGAAAAATTGCGGGAAATTCGGAAAAAGCAAAATTCGCTAATTGCGGGCGAAGTTAATTTTATCAAGCAAAATCGGGTGGGTTTGGTGCTGGCAGACATTCCTCCTTTGGCAACGCGAATGGCGGCATCGGCTGGGGTTCCTTGCTGGATGATGAGCAATTTTGGCTGGGATTTTATCTATCGAGATTGGGGCGGGGAGTTTGCAGAAATGGCCGATTGGATTGGTGAATGTTTCGGAAAGTGCGATCGGCTGTTTCGTCTGCCTTTACACGAACCGATGCCAGCTTTTCCAAATATTCAAGATGTGGGCTTGACTGGCGGCAATCCTCGCTACAGTAACGATAAAATTCGGGAAGTATTCGGAATCAAAACACCGCTCGAAAAAACTGTATTGCTGACTTTCGGCGGACTGGGTTTAGAGGCAATTCCTTATCAAAATTTACAGCAATTTAGCGACTGGCAATTTATTACTTTTGATGCGGGTTCTCCCGATTTGCCGAATTTGATTAATGTCAAAAATCAGGAGTTTGCAAACTCTTTCCCAATTTTACCGCGTCCGGTTGATATGATGCCTGTTTGCGGGCGCTTGGTTTCTAAACCGGGATACAGCACTTTTTCGGAAGCTTTGCGCTTGGAAATACCTGTAGTTTCTATCATGAGAGAAGGTTTTGCAGAAGCTCAAGTTTTGCTGGAATGGCTGAAAAATTATGCGGAACATCAAGTTGTGACGGCGGCGGAGTTTTTTGAGGGGGATTGGGATTTTTTGCGACAGCCACTGCATCCGCCGCTTTTGTCGGATAAGTTGGATAAAAATGGTACGGAGGCGATCGCCCAAGCTGTTGTAGACTATTTTAAATAGGGCGATTTGAATCGCGGGTATACAAACAAATCGGCAACATCCCTTTTTTGCAAATATACTCGTAAGGGCGAAGCATTTCGGCAGT
>ENA-OFCF01000800-OFCF01000800.1-metagenomes-genome-assembly--contig:-NODE-800-length-13225-cov-2.636750_pt1 | contig 13225 bp, 11 predicted proteins | sample MGYA00153387_OFCF01 | MGnify analysis MGYA00153387
TACAATTTTCAACCGTTTTAGAAACCGTATCCAACATTTGTAACACAGATATTGGCAAACAAAAAGCTTTGGAAATTAAACCTTTCCAAGACGAACAAAGTTTGATAATTGCATTGCATCAAACATCGGAATATGTTTCTTCTTTTCAAAATCATTGATTTTAACTAATTGTCCGTTTGTTCGGTGTTGAATCCAACTTCGGTTTCCGAGCAAATCTGATACAATTGGATAACAATTAGTACCCATTGCTTCAAATAAAGAAGCTGAAACTCCCTCTGTTGTTGGCATGCTAATGTAAAAATTTGAACTTTGTAATAACTTTGGCAACTCTTCATTCACAATTGCACCGGTAAAAATTACTTTGTGACTTATTTTTAAATCTGCAGCTAAATTTTTTAATTTTTGTATTTCGCTGCCTGTGCCAACTATCGTGAGCACAAAATCAAAATTTCTTTCATTGATTTTTGAAAAAGCTTTTAATATAATATCGTGTTTATATTCTGGCCGCAATGCTCTTGTTACGATAGCGTATATTTTATCCTGATTTTTTGCAATATTGGTATTAAATTTTTTCAGGTCTATTCCTTTAGGCAGCACCAAAACCTTATCCATATTCACGTTTGCTTTTTTCATCGCAATGGTCATCACAGGTCCCCACGCATGAATTAATGAAGCTTTTTTGAATGCATGACGCTGAATAATTTTTTTAAATGGCGTTAAAACAGATTTTTGTGGCCACAAATCCGAGATTCCCTGTTGTGCTATTGCTATTGTTTTAACGCCACAAATTGAAGCTAAAAATCCATAACTGGTAGTTCTTTCAGCAATTACCATATCGGGCTTATGAGTTGCTATAATTTTTCGCAATTTTCTATAAGAAAAAATAAATTCTAAAATGCGAAAAATTCTGTTTCGCAAGCCGTGACTTGTCGTTTTAAGTTCCCAGGCAATGATTTCAAAATCGCCAAATTCTTTTAGTCCGTTCATCCACGTGATGGCGTCGGCTCTGTAAGATTCTCCCAGAAATAGAATTTTCTTTTTTTTCATTTGTAGCTATTCTTCCGCTGTTAAAGCCCTGTTTATAAAGTCGTTTAATGGCTTGAGAAGCGTTAATTTATGTGTAATTTTTGTAACAAAATCTGGTTTTGTTACCTCTGAAATATCAAATTTATGGGTTGCAGTAAAACTTTTTAACTTTAAAAATTCAATTGCGATATGGTCTTTTTCAAAATCTTTCGGTGCATTTTTTAAAGTATTAATTTCTGTTTTGTCAAATTGACCAAATTCTTTTTTAAAGTTTTTGTTGTTTAATATGATTTCCAAATCATCATAGAAAAAGGCTATTTCTTTACGAATTTTCTTTAAATCAGTTGCTTCCGGACAATATATTCCGCCAGCAATCAAACATTCTTTTTTGTCAATGTGAATATAATAACCAGCACGGTTTAAACCTTTAGAACCTGATGATATCCAAATACTTAAATGCGTTTTGTAAGGTGATTTATCTTTTGAAAATCGAATATCACGGTTAATCCTAAAGGTGCAGTTTTTGATTTCTAACAGTTCCAGCGATGCATCTACTGGTTTCAGAACTGCTAGAAATTGCCCGACGAGCTGATGGTAATCTTTTTTATAAAATTCATATTTTTTTTTGTTTTCCAAAAACCAATCTCGGTTATTGTTGGCTTTTAAATCCTCTAAAAATTGAAGTGATGATTCGGTCAGCATTTTTATTATTTAATTATTTTTCTTAAATCATTTTCACTGATAAATCCTGATTTTCTTGATTTTACAGTTTGATTTTGGTATAAAATTAATGTGGGCAAAGCATCAATTTTCAATTCCTGAACCACAGTTTTATTTTCATCTGCATTGAGTCGAATTACAACTACTGTGTCAGACAATTCTTTTTGCATTTTGAGAATATAAGGTGACATTTTTTTGCACGGTGCACACCAATCTGCATAAAAGCTAATTAATACTTTTTTATCGGATATTAATAATTTGTTATAATCCTGCATGGTCATTCCGATGGTTTTGTCTGAAGGTTTTGACAATTTTGCAGCATTCCATTTCATTATGCCGCCTTGCAGTTCGTACACTTTTAAAAATCCTAAACTTATCAGTTTTTCTGCGGCTTTTTTGCTTCTTCCACCGCTTAGACAATAAACAAAAACTGCTTTAGTTTTGTCGTATTTGTTTACATTAAAATCAAAATTGCTATTATTCCAATTTTCATTTTTTGCATTCTCAAGGTGTTCACCTGCAAATTCTTCTTTAGTTCTCACGTCAAGAATTTGGGGATTTTTTGTTGCATTTAACTTTTCTGAAAATTCTTTTGGAGCAATTGATTCAATGTTTTTTGAAGTTTGACCCTTGCAGGAATAAATCAAGAAGACGAATACCGCAAAATATAAGTTTTTAATATTCATTGTATTTTAAATTTAAGTTGTAAAAATAATACTTTTAGATGATTTAATGCTAAATACATCAAATATTAAATAATTTATAACTTTGCCTGGTAGATTTTATTATATTCTCTGTTCTTTCGCGATGCGTGTCTGATATAAAAATCTGTCCAAAAATATTATTGTCAACCATTTCTATAATGCGTTCAACCCTGTTTTCATCAAGTTTATCAAAGATATCATCAAACAACAAAATCGGATTTTCTCCTGATTGTTTTTTTACAAATTCAAATTGCGCGAGTTTCAAGGCAATTAAAAATGATTTCTGCTGACCTTGTGACCCAAATTTCTTTATAGCGAAATGATCAATTTCGAACAACAAATCATCTCGGTGAATGCCAACACTGGTATATTGTAAAGCTCTGTCTTTATTAATATTTTCATTAAAAAGTTGCAATAAATTTTTATCGTGCAATTTGCTGTCATAAACCAACTGAACCGTTTCTGCAGATCCTGAAATTATTGCATGATGTTTATTAAAAATTGGAATAAAGTCGGCAATAAACTGCTTTCTTTTTTCATAAATTTGATGGCCCAGTCTGTTTAATTGCTCATTATATATGGATAAGGTATCCGTTTCAAAAAGATGATTTAATGCAAAATACTTGAGTAAGGCGTTGCGCTGGCTCAAAATTTTGTGATATCCGATGAGCTGCTGCAGATAATTTACATCCAACTGCGAAATAACACTATCCAGAAATTTTCTTCGAGTTTCGCTACCTTCAACAATTAAATCGCGATCAGCGGGCGAAATTATGACAAGCGGAATAAATCCAATATGATCTGAAAATTTATCATATTGCTTATTGTTGCGTTTTAAAATTTTTTTACCGCCCCTTTTCAGACTACAAACTATTTGTTCTGGTCTGTTATTTTTATCAAATTGACCATCAATCACAAAAAAATCTTCTCCATGCTTTATGTTTTGAACAGCCAAAGGATTAAAATAGCTCTTTCCGTAAGACAAATGATAAATAGCGTCTAGGATGTTTGTTTTTCCAATGCCATTTTTTCCTACAAAACAGTTAATTTTGTGATCGAAATCGAAACTGACTTCCGAAAAATTTTTATAATTGAATAAAGAAATTCTTTTTAAATACATCTGCGAAAGCCTAATTATATTGGAAAAATGGAAATAAAGTTCTTTTCAATTTTAAATCGAGTGCAAATTATTGAAAAATAACGACAAAACATCTTTTAGAATTGAATAAAAATTTTATTTTTGCACTTCACTAAAATAATTTAAATGGCAACTTTCAATAAAAGAGGATATAAAGCACCAAAACCCAAAGAAGAAAAAGTAGAATCAGATTTGACTGAAAACATTCAAATTGATGAAAAAAACAGCACAACTGCCGGCGTATTTAATTCGTTGGATGCATCTGCTTCAAAAACAGAGGATTTCGTTGCAAAAAATCAAAAAGTAATCATTGGAACGGTACTGACCGTTGCGATTGTTGCAATATCCTATTTTGCTTATCAAAAGTTTATCATTGAACCTAAAGAAAATGATGCTGTAGACCAGATGTTTACTGCACAAGAAAATTTTAAAAAAGCAACAGATGGTGCTAGCGCCGATTCTTTATACAATTTATCCTTAAATGGTTCCGAGGGAAAATTTGGTTTTATCAAAATTGCATCAGAGTATTCAGGCACTAAATCTGGAAATCTGGCGCATTATTATGCGGGTATTGCATTTTTAAACACTGGAAAGTTTGATAAAGCAATAGAATCATTAGAGCAGTTCAAATCGGACGACAAAATATTAAAACCGTTAGCTTTAGGAGCAATTGGTGATGCATATTCTCAGAAAAATCAAATGAAAGAAGCACTTGATTACTATTTGAAAGCTTCGCAAGCTGATAAAAATGATTTTACAACGCCACGTTATTTACTGAAAGCAGGAAAAACGGCTTTAGCGATGAAGAACAAAGCTGAGGCAACAAAATTTTTTACAGACATTAAAGACAATTATGCTGCTGCTCCCGAAGCTCAGGGAATAGATGCTTTGATTGGTTTGGCACAATAATTTGGATGTTATGATTAATGTAAAATTGAGATTTTTAATTTAAATCTGGATTTATAATTTTATTAGGAAAATTGAATCAAAATACTCTTACCTTTGGGAATTATACTAAAAATCTAATTTTATTATACTTGATTTTCTAATTTTAATTCATATCTCAAATGGCAACTGCAAATAAAAATTTATCAAACTATGATAAAACAACAATCCCAGACGCGAAAGATTTTCGGTTTGGGATTGTTGTTTCAGAATGGAATGAACAAGTAACAGAAGGACTCTTTAAAGGAGTGATAGAAACTTTGACTGATTGCGGGGCATTGCACAAAAACATTATCCGCTGGAATGTTCCCGGCAGTTTTGAACTGGTTTATGGAGCCAAAAAAATGATTGAAACTCAAAAACCAGATGTTGTAATCACGATAGGCTGTGTGATTAAAGGAGAAACAATGCATTTTGAATTTGTTAGTGAAGGTGTTACACAAGGCGTTAAAGATTTAAATGTGCTGTCTGATGTTCCGACAATTTTTTGCGTGTTAACGGACAACAATAAACAACAATCAATAGACAGAAGTGGCGGAACACATGGAAACAAAGGGACTGAAGCGGCAATCGCAGCAATCAAAATGGCCTATCTGAGGCAACAAGCCAATTTAGGATATTTTAAAAATGATAACCTTATTGGTGCCAACCAACTTCAGATTGAGGGTTTACCATTAAAAATTGAAGATCACAATGTAAAAGATAATTAAGTTTAATTCTGTTTTTGCAAATTATTGCTAAAAATAATTTCACTTGCGTCTCAAGTTTTACAACAAATTTAAAATAGAAAATATCTTATCTAAAAAACAATTATTGAATATTTTGTTTTAATTCTTATTAATGAAGATTGGCATTTTGTTCGGAGCAGTCATTTTAAAAACGAAATGTGGTAATTGCTGTTATATTATTTAAAATACTGTTGCTTTTATAACAACATTATGATAAATTTTGCTCAACATAAGTAACATTGTCAATAAATGGCATTGAAATTGATCACATTTTAAAATTGTTATAATAATTTTGTAATTGTACTACTTAAATTTTAAAAAATGAAAAAGTTTTATTTATCAATTTATCTTTTGTGTTTGCTTCATTTCTCATTGATTTCGTTCTCACAAGTGGGAATGGGAAATGGTGGAATGAACGGAATGAACGGAAACAATGGCCGTGGCATGAATGCAATGCAACAACCCAATCCAGGTCCGGTCAAAAAAATTGACTATATGGCAGCAACTCTTGATAAATTATCAAAAGATTTAACGCTGGACACTTTTCAATCAACCGTTTTGAAAGGATATCTTGAAGAACAGAAAAAGAAAGAAGATGTAGTTTTTGCTGAAGATATTATTGACCAGGCAAAAATGGATAAAATTCAGGATTTGAGAGATAAATTTGATAAAAAATTAACATCACTTTTAAGCAAAGAACAAGCAGACAAGTATATTAAAATAAAAGAAGGTTTTAAGAAAAAATAATTTTATTATAATGTCAGTAAACCAGACTGTTTTAGTTTGACAATTTGTCTGGAATACCAAAACAATTCAAAATCATCAAATAAAATTTCAAAATCCGCTTTAATTTCCTGAAAAATGGAAATTTTTGGGTTCGAAACTTCTATTTTATTTAAAAGCCCAACAAGCCATTCGCCCTCTTTTTTAGGAATCTGAATAGAAAAACTTTCTTTTTTGTTATGAAAAAGTAATGTAGTCATTTCATAGGATATTCCTTTTTTTGATTTTGTAAAATTAGAACATGTCGGAATTCCACCAATCCAAATTATTTTTGCTGATGGTTTAGTGATAAAATTTTCACTTTCTAAAAGTGCATTTTCAATAAAATTATTTCTAATGCTTGTTTTCGGAATTTTAAACTCAAACCAATTCTGTAAAGGGAACTCAAAGCAAATCCCGTGCATAAAATTAAATAATGATTTTTTTAATCCAAAGCTGAACTGCTCGTGATCAATGCCAGTACTATCCTTAAAATTAATGTCATTGTTAGCAAAAGTTCCAATGGTTTCAGTATCCTTAACCACACCAAATTTTTCCGGATACATTCCAACCGGACTGTGAGCAGTCATTGCAAATTGATGCCAAAAACCAGACTGCAAAACACCAATTGCAAACAACTGCCTAACCATTTCAAGGCTATCTACCGTTTCTTGAATGGTTTGTGTAGGATATCCATACATTAAATAGGCATGCACCATTATGTTGGCTTCGGTGAAATTCTTTGTTACTTTTGCCACTTGTTCAACCGTAACTCCCTTGTCAATAAGTTGTAATAATCTGTCTGAAGCTACTTCTAATCCTCCGGAAACTGCGATACAACCCGACGCTTTCAGCAAAACGCATAAATCTTTTGTAAAACTTTTTTCAAATCGAATATTTGTCCACCACGATACAACGATTTTACGTCGTAAGATTTCCAAAGCTACTTCGCGCATCAGGGCAGGTGGAGCAGCTTCATCAACAAAATGAAAGCCGTTTTGACCAGTTGTTTCCGCTAATTGTTCAATCCTGTCAACTATTATCTTTGCAGCAATTGGCTCATAAACTTTTATGTAGTCAAGCGATATGTCACAAAAAGTACATTTTCCCCAATAGCAACCATGCGCCATCGTGAGCTTATTCCATCGACCATCGCTCCACATTCGATGCATGGGATTTGCAATTTCAATCACCGAAATATAGTTGTCAAGTTGCAAATCGCTGTAGTCTGGAGTGCCAAGTTGTGCTTGTTTGTAGTCTTTTTGAAGCGTGTTGTTTTTATAAATTACTTTTTTATCTTCTAATATAAATGTCCTTTTATATTCACTTTTAATTTTTTGATTTAAATTATCAATTAAAAGCTTTATGGGTAATTCGCCGTCATCTAAAGTTATAAAATCAAAAAATTCAAAAACGCGTGGGTCAGAAAGTGATCGTAATTCTGTGTTTGGAAAACCACCTCCCATAGAAATTTTAATATTTGGGTAGTTTTTTTTAACAAATTGAGCACATCTAAAAGCACTGTAAAGATTACCTGGAAACGGAACTGAAATTAAAAACAACGTAGGTTTTATGGTTTCAAATTTATTTTTCAAAATTGAAATTAAAATAGTGTCAATGTGAGTGTAAGGACTATTTAATGCTAAATATAATTCATCAAAAGTTGCAGCGCTCCTACCCAATCGTTCAGCATATCTGGAAAAACCAAAATTTGGATCTACACATTCCACAATAAAATCTGAAATATCTTCCAGATATAATGTTGCAAAATGTTTGGCTTTGTCTTGTGTCCCCATGGTTCCAAAAGCCCAGTCCATTTCTTCTAATTGTGAAAATCTTGATGCTTCGGGCAAAAAATCATCCTGACAAATTTGCAATGCCAAAGTGGGATTTTTTCCTTGCAAAAAAGCTATTACTGCATCAATTGTTTTTAAATATTCGTTTTTAAGAAAAAAAATTCTTTTTGAATTCTTTGAAAAAGTCTGATTTTGAAAGTTTTCAAAAATTGTTGTCAGGCCTTTTTTTGAAAAAATTTCTAAAATCACTTCTATTCCTAAATCGGATTGAAACGATTCTACATTTATAGTATTCAGAAAACCTTTAATATAGGCAGTTGCGGGATAAGGCGTATTGAGTTGTGTGAACGGAGGCGTCACTAAAAACAGCTTCGTTTTCAATTTTTTTTACAAAAATAAATAATTATTGGCTAAAAACTAACATTATTGTTAATCTTAACTTTAATTCAAATCTATTCTTTTTTTAAGAAAACAATTTTATATTTACCAACAAAAATTTCAAATGCCAAACGACTGTGTTACTTATCAAAATTCAGGCTATTTTTCTTCTTTAATAGTCGATTATTTGAATCAAAAGCCGGAATTAAAACCGTTGTACAATCGTTTTCCGACTTTAGATAATTTTGAAGATCAAATTCAGGAAAAGAAAGTAAATTTTAATCATTCAAATAGAGCAGTTTTAGCTGATGTTTTGAAAAAACAATCTCAAAATTATCAATATTCCGATTTGACTAACCAAAATATCGAATCATTATTAAGTTCAAATACTTTTACGATAACAACAGGCCACCAGCTCAATTTGTTTTCTGGTCCATTGTACTTTTTGTATAAAATAATTTCTGCCATCAATTTAGCTGATGAACTGAAAATTAAATATCCAAATTATAATTTTGTTCCTGTTTATTGGATGGCAACGGAGGATCACGATTTTGAAGAGATTAATTATTTTAATTTTAAAGGAAAAAAAATCAGATGGAATAAAGAAAGTTCAGGTCCCGTTGGAAGATTATTCACCAGTGGTTTAGATCAGGTATTTGAGGTATTTGCCAAAGAACTCGGAACGGGAATAAATGCAGAATTTTTGAAGACATTATTCAAAAAAGCCTATTTAAACCATAATAATCTAGCCGATGCAACCCGTTATTTAGCAAATGCACTTTTCGGTAAGTTTGGTTTAGTAATTATTGATGCGGATAATCAAAATCTGAAAAAAATTTTCATTCCGTATATTAAAGAAGAACTTCTGAATCAAACTTTTTACAAAAATGTTTCTAAAACTATTCAGTCTTTAGAAAAATATACGATTCAGGTAAATCCTCGAGAATTAAATCTTTTTTATATTGAAGACAATTTTAGAGAAAGAATTATTTTTAAAGACGGAATTTTCACAATAAACAACACTCAAAAATCATTTTCAAAAGATGAAATTTTGGAAGAATTAGATAAATTCCCTGAAAAATTCAGCCCAAACGTTCTGTTACGGCCTGTTTACCAAGAGGTTATTCTACCTAATTTGTGTTATATTGGCGGAGGTGGGGAAATTGCCTACTGGTTAGAATTAAAATCAAGTTTTGAAAGTTTAAAAGTTGTTTTCCCAATACTTTTATTACGGAATTCAGTTTTAGTGGCAACCAAAAAGCAAGCTCATAAAGCGGACAAGCTAAATTTGATGTGGCAAGATTTATTTTTAAAACAAGATGTTTTAATCGATAAAAAGATTAAAGCAATCTCTAATATTCCGATAGATTTTTCAGCTCAAATGCAATTTTTAAAAAAGCAGTTTGAAGATTTGTATAAAATTGCCAATCTAACCGACAGTTCCTTTATTGGAGCAGTTAAAGCTCAAGAGACGAAACAGTTAAAGGGTTTACTTAATCTAGAAAAGCGACTTTTGAAAGCCCAAAAACGAAAATATTCAGAAGAGGTAGCACAAATTATTTCATTTCAAAACAATCTGTTCCCCAACGACAGTTTACAGGAAAGGCAGGCTAATTTCGCGGAATTTTATTTAGAAAACGGTAATTTATTGATAGAAAGTTTAATTCTGAAGATTAAACCGCTGGAACAAAATTTTATAATTTTTGTACTTTAAAGGTGCAGATATTATCTTTTGTAAATATTTTCCTAGAATTAAATAAAATTTAATTACATTTGTAGTCTATAAATTTAACATAAAAAAAATTATGAAAACAAAATTACTTTTATTTTTAGCTGTTGTCGCAATGGGTTTGAATTCTACCGCCCAAACTAGAATGGGATTAATTGGTGCCGGAGCCAATGGTTGGTGCGATACTTGTGACATTGAATTATTGTCAACAGACAATACTAATTACTCAAAAACGAATGTTACTTTGACCAATGGTGAAGTAAAATTTAGAGAAATTATCGGAACTAACGGTGTTTGGAACGCTAATGAAATTAGTGCGTCGTCAGCAACTTCAAATTTCCCAAATGGAACTGGTGTCGCTGGTGGTGGCCCCGCAATTAACGCAGTAACAGGCGTTTACACTGTATCTTTGAACAGAATTACCAGAGTTTACACGTTTACTGCTACGGTTATTTACAACACTCTTAATGTGTCAGGTTCTGCTGTAGGCGCAACTCCATTATCATTATTTACTGCAAATGGTATTAACTATTTTAGAAATGGTCAAAATTTTACAGCAGGAAATTTATTGATTAATCAAACTGCTCCGTCTGCTACAACTTGGTCTTCAACCGCTTTTCCTTCAGGAACGGCAACTGCCGGAACAACCGGAATTCCAGTAACTGCAGGAAGATATAACTTTACATTTAACAGAAACACTGGTGCTTTTGCGTTTAGCCCTGTTATAATATCAGTTACAGGTCCTGGTGTTGGTGGGTTTGGAACTGATACAAACATGACAACTACTAACGGAATCAATTATACGTTGTCAAGTCTTACAATTACTGGCACTGGCGCTACAGCTTTAGTTAAATTTCGTCAAAATAACGATTGGGCTGTTCAATGGGGAAGTTTAGTATGGCCCACTGGAACAGGTGCAGAATCTGGAGATGCACCAAATATCCCAGCGGTTGCAGGAAATTACAGTGTATCTTTAAACAGAGTAACTGGTGCGTACGCGTTTACATTATTAAGTACTGATACATTTAAAAAAGCTGGTTTTGATGTTTTTCCAAATCCATCAAACAATGTTTTTAACTTTACGTCAAAAGATAACCCAATTTCTTCGATTCAGATTGTTGATATGTTAGGAAAAGTAGTTTTGTCAAGAACTGCTAATCAAAATGAAGTAAATGTAGATGCTTCTGGATTAACTTCAGGTGTATATTTTGCAAATGTTACAGCTGCTGGTGCAACTGAAACTGTAAAATTATTGAAAAACTAAACTTTAGTCCAAAATATTTTAAATCCCTAATTGTATTATATCAATTAGGGATTTTTTTTTGCCGTCGTATTTTTTCAAAGTAAAACATAAACAAAATAATAATCCAATATTTTGTTACTGTTACTGTTCGTTCAAATCTGATAAAATTTTAGTTTTAGTGTATAGGTAGGCGTATTTTATTTATGAAAACAATAACATTCCTATAGATGCTTATTACATTTAAAATTAATAATTTTGCATTATATTTAAAATAGGTATCAAAAGTGAGTTCTAAATTGCGATTAATTATATTTATTGTACAATTAAAAGATAATATGTAACAAAATCAAAACATTTGAGTCTTAGTATTATGAAGTAATTCGCGCAGCAAAATAAATTAATTTAAAATTATGTTACAATTCGGAAAATAAATCGTTTTAAAAACAAAAGTGTAAAATCAAAAATCAAAATCAAAAATCAAAAATCAAAAATTATGAAAAACATTATCCAAATTTTAACAATAGTATTGGTTTCGTACTCAAATGTTATTGTCGCTTCAAGTAAAAATTCATTTAAAAAGGCTTTAATAGACGACAAAATTATAAAAGCAAAAATCGTCACTTATGCCAATCCCATTTTTTTAATGTCCGAATTGGGAACGTTAAATAATTATTTACAAAACACGCAGGACATTATTCGAACAAATAATGTTATAACCGAAAGAGAATATTCACTTATTGATGCGAGTTTTGTAAGTTATGCAAATGATAATCTTTTTGAAACCGAAATAGATAGCGCAACTATACAAAATGGAAGCAGCAGTGCACATTTTATCAATTATTCTGACAGCAAATTAATTGACGCGGAATTGGGGTTATTAAAAAACAGTTTAACGCCAATTGATGATAAAATAAAATCAGATAATAATGTAATTGAAAATCAAATACCAAATATTAAAGGCAGTGTTATTATAAATCAGGTGAACAATAGCAACCATATTATTAACAGCACAATAAAATTTTAGTATTTTTTATTTAAGTAAGTTGTTGTTAAAAAACAAAAAACTATCATAATCGGTAGTTTTTTTTTGTTTTACATAATTTAGTATTAAAAAAACTATAGTCTAAAAAGATTGAATTTCTTTATTGAGTTTTACTTGTATAACTGTAAACTAAACATCTTTTATATTATTTTCATTTTTTTCATCAAAAAAGTAGCGCTTTTATTTTTACAAATGCCACTGCTTAATTTATAGTCAAAATGCAGATCATTTTCTATAATTGCTACTTCAAAACAATTATTTTTTAATTGATCTGGAAAGTCATTTGTAGTCAAACACACTTCAATATCGTGGGTTGCGATTACTCCAATTGCATTTTTATGAATCATTTTTTTTATAACTTCAATCGTTCCGTTCCGTTTATCATCGGAATTGGTGCCCCGAAGAATTTCGTCTAAAAGCACAAATGCTTTTTCATTTTCGAGATTGTCCATAATTAATTTTAACCTTTTTATTTCGGCATAAAAATAAGATTCATTGTCTGATAGCGAATCTGATAAACGCATTGAAGCAAAAACTTTTAATGGATGGACATTGGCTTTCGAGGCACAAATTGGTGCGCCAACTCCGGCTAAAACCATATTTACTCCTAAAGTTCTCAAAAAAGTACTTTTACCAGACATATTTGAGCCACTTAAAATAATAAAGGATTGTGGTTGGAAATCTACTGTGTTGCCAATTCTTGTTTTAGGATTCAACAAAGGATGACTCAGATTTTCAAATGAAATTTCGTAATTATTATTTAAAACCGGAAATACAAATGTGGGATTATTGTAACTAAAGTTGGCAAAACTGTTTAACATTTCAAAGTTGCCAATTGTTATAAGCCAGTCTTCCAGCGCTGTTGCATGTTTTTTCTTCCAATTTAGCAGACTTTTCAAAACATGAATATGGTATAAAAAAGCACTGTTAAAAATTAAATTCACGACAAAATTTGAAATCGTATCTAATTTTGAAAACAATTCAGATAATTTTTTGAGATGCAGACTTGCATTT